>JACKQG010003199.1_pt1 | contig 20355 bp, 12 predicted proteins | sample 8237621 | NCBI WGS metagenome assembly JACKQG01 (sample SAMN15677084, study PRJNA649215) | marine metagenome | biome: marine; feature: Black Sea; material: saline water; isolation source: suspended particulate matter (SPM) from the Black Sea western gyre | collected 2013-06-09/2013-06-10 | depth... | reverse complement strand
TCTCCAAGCAAACTTTTGGCGATATCCAGTTGCATTTGGAATGGCGGGCACCGGATGAACCGGATCGTAGCTCGCAAGGCAAAGGCAATAGCGGTGTGTTTTTCATGGGGAAATATGAAATGCAGGTACTAAACAGCTACCAGAACAGAACTTACGCTGACGGCCAAGCTGCCGCCCTATATGGCCACATGCCGCCGCAAGTCAACGCCATGCTGCCCACCGGGCAATGGCAAAGTTACGACGTATTGTTCACCGCCCCGCGCTTCAAAGAAGATGGAACGTTGCTCAGCCCGGCTTACGTAACAGCTTTCCACAACGGAGTCTTAGTGCACAATCACCAGGAATTATTAGGCCCCAGCGGCCACAAATCGGTGCCAAAATACAAAGCTCATGGGCCAAAGTTGCCTCTTAAATTGCAAGATCATGGCAATCCAGTAAGCTATCGGAATATCTGGATCCGAGAGATTTAGGCAGAGAAAATGGAACTTTAAGGAGACTTTTTCAGTCTATTTCTTAGCAGTGCGCCCACTCCAGGATTTGGGCTAAAGGGTTTCGAAATCCTTTTCCGAATTCCTGGGGTACACTTCCGCGACTCAACCACTGTCTCCTCATTGTTTCTTCCATGATTTCACCCAAATTCCTACTGTCGACCTGTCTCTCGACATCACTGATTTGCGCCCTGGCCCCCGCTCAATACGGCGGAGAGTGGTCATACATCCGCGAAATGCGGGGTGAATACGGTGAAATCGGATTCGGCCTCGCCATGGCTATGAACGGCGATATGAACGGTGACGGTGTCGACGACATCCTGATCACCGCCCCCGGCAAAGCTGTAGGTGCTGGCGGCATCTACCTCTACGATGGCGCGCTCAACACCAAAATTTGGGTGATCAATGGTCAAGCCACTGCTGACCGCCTCGGCAAAGAAATCATCTCTATGGGTGATACCAATGGCGATGGTTACTCCGAATTCGTGGCTTCCGCCCCAGGGCGTGACCCAGGCGGCATGTCTTACGCTGGCAGCATCTACCTGTTTGATGGCCAGAACCCATCCAATTTCACCATCATTGACGGCAAGAACCAAGGGGACAACTTCGGAACTTCCCTACTTCGAATCCCAGACATGAATAACGACGGCTTTGATGAGATCGCGGTTGGTGCAGATATGTTTGACGGCCCAGTACACATGGATGCTGGACGGGTCTACATCTTCGATGGCGCGACTCAAAATGTCCTCCTGCGCATTGACGGCGTTGAACCGAACTCTCGCTTTGGTTCGTCCTTGGCCGTGATCGGTGACCTTAATCAGGATGGCGTGGCTGATCTACTGATTGGTGCAAAAGGTACCGATGTAGGCGCTGACCTTGACGTCGGCAGGGCTTTTGTAGTTTCTGGCGCCGACGGCAGCGGACTCCTTGCCGTGACCGGTGAAAATGCGTCAGGCTTTTTCGGTTCAAACGTTTCGGAGGCCGGCGACGCAAACGGCGATGGCATTCCTGAATTCCTAGTCGCAGCACAGGAATACACCGACCCCGTTTTGGGTGCGGAAGTTGGTGCGGTTTACCTTTACAACGGCGCCACCGGCAACCTGATGCGGCGCTGGGTTGGGGAAGCTGCTGGCGATAAGTTCGGTGGTTCCATCGCAGGCAATATCGACGTCAACGCTGATGGTGTCATGGACATCATTGTCGGCGCTCACATCAAAGACCTAGACAACCTACCCGACACTGTGGCTGGCGCGGTTTATGCCTACAGCGGCGACGGCAACGACCTGCTTCTGAGCTGGTACGGCACCGGTACTCGTGAGCGCTTGGGCTCGGAAATTGAAATCGTCGGCGACACCGACAATGACGGCTACGTCGAGTTTTTCGTTGCCGCCCCTGAATGGCGTCCGACCCCGTCCGACCCACGCTATGGCCGCATCATTCAATTGGAGTACAACTCCTGGATGAGCGCCGACAACCGTGACATTTCGGCGGCCACTGGTGGCGAGATTAACTTGGACATCGACTTCCCTGATGTAGCTGCCAATCAAAATTACACGGTGCTGTTCAGCCTCGGCAAAGGACCTTACTTTGTAGGTGGTGTGCCGATTCCCTTGTCTCCAGGCACCTTGTTCTGGCGCACCGTTGGCGGTGATTTCAGCTTCCTCAGCAACCAAACCGGAATGGTCGGCGCGCTAGATTCAAACGGCGCAGCGGCGGGTTACATCAACCAAACCGGGCTGCCTGCTAGCTTCATTGGCATGGAAGCCTACTGCGCTGCAGTGACCGTCGATGGCACAGGCGCGGTGACCCACTCTTCGGGTCGCACCACGATTCACGTGCTGCCTTAAGCGCCGCTGAATTACGATCTCCGCCGCCCAAGCACCCCGCGTGCTTGGGCGGCAGTCGTTTCCCCCCAGCCGCTTGTCCTCCAACTTAGCCGTTTCGCCCGACCCAGAGCTGGTCACCACCAAGCGAGTCTTCCGTTTGTGGCTGCCGCTGGCGTCGAGCTGGATGCTCATGGGTATAGAAATCCCCATGCTGACGGCATTTGTCGCCCGTTTGCCCGATGATCGCATCCACTTAGCAGCTTATGGCAGCGTGGCCTTTGCCATCGCCTTGGTTATCGAAGGACCAATTATCCAATTATTGGCTGCATCGACCGCGCTGTGTAGCGACATGGATTCCTTCCGCAAGGTGCGACGCTTTATGTACGTCGCCGCGGGCGCGCTGACCGTGCTGCATTTGGCGGTGGCATTCAGTCCGGTGTACGACTTCATAGCGCGCAGCCTACTACAAGTCCCCGAAGAGATTATTGAACCAGGCCGATTAGGTTTACAACTGCTGACCCCGTGGACGGCTTCCATCGCCTATCGACGTTTTTATCAAGGGGTTTTGATTCGCTACGAACGCTCCAAACTGGTGGGCGTCGGCACCGCGATTCGATTGCTGGCATTAACGGCGGTTTTGTCGGTCGGCAGCGCTCTGGCCCATTTCGACGTTTGGGAATTGCCCGGCGTAGCGGTCGGCGCCAGTGCCGTTTCCATTGCGGTGATGGCCGAAGCCGCTTTTATTGGTTGGTGTACACGACCTGTAGTCGCCGATCATTTGCTCGGCACACCCGCCCCCGACCCACCTCTGAGCCGCAAGCGTTTCCAGCGCTTCTACCTGCCGCTTGCTCTGATGCCGTTGTTGACCCTGGTCATTCAACCGACGGGCTCAGCAGCGATGAGCCGCATGCCTATGGCGATGGAATCTTTGGCCGCCTGGCCGGTCATTCACGGCCTATTATTCCTGATCCGCAGCACCGGTTTTGCGCTCAACGAAGTCGTCGTCGCCCTCATGGGCAAACCTGGCGCTTACATGGCCTTGCGCAAATTCACCATGTTGCTGGCGACGGTTACATCGGGCTTTTTGCTGATCTTTGCAGTCTCACCACTGTCTGAAATTTGGTTCGCTCAAATCTCGGGCTTAGATCCAACCCTGGTGCAATTTTGCTCCACGGCATTGCTCATTGGAGTTTTGATGCCGGCCTATCAAGCGCTGCAAAGTTGGTACGGGGGGATCCTGGTTCATGCCAGACAAACTCGTGGAATCACTGAAGCCGTAGTGATTTACGTCATCGTGGCAGTGATTGGACTGACCACTGCCGCACGTTACAGCTCCTATCCAGGCATCTACGCTGCCTTAGCAATTTTTGTGCTCGGAGGGCTTTGCCAGACCGCCTGGCTGGCATGGCGCTCGAAGAACCTAGGACACAGCCCTAAGGCACAATCGTAACCACGACCGCCGCAGAAGAAACCAAGCCTTCTGCAGGCGGTGTGTACAGGGCAGCTGCGAAGTAGAAGGAGTTGCCTACGTAGCTAGTGGCTGCACCAGGGGGAAGCGTTAACAAGCACTGAGCCTCAGCATTTGCGTTCAGCTTACCAATTGAATTTTTGAAATAGCTGGGTGGGTTTGGCGCGATGAGCTCGTCCCACAAAAAGTCACCGGCAGTCAGCGGAATGTCGATTCCACCTAAGTTGGTCGGCCCCATTCCGGTAGCAGAGCCCAGCAAACGATAGTTAGCTTGCGCGAATTCTTCGGGGAATTGCAGGCTAAAGGTCACCACGCCGCCCGCCGCCGCCGAGAAATTTTGCCCGTCGCCAAAAAGATAGGGGCTGTAGCCGACCACTGCTGCCCAACCAAGTTCAATGAATGGACCCACATCGAGCAATGGCGCGCCAATCAACATTTCCCCCATCGGGTTTTGGTTGAGATCAGGTAACAACGCCACCGCATGGCCGAGGAAGTCGTTTTCGTTGGCACCCCAATATTGGTAAATGATGCTGCCATCCAAGCCCGAAGCAGCAATTGCTGTACCCACCGAGTTTTGGCCGTTGTGATCAGCACCAGTTGCGCCAGTGATCAAATCTGGAATGGAGTCGTTGTCGATATCCATGCCACCATTCACCGCAGTGCCAAATGCGTCGCCACTCGCCGCACCGTCTTGCTGCAGCAGTAAATTGGCGTTTTTACCCGAATACAGATAGGTCGAACCGGCGTCGACTTTACCGTTGGCATCGGTCAGCGGGGCGCCGACGTAAAAATCTGCATAGCCATCAAAGTTGACGTCACCAGCTGCGCTGAGGCTGAAACCGAACCAATCAAATGGAGCGGCCCCATCGATTCGGTGCAGGCGGCTGCCGTCGCTGCCGGAATAAACAAAAACTCGGCCAGCCTGGATTTGACCGTTGGGACTGGCGGTAGGGACGCCAATCATGACGTCGGGGGTTCCGTCGGCGTTAGTGTCGCCAGGACCAGCAATGCTGTAGCCAAAATAATTGTTCGGCTGACCGCCCTTCCATTGGCGCAGAATGGATCCATTGGCACCTGAGTACAAATCTACGCAGCCAGCTTGATTGAAGCCGGATTCGCTGCACCAAAGCGAGGTAACCAGGACGTCGTCGAAACCGTCACCGTTGACGTCGCCCGCACCGGCGACGGCAAAACCGAGTCGATCTTCGCTGCTGCGGCCATCAAAACGGTAGAGCTTTTTGCCGTCGAAACCGGAGTAGACATAGGCCCGGCCTTCGTTGGCGCTGCCTGGCGGGCTGACGTAAGGTGCGCCGATAATGACGTCGTCGTAACCGTCGTTATTGACATCGCTTGCAGCGTCTACACAAAACCCGAAATTGCCATTTTCGGCCACTCCAGGGAAGGTCCGCAGCAGGGAGCCGTCGGCACCGGAATAAAGGTAAGCCGCTCCGACGTTGGCTAGACCGCCAACCTCAACGCCAATGGCACCAACGATGTAGTCCTCAACGCCGTCCGCATTGGTGTCGCCCGCGCGGGCGACCGAATAGCCCATTTGGGCGTTGGCATTTTCCCCCAGGTGTTGAAACTGGGCGTAGAGGCCACCGCCCACACTTTGAGCGGGAGTCCATGCTGTCAGGGCGGCCAAAGCCAGCCCTGCAGAAACGGTTAGAGAGGGGTGCATTTGAGGGACGCTGAAAGGCGAAAGCGGCGAAAACAGGCACCGAACGCCGATTATGGGCAGGGAAAGGGAAGTAGTCCCTCGAATCCTGAGCAAGTTTATCACGATAATTTACCGCTGGCGGCATTAACAACGGGCCAGATTCCACTGCTGCTGCGCTAGGATGGCCCAATGTCGATAGCCGTCGCCACAAGCCTTTGCACCTTAATTGTTTGCCTTTCACCGCTCAGCGCTGCTCAGCAGTCGAGCAGCGATAAGGATCACGCGCCACCGCCACTAGAAGTGGACGGCGTAATCGGGATTCCCATCGACATCCTCAGTATTCAGGCTGAAGTGGTGTTTGATCTGGAAACTCGCACCGCGATGGCCAAGGCCGACGTTCGCTTCGAGATGACCGCGGACGGAATGCCGCTTTTTGATTTGCGTCAGAAAATTGCCAAATTGAGCTGCAACGGCGTAGAGCTGGACCCTGAGCTGGTGAGTAGCCATAAAACCGGCGCCGGTGGTGCCCGCATCCGTCTGCTGCAGAAAGAATTGGCCGCCGGTACGCAGCATCTGCTGCATTTCGAATACCCCTTGCTCAAGCCAAACTCGCCGCGTGCGCAGGACATTGGCTGGGGCGATGGCACTTTGGATTGGGACTTTTTCTTCTCTGACTTGAACTGGGGCCGCTATATGGAAATGTGGTTTCCAGCGAACTTGATTTATGATCGGTTCAAGTTTGACATGGATTTGAAAATCAACGGTGCTACTGACGATCACCAAATCGTCAGTAACGGCGACGTAACTGAAGTCGAAAAACAAAAGCACTGGCAGCTGTCATTCCCGGCGACCTTTGCTGCTTTTTCGCACATGTTAGTGGTGGTCCCTGATCACAAGGTGACGCGCTCGGCGAGCAAGGTCAAAGTTGGTGATCGCACCATTCACCTTGACGTCTGCAAGTTGAATACGGCCAAAACTTCGCTGCAGGACATTCATAAGCAGACCGCTGATTATTTGAAAGAGTTCAGCAAGTCAACTGCGATGTGGCCGCACGGCGATCGTTGCACCGTCTTCGTATGGACCGGCGGTCGTTCCATGGAATACGACGGCGCTACTACAACTTCCATGGGCGCACTTGGCCACGAGCTTTTCCACAGCTGGTTCGGTCGCGGTCTTAAGCCGGTTAGTCAGAACGATGGTTGGTGGGATGAAGCCTGGACCGTTTGGTTCGCCGACGGCGGCCGCAAGTCGCCAAAAGACATCCCTGCAAAAGGCAGCCCGGTCGAGCTGTCCTCGCCAAACCCATACAACCGAACGACGAATATGCTGGCCTATCAAATGGGTTCGCTGTTTTATTCGCGCCTCGCCAAGGAGCTTGGCGAAAAAGAGTTGATGAAGTTAATGGCCGAATTCTTCAACAAGTACTACGCCACCGGAGCATCTACCGAGGACATGGCGCAATTCCTCTACGCAAAAACCCAAAATGATCAGGTACTGCAACTGTTTCATCGTTACATTTATGGGAAGGAAGGCAGCGTCATGGACAAAAAAAACCGATGACCTAGCCGAGCAAAATCCCCGCCACTGCTTTTGCCATGACTACACCAGAGCAATACTCGGAATTAGAACGGCGGGTCGCCCAGTTGGAAGATTTGGTGGCGAAACTGCAGGTTAAGCCAGTAACCAAAGTGCCAAAGCCGCCGCCAGTCGCAAGACCGGCGGCGGTTCCCGCTTTTATCAAGCCCAAACCGACGGCACTGACTGAATTAGCCGCAACCAAACCGACGACGTCACTCGGTGAGCGCTGGCTTGCTCGCGTCGGAGTTCTGTTTTTCTTTCTGGCACTTTCGTTTTTATTCAAATACGCGATTGATCACAGCTGGATCACGCCGACCTTCCGTTTGATCATCGGCGGAGTAGTTGCCAGCGCCATGATGGGCGTCGGTTTAAAACTGCATGCCACGCGACGGCGCTATAGCCAGATTCTGCTCGGTGGGTCGATCGCCATTTTTTACCTGTGCGGATATGCGTCGCATCAGCTTTATGGCTTGGTCGAGCACACTCCCGCCTTCTTTTACATGGTGGTTGTCACCGTGGTCGCGCTGCTGCTGGCGGTTAAGCAAGACCACCCTTCTTTGGCCTGTATCGGTACCGCCGGCGGATTAATGACGCCCTTCCTGCTGCCGACGCCGTGGGGCACGATCCCCGCTTTGGTGGTTTATTCCAGCACCATTCTTCTCGGTGGCGGCGTGATCCTGATGCGTCGCGGCTGGCGTAGTTTGGTGACCACTCTTTGGCTCGGCGGCTGGCCTGTAATTTGGTATTGCATCGATGAAATCGAAACCATAGATCGCGACTTCTTGTGGCTGGGCATACCGACCTGGTGGTGGATCGGTGGTTTGCTGCCGTTTTTATACAACTGGAAGACGACACGCTTTCCGGCACCAACCGCCCAAGCCAAGTTCCCGCCACTGTTACTTCGCGTAGGCGCGGTCGTTTCAAGTCTGGGAGCATTTGTGCTCATTTCGTGGAATTGGCATTTAACGGAACGCAAAGAGCTCTGGCCGTTGGCATTGGTTTTTACAGTCGGCTACTTGACCTTGGCCTTTTGGGCCAAAGCACGTGCGCAAAGCTTAAAGGTGGCTGTCGAAATCGCGGTGATGTTCGCCGCACTCACGTTGGGCATCGCCTTCGAGGACGATTGGGCATTCCTTAGTTTGCTCGCTCTTGCATTAGGGGTTTTCGAATTGGCGCAACGACCCAGCTTTGCCAGCTCGCGGTTTTTGTCCTACGCGTTGATGGTCATCCTGGGCTTATGGTTTGCAGGCGACACCATTACCTATCTCGGTACCCGCGGAGGAGCTAAGGTCGATTTGACCCTAATGCTCAAATTCTTTTACCTGCCTGCACTGCTTTGGTCGGCACGGTACGCGCCGACAAAGGAAGGCAAATTTGGTTTCCAAATTGCTGCCTATGTCGGCATGTTGGCATGGACTTTCCACGGCTTGCGCTACTTGGAAAACGGCCTCGCTTACACCAGTGCCGCGTGGGCCGCGCAAGGCGGCTTGGCATTGCTGTTTGGCCTGAATAAACGCATACAAGGTCTGCAACACATCGCTCTGGCCACCTTAGCTTTGGTGTCGGGCAAAATGCTGCTCTTCGACATGGCCAACATGGACATGATTTGGCGCATTCTGCTGTTCTTCGGCGTGGGCGCGGCCTTCCTTGGTTTGAGCTACCTAATGAATCGACCGCGCAAAGCCGCCTAAATTCAGTTGCTTTAGCGCCCAAAATCCGTGGCCATGAAAGACGTCGACCTGATCCGTTTTTACGCCAATGATGCGGCGGAGGACGTCGCCGGTTGTTGGGAAATTGGCGCGGCTGAAGCCGACTTACCGATGCACGCGTTTTTGCTACCGGGATTTTTCAAACTGACCGACGGTGGTAACTTTTGCTTTCCGCCTAAGCTGAGCAAGGCGGCACTGAGCAACAACCTCGTGCTGCGTTTGAATCGGTTGGATCGCGTCGGCTATGGCTGGTTGGCTGAGTTGCAGTTGGCTAATTATTACGATGCGCTACGCAGCAATTTTGCAATGGAGCAGTGTCCGGGTAATGCCGGGCATAGCTTGCGCGAGCAACTTCATGGAGAAGCGCGATCCGTTGGTAGTTTGCTGGGCAACCCGTTGCTAAACCATCTTGGAATAGTGGCGATGATTCGCACTGCCGACGAAAATTGGATTATTCAGCAGCGCAGTTCCAAAGTCGCCAACCGCGGCAAAACGTCGTCGGCCTCGGTGAGTGGCGCGGTAAGCGCGGAGGATATTCGCACCCAGGATGAAATGCACGGCGCCAGCGGGGCTGACGCGACAGCACCGCCGCTGCAGCAACGAATCAATCTAAGAGCAGTGCTTGAACGGGCGCTACGGCGCGAATGCCAGGAAGAATTGGCGGTGCCGCTGGCCGAAGTTCAATTCCTCGGTTTGCTGCGGGAATTCCAACGCGGTGGCAAACCGGAAGCATATTTTTACGCCCGCACCGCCGCCACTTTGACCGAAGTCGTCGGCCGTCATCGTTTGGCTGGCGACCGCTGCGAAGCCGACGCCATCAGCGCTGACGTAATCGCACCGCCCAATTTCACCTTGCGCACCGGTCTGACTCTGTGCCAGCAACTGGGCTTGGGTTAAGCTATGCGGCATATGCTCGCATCCGAAGCACGCTTGCAACTTCCGCAGTGGTTGATGGGTCAAATCCCGACCTTGCAAGGGAATTATCTGGATCAAAATGCGCGCATGGAATTGGCGATTTCGCTGGCGCGCCAAAACGTCGAATTTCGCAGCGGCGGGCCGTTTGGTGCCGCGATATTTGATGAAAAAAACGGTGAGTTGATTAGCGTCGGCGTGAATTTGGTGGCCACCTGCCATGCCTCCATTGCCCATGCCGAAGTGGTCGCGATCACTCTGGCGCAAATGCGTTTGAAAACCTTCAACCTAGCTGGCGGTGACCGCCACCTGCAATTGTTGACCAGCGCCGAGCCGTGCGCCATGTGCCTAGCTGCTATTCCGTGGTCCGGGTTGCACTCGGTGATTTGCGCCGCCCGCGACGCCGACGTCCGCGCCATCGGATTCGACGAGGGCTACAAGCCTAGTTCGTGGCAAAAGGCATTGGAGTACTCGGGAATCAGCGCTATTGCCGATGTGCAGCGTGGGCAGGCGGTGGCGGTTCTGGAGCTCTACCGCGACGGCGGCGGGCAAATTTATAACGCCTGAGGCCTTCGCCTATGATAGGTGCATGGCTTGCACGATTTTCATCAGTTGGCTGTTGGCGGCGCTTCCGCTGGCGCAAGTTCAGCCTGTCAGCGTGGCTGCCCCACCACTCGGGGCGCAAGGCGAAACTCAGTCCGAACGGCCCAACATCATCGTCTTTTTGGTCGATGATTTGGGCTGGCAAGATACCGCAGTGGCGTCCTGGGTGGACCCGAAGACCGGCGCCGAGTTGCGCACCGCATTCAACGACCTTTATCAAACCCCAACTCTGCAAATCTTGGCCGAACAAGGGGTGCGCTTCACCCAAGCCTATGCTTGCGCAGTTTGCTCGCCGACGCGCACCAGCATCATGACCGGTCAAAACGCCGCGCGGCACCACGTCACCCAATGGACGCTGCGGCCGGGCAAAGATCCGTCGGGAAAAACTCCACGCTTGCAAAGTCCCGCCGCGTGGCGCATCAACGGCATTCAACCCGACGACTTTTCGGCGCAAAGCTTGCAAACTTTGCCAACTTTATTGCGGCAGGCTGGATACCACACCATTCACGTCGGCAAAGCCCATTGGGGAGTGGTAGATTCGCCCGGTGCCGACCCAACAAATTTAGGTTTCGACGTCAACATTGCCGGCCACCACGCTGGCGCACCATCGAGCTATCAAGGTGAACAGGCTTATGGCCACTACCGCAAAAATCAGGAGATTTGGGCGGTTCCCGGACTGGAGGCTTACCACGGATTGCCGGTGCACCTATCCGACGCGCTGACGATTGAGGCCAATCAAGCCATCACCGCTGCGGTCAACGACCGCAAACCGTTCTTTTTATACATGGCACACTATGCGGTGCATGCGCCGCTGCAACCGCACCATCCGCATATGCAGAAGTATTTGGATCAAGGTTTGGACGAAGCGGAAGCCAAATATGCTTCGATGATTGAAGGTATAGACCACAGCATGACTTCGCTATTGCGCACTGTGGAAGCGCTGGGTCAATCCGAACGTACGATCGTGATGTTTTGTTCCGACAACGGCGGCTTGTCGGTGCACGCGCGCGGAAAAACGCCAATGGGCAGCGGGCAAAACACGCATAACTTACCGCTGCGGGCGGGCAAAGGAAGCGCTTACGAAGGCGGTACACGCATTCCGCAGTGGATCAGTTGGGCCAAGGTCAATCGCGCTCACCCCATGCAAAAAAAGGTGCCGGTAGCGTCGGGCGCAGTGCGCCATGAAATGACCATCGTGGAAGATTATTACCCGACAATTTTGACCTGGGCTGGCGTGCAACCACCGGACTGGCTGGCGACGGCGGCGGCGCACGCGGATGAAGAAGGAAATGTTGATCCGATGTTGCTGCAGGACGGTAAAAATTTCACTGAGCTGCTGCAACCGCGCGCGGGTGAGGTCGGATATGGCGAGTCGCCGCCGGTGAATCCGTTGATGGTCAAAGGCTTGTGGCAAAGGCGGCCGTTAATTTTCCATTACCCGCATGTTTGGGGACCGAACAGTCCAGGTTGGGGATACGAACCGCATAGCGCGATGCGTTTGGGCGATTGGAAGGTGATTTACTTTTATCAGCCGCAACGCTGGGAGCTTTACCACCTGCCGGATGACATCGGCGAGCAGACTAATTTGGCGGCCAAGGAGCAGGATAAATTGCGTCAAATGGCGTCGCGAATGATTGCTGAATTGGTGGAGCGTGGCGCACAATGGCCGCTTCATCGTGAACTGCAATTACCTGAACCACCCGTTTTTGTGGACGCAACTTTGAGCCATGCCGGTGCCGACGGTGCGCCGTTGATTTTGATTCATGGCTGGGGCGGCGACCGCCATTCGTTTGACGCAATGCTGCCTTATCTAGGCAAAGAGCGGCCGCTTTTGGCCTTGGATTTACCCGGCCACGGTCGCAGCATAGCCCCTATCGACGGTAATGGAAATGGCGCACACACTATGACTGGTTACGCGCGCTCGATTGCGGCGAAAATGGATGAGGTCGGAATCTCTGCTGGGGTATTGATCGGTCACAGCAACGGTGCGCCAATTGCTCGAGAGTTTGCCCGCCTTTATCCCAAGCGTGCTTTAGGCATCGTTTCCTTGGATGGCAGCCTGGTCAAAATCATGGGTAAAGATGCCGCCGATCAATTTGCAGGCGCACTAACTGCCGGCAATAGCGCTGATTTTTTAAGCGGCGTAATGGACGGCTCACTGCCCAACGACATTGCCGACGAACATCGCGCCCGCTTAACCCGCACCACGCTGAAGACTGACGTCGCGATTTTGGTGGCTAGCATGCGTGCGGTGTTAAATGACCAGCCGTGGCCGCAAGTGAATTTGCAAATGCCGGTTTTGGCGCTGCACGTAGAGGCGCCGTTTTGGACCGATGCATACTTGAATAATGTGCGCGCCATGGGCGCCCGTGTAGAAGTGGATATTTGGCCGGGATTAAGTCATTATTTCCACTTTCAGGTACCGGAGAGGGTTGCGGAACGGTTAGAGCAATGGATGCAAAAGCATCAAATCGATCAACAGGTAGAAAAATGATGAATCGCTTAATTTTGGTTTTGTGCCTGTGGACTGGTCTAAATTCAGCCGCCGCCTCAACTGTCCAAAGGGCTGAGGTGCAAGCCGCAGTGCCGCAAGCCGCGCTGTTGGATGAGTTGGAAATCATTTACCCCGACTCGCCGATTTACTCTGGCCAGCCGCACCTTCATAGCGACGGCTACCTCGGCGGCGCCACTGCGGTACACGGATTGGTTGCGGTCGACGATGTCCAGCAGCAATCGGTGCAATTGCAATTGCAAAGCGATTTAAAAGACCTAAGCGTCTATCAATTGCTACATGTGCCAGTGGAAGAAAACACTGGCTTGGGTAGCCGCACCGAGCAGTTCGAAGGCAAGGTCAACCCATTTGTAGTTCGCCGCGCACCGTTTCGTATTTATGAAGTCCTGCGCCCCTTGCCAGTTGTGGACGGTGTTGTGGAATTGCCGCTGGATCAAGGCCGCGCGGCGTTTCGAGTGGAGCTAAACGCAGCAAAATCCGACGTTGGCAGGCATGAGGTGAAGTTGAGTTTGAGTCATGCTGCTGGCCGAGCGCAAAGTTCCACTGATTTACTTTGGGGCCTGCAGATTTTTAATGTGCGGGTGCCTGCCGCGAGCGCCAAAACGCTGCATTACACCAATTGGTTTAGTCCTAGCGAGATGGCTAGCCGCCATCGCATCGAACTTTGGAGCGAGGAGTTTTGGCCGCTGTTGGAATCCTATGCCAAGCTGATGGCACGCGGTCGCCAAAACACATTTTGGATTCGTTTGACTGACTTTTTTGACCTTCAGCCGGCAACTCAAATCGCCACATCTGGTACCGCTAACGGTCCAACCCCGACGCCATATTTCCACCGTCAACGTTTCGAACGCTACGTCGAAATTTTCACTGCCGCCGGTGCGTTTTGGATGGAAGGCGCGCCCATCGCCCGCCGTCCGGACGGAGATTGGAGCAAGGATTGGCTGCAGCTGAGTTTGAGCAAAGAACCTGCCACCAGCGCCGCAGGTCAACGCACCATGAAGTTGATGTTTGATGCTCTGCAGGAAGTGCTGCAAGAACGTCAATGGCAATCTCGCTGGATTCAACACCTAGCCGACGAACCCACCGACACCAACGCCGACGACTACCGCAAACTGGCTGCGCAAATGCGCGAGATCATGCCTGGAGTGCGCATCGTCGAAGCAACCATGACGCGTCAACTTGCTGGCGCCGTCGACATTTGGTGTCCGCAAATTCATAAGTTCCAAAGCAATCAAAAATTCTTTGAAGAACGCATCGCTGCAGGTGACGATGTTTGGGTTTACACCTGTTTGGTGCCGGGCGGCAAATGGTTGAACCGGCTGCTCGATCAAGAACGCCTACGCCAAGTTTATTTTGGTTGGGCGGCGGCGCGCTACCCCATTAGCGGCTATTTGCACTGGGGTTTGAATCATTACAAAGCTGACCCGTTTGAGCACAGTGTGGTCGACCATCCGGCGCAGCCAAACACCAAAAACAAGCTGCCTGCCGGCGATACGCATGTGATTTACCCAGGCGCTCCCGGGCCGTGGTCCAGCCAGCGTTTTGAAGCACATCGCATCGGCTTGGAAGACCATGAACTGCTAAAAATGCTCAAAAGGCGGCGCCCGGAGCTGACCCAAAAAATCCTCAACCACGTCTTCCGCAGTGCCGACGATTACCAAACTTCGGTAGCCGCCTATCGGCAAGCAAAACTCCAAATCCTGCAAACGCTAGTGTCACAAAATCCAGCCTCTAGGTATGGCCAAGACCGGGTGACCGGCAAGCCATGGGCAACGCGATCGGAAGTCATCGCCACGCATGGAATGGCCGCGACCAGCCAACCGTTGGCCACCCAAATCGCGTTGGACATCTTGAAAAAAGGTGGATCTGCGGTGGACGCAGCGATCGCGGCCAATGCCGCTTTGGGACTAATGGAACCTACCGGCAACGGCATGGGTGGCGATCTATTCGCTATCGTTTACGACGCCAAAACGCAGCAACTCTACGGACTCAATGGGTCGGGGCGCTCGCCCAAATCGCTGACCATGGAAGAATTCCAAAAGCGTGGACTCAGCAAAATTCCAGCTCTGGGTCCGCTACCGGTGAGCGTGCCCGGATGCGTCGACGGGTGGTTTGAATTGCACAATCGTTTCGGCAAATTGGCCATGAGCGAGGTCCTGAAACCAGCCATTGACTACGCCGAAAATGGCTTTCCAGTCTCGGAATTGATTTCCTATTACTGGCGCATGTCAGCGCGCAGCTTGCGACGCCAACCCGGCTTCACCGATACCTTCACCCGCAACGGCAGAGGTCCGGATAAAGGTGAAATTTGGACCAATCCAGCTTTGGCGAACACGTTGCGCATCCTGGCGAAGTCCGGCCGCGACGCGTTTTATAAAGGTGAATTGGCAGACGTGATGGACGCGTTCATGAAACGCAATGGCGGCTTTTTGAGCAAACAAGATTTGGCTGCGCACCGCTCCGAATGGGTGGAACCAGTGGCGACTACTTACCACGACTGGACGCTGTGGGAACTGCCGCCCAACGGTCAAGGCATCGCTGCGTTGCAAATCCTGAACATTCTCGAAGGTTTCGACGTGCGCAGCATGGGTTTTGGCAGCGCCGATTACGTCCACCACTTCGCCGAAGCGAAAAAACTTGCCTTCGAAGATCGCGCCATGTTTTACGCCGACATGGATTTCGCCGAAGTGCCGGTGGCGCAGCTCATTTCCAAACCCTACGCCGACGAACGCCGCAAACTCATTGATCCGGAAACTGCGGCGTCGTCCTACCCCACCACGCTGTTCGGTTCAACTGGCCTCAATCCGGCGCTCAATCACGGCGACACTATTTACCTCACCACCGCCGACGACGCCGGCAACATGGTCAGCCTGATTCAATCCAATTACCGCGGCATGGGCTCCGGCATGTGCCCCGACGGCTTGGGTTTTGGTTTTCAGGATCGCGGTGAGCTGTTCGATCTGACCCCCGGCCGCGCCAACAGCTACGCCCCGGGCAAGCGCCCCTTCCACACCATCATTCCGGCTTTTGCCAGCCACCCCGAGCACGGCCGGCTCAGTTTTGGCGTCATGGGCGGCGCCACTCAGCCGCAGGCGCACGCGCAAATCATGATCAACTTGCAAGATTTTGACATGAATCTGCAAGAGGCCGGCGACGCCGCCCGCATTCTGCACACCGGCTCAAGCCAGCCCACTGGCGAACGCATGAACGACGGCGGCTACCTCAGTTTGGAGTCCTGGTACACCGAATTTGTACGCCAGAACCTGCAAAAACGCGGCCACGTCATCAAATCGGCACGTGGCGCATTCGGCGGCTACCAAGCCATTTTGCGCCGACCCGACGGTGTCATGTTTGGCGCCAGCGAATCGCGCAAGGACGGGCACGCGGCGGGTTATTAAGCTCAAATCCATTTTGTGCGCCTGCCTTCGATGAGTTGAGAAATCGTCGCATCGCGGACGTACAATTCCCGCCGTGAGCCTCCCCAAAGGATGGAAAGGAGCGGACATACTGTTCCTGGACTGCGACTCCACGCTTTCGAGCATTGAGGGCATCGATGAGCTGGCAGCGCGCACCCAAACCGACGTCAGCGATTTGACCAATCGAGCGATGGCCGGTGAGTTGGCGTTGGAGGAGGTTTACGGCCAACGGCTGCGGCAAATCCAGCCTACGTCCGATGATTTTGAGTGGTTAGGGCAGCGCTATATCGAGACCGAAGTGGAAGGGGTTTCACGCATGATTCGAGTGTTGACCGAAATCGGCGTCGAATGCCACATCTTGTCGGGCGGCCTTTTGCCAGGAATCTTGCCGTTCGCGGCGCATATTGGCATTCCAGCCGAGCGCACTCATGCCGTGCCTTATCCAACTGCTGACATCGCCTGCGCCCACCCACTGGCCCAAAACGGTGGCAAGCCGATGATGATCGAACAAATTTGCGCCGATCCATTGCATTACCGCAAGCGTCGCATGATCGTCGGCGACGGCAGTTCCGACCTCGAAGCGGCACCCAACGTCGGCTTGATGGTTGGCTTTGGCGGCGTTGCCACGCGGGCAAAAGTTAAGGCAGGCGCGCACCTGTTTTTGACTGAAAGCAATCTGTATGCCGTCGCCACACTGGCGGCTGGGAATTTGCGCGCCAAGCAAATTCGAGAGGTCGACCTGGAGCTTTACGAGCTGGGTATTAGCCAGTTACGCGACGTGTTTGCCGCTCAGTACATGTCCGAACACAGGCCCCCCATGGGCCACGAGCTACCGCCTGCGCCGCTACATGAAGGGCGCATTAAACCCGAAGAAGTCTGATGAAACTGTTCATCCCCGGCCCGACGCAAGTCCACCCCGAAGTCCTTGCAGAGATGTCCCGGCCGGCAATCGGCCACCGCACCGAAGAGTGCGCAGATCTGTGGCGAGAAGCCCGCCAAGGATTGGCTTGGCTGATGCAAACTCAGTCTGAAATCATCATGCTGACCGCCCCGGCGTCGGCGATGATGGAAGCGGCGCTGCGCAATTTTGTGAAGGAGCGCAGTCTGCATTTAGTAAATGGCGCCTTTTCGAAACGCTGGTATGAAATTGGCGCGGCGAACGGCACACAAGCCGAAAAATTGGAGGTGCCGATGGGCGAAGCGGTGACCGCGCCGATGCTGGAACAGCTGCTAAAAAGCGAAGCCGATGCTGGGCGTTGCTTCGACATCGTGACCGTGGTGCACAACGAAACTTCCACCGGCACGGTTACGCCAATTGCTGATTTAGCAACGGTTTTGAAGGCTTATCCGCAAACCCTGTTGTGCGTAGATACGGTTAGCTCCATGGCCGGCGCGCCGATTCCGGTCGACGAATGGGGCATCGACTTTTGCCTGTTCGGATTGCAAAAGTGCTTGGCACTGCCCGCCGGAATGGCGATAGCGTCGGTCAGTGCGCGTGCTTTGGAGCGCGCCGCCGAGGTTCCCCACCGGGGCTGGTTTTTGGATTTGCTCAAATTGAGCGCCAAAAACGTCAAGGAGCAATCGCCGACCACGCCGTCCACTGCGCACTTGTTTGCGTTGGTAAAGCAGCTGCAACGCATACGCGAAGAGGGCTTGGAAAACCGCTGGCAACGTCATGTTGATATGGCGCGGCAAGTGCAGATTTGGGCAACAGAAAAGGGTTGGCACATGTTTCCGGCCGAAGGTTTCCGCAGCACCACGGTTAGTTGCATCGCCCGGGGCAGTGGTCCGGATTTTGTGCCCGCCTTGGATGCTCTTAAAGCCAGCGGCATTTTGGTCTCGAATGGCTATGGCGACCTGAAGGGTAAAACCTTCCGCATAGGTCACATGGGCGATCACCAAATGTCCGATATCGACGACCTGCTGCAACGCTTTGACCAAGCCTTGCTGACCGCAGCTGAATAATTTCGCCCCATTGAGCCCCGCGCCCCCCTCCGACTGCCAGTCATGAAGATCTTTCTCGCCGACGCCGTTTCCGCCGAATGCACCACCATCCTCGAGGATGCAGGCCTAACCGTAGACAACCGTCCCGGACTTGAACTGAAAAACAAAATGGCAGCCGTTGCCGACGCTTACGGCCTGGTCGTGCGTTCCGCGACGCAAGTAACCGCCGAAATGATGGATGCTGCGCCCAACCTTAAGGTCATCGGGCGCGCCGGATCTGGGGTAGACAACATCGACGTCGCCGCTGCCACCGAACGCGGCATTTTGGTCATGAATGCGCCCGGCGAAAACACGCTTTCGGCGGCGGAACATGCGATGGCCATGCTGATGGCGATGTGCCGGAATATTCCCGTCGCCGATGCTCGTTTGCGTAATGAAGGTTGGTCAAAAAAAGGTTTGATGGGCGTCGAAATGATTGGCAAAACTATAGGCGTGATTGGCATGGGGCGGATTGGTCAAGCCGTCGCCAAACGCGCGCGCGCTTTTGGCATGAAGATTTTGGCGTTTGATCCATTTTTGCCTAAGAAGGTCGCCGAAAATCTCGGCGTCGAAATGGCCGAACTGGAGGAAATTTACCCACGCGCCGATTTTATTACTTTGCATACTCCGCTAACCGACAGGACCCGTCATATGCTAAATGCGGAAACCCTGGCGAAATGCAAAAAAGGAGTGCGTTTGGTCAACTGCGCGCGCGGTGGATTGATTGACGAAGCGGCGTTGTTGCAAGGGCTAGAATCGGGCCATATTGCGGGCGCGGCTTTGGACGTATTCGAGCAGGAACCGCTGCAGCGGGACAACCCATTGCTGCAACACTCGACCGTGGTTGTCACTCCTCACCTAGGCGCGAGCACGGCCGAAGCGCAAGAAAAGGTCGCGGTGCGCATCGCCGAACAAATGGCCGCCTACCTGAAGGATGGCGCGGTGCGCAATGCGGTCAATTCATTTTCGGTGGATGGCGCCACTGCGCTTAAACTAACTCCGTGGCAAAATTTGGCCGAGTCGTTAGGCAAACTGCATGCGGAATTGCTGCAAAACCCAGGCAATGCGATCGAGGTCGAATTTGCCGGCGACTTACTTGACCTGCCGACGCAGCCCATTACAAACAGCGTGCTGCACGGATTTTTGTCGTCGATGTTGAGTCGCAGCGTCAACACCGTTAACGCGATGTCCATTGCCCAAGAACATGGCATCAAAGTTTCCGAGTCGCGCGGAACCAGCACTGACGGTTTCACTGGCTTGCTTACGGTGCGTATTTATTCCGCCGACGAACACCACACCCTGGCTGGTTCCCTGTTTGGCCACGAGCGGCCAATGTTGGTGCGTGTCGATGGTTTTGTGCTCGAGTCGCTGCTCAAGTCGCATATGCTGCTGTGCTGCAACGAAGATTATCCAGGACGATTGGCCGCGATCAGCGCCATCATCGCCGAACATGGCATCAATATTGCGAACTGCGCGTTGGGTCGCGATGCCAACAAAAAGCTTGCCATGGACACCTTCCAATTAGACGAGCCATTGCCCGACGCGGCGCTTTATGAATTGCGCGACCTAATCGGCGTACGCTGGGCGCATGTGCTGACCTTGTAGTTGCTAAAGCGGGCGCCAACGCACCGAATGAATCGCGGCACGAGTCAAAAAACTGCAAACCCCAAAAGGCTCACTGGGCAACATTTCGGTGCGCAACGAAATTTTGTGATCAACAATAGCTTGCTCGAACAGCACCACGTCGTCTACCCATGTAGTGATTTTTTGCGACGTCACCCGCACCCGTAGGGTGTAAACGCGGCCATATTCGAAGCTGTGATAACTGCGGGTTTGATTATAAGAAGCGTCTTCATCATCGACACAGGACAGACCGCATAAACCACCCCCCCAGCCGCCCAAAACCACGGTGGCAGAGGATTCGGCCACTGGGAAAGTCAGGCCGCAAAAAAAGTCGTTGCCGCTGATCCGAGCCGCCTTAACTTCGACTTCGTAATCCATCCGTTGCGGCAGCGGCTGAGGCGGACGAATTCCGGTAAGTGGTGATCCCATCGGCAAGATAGCGCTGCCGTCGACAATTTCCACCTCGCCCTCACCGCCAAAGCTAATCGATTCCCAACCATCCCAGTCGGAGCCGTCAAAAAGGGTCCGCCAGGGTTCCAAAAAGGGCCGTGTAGACTGGGGAATCGAACAAGCGCAA
>JACKQG010003198.1_pt1 | contig 20356 bp, 28 predicted proteins | sample 8237621 | NCBI WGS metagenome assembly JACKQG01 (sample SAMN15677084, study PRJNA649215) | marine metagenome | biome: marine; feature: Black Sea; material: saline water; isolation source: suspended particulate matter (SPM) from the Black Sea western gyre | collected 2013-06-09/2013-06-10 | depth... | reverse complement strand
AGGTTATTGAGAATTGGTTGATGAAAACCAATGGTCTGTTTTAAGACAAATTTTAACCAGCATGAGCATTAGCGGTACTTCAATTAATACTCCCACAACGGTAGCCAGGGCCGCGCCCGAGGAAAGGCCGAAAAGCATGGTTGAAGTAGCGATGGCCACTTCAAAATGGTTGGATGCCCCGATCAGAGCCGCCGGCGCTGCATCTATGTAGCGAAGTTTCAGCAGTCGCGCCAAACCATATCCCAGCCAAAAGATAAGCATGGTCTGAATAAACAGCGGAACCGCGATCCACACGATGGTCAGGGGGTTACTGATAATCACCTCGCCTTTAAAGGAGAACAACAGCACCAGAGTGATGAGCAGCGCAATAATAGTAATGGGGGTAAGAACATGTAAAAACTTTTCCTTAAACCAAGTTTCACCTTTGGCAGAGATGATCCAGATGCGTGAAAGATAGCCCGCGACCAAAGGCAGGGCCACGTAAATGCCGATGGACAGCAGCAACGCCTGCCAGGGTACCGGCAACCGCCCTACACCCAATAAAAATCCGCCCAAAACACCATAAAGCACGAGCATGGTCAAAGAGTTGATGGCCACCATCACCAGGGTCAGACCATCATTGCCCCGTGACAGATAGCTCCACACCAAGACCATGGCGGTGCACGGCGCAACCCCCAGCAGAATGCAACCGGCCAAATAGCTGCGCCACAGTGGCACTTGCAGCATTTTGATGCCGCCGGCCATCACTATCATACCGGAGCCGTGGGTCGCACCCACCGGAAGATCGAGGCCAAAGGGCATCTTAACCAGATCCACGGCATCCGGCCCGATGAAGCTGTAAAACAGTGTACCGAGGAAAAAGGTGGCAATCCCGTACATGGTAAACGGTTTGATGCACCAGTTGACAAACAGGGTCAAAAACACCGGTTTGCCGCTTTTGCCCGCCTTGATCACCTCTCCGAAATCGATCTTGACCATGATGGGATACATCATGAAAAACAGGCAGATGGCGATGGGTATAGACACCACCGGCGCCCCCTTGACATAGATGGCTATACCATCAAGGTATTGTGCTACACCGGGTGCGATTTTCCCGAGCAGAATACCGGCAACAATGCACAGTACCACCCACAGGGACAGATATCGTTCGAAAACACTGGTCATTTTTCGATCATTGTTTAAAACAGCATCTTTGTTCATCGATAACTTCCTCCTCTCAACAATTAAAAATCAAAACGAAACCGGCCTAAATAAATAGACAGACGTTCTTTATTTGCGTCGACCAAGGGCGGGCAATCTTCAGGCCCTTTTGCCCCTTCAGCCACCTGGGAAGCAAAAACCATGCAGGTGGGCTGACCGCACTCTTTGCAGTTGGTTTTGGGCAGCAGTTTGAGAATCTCAAAAATCTGGGGTTTGGGGGCTGCCTCATAAAGCGGCTCGATTTCGTTGCGCTTTTCCCAGGCCGTATTAATTTCCCGTTTGAGCCATTCGATGATCTTGGTGGCTTCCTCTTCGTCTTTGAGGGCATTAACTGCGATTTTTTTTGAATGAATGGTGATCAGCTTTCCATGGATTTTAAATCCTACGGACGGCGGATCTTTTGAATAGGTATGCCCGCCAAGGACCGCATTCACGTAAGGCAATGCCTCGCTCACGTCCTGATCCAACTGGGCAAAACAATGCACGGCCATGGCACCCGGCCTGCACTCCGGGTTAAAAATTTCTAGTTTGTAACTTTTAAGCAGCATAACCATCCTCCTTTTTTAGATGGATCGGTCACATTCCACAGTTTCGTTCAGCCAGTGTCTTAAACTGCCCAGCATGGTGGCGGCATATGGACTTTCTGCGCCATTTGATATTCGGTAATGCACCCACAGTCCTCCTTTTTTAGAGACAACGAGACCTGCATTTTCAAGAATTTTTAGGTGTTTGGAGACCGTAGGCTGCGCGAGTTTGATAATGCTTGTAATTTCGTTTACGCATAAAGTCTTTTGTTGGAGCAATTTAAGAATTCGGGCGCGATTGGGATCCGATAAGGCTTTCATTACCCGAATAAAATCTTTCATGACTGCCTCCTAATGTTGTTATGCCGGATCACAAAATGATTTTGGGTTTAAAAATCCCGATTAAAATCTACATCGAGGCTAACCCAGATGCGATTTCATTCCCTGGTGTTTCTGCTGCTCCAGCCGTTTGTGAAATGCCTTGATCAGGCGCAGCGCCGCTTCATGATCCTCATCCATGAGCACCTGTTTCATTTGGAGAAATTCTTCTTCTGTGATGTTTAAGACCATCAGGTCCCTCCTGTTGTGAATCTTTTTCTAATAAAGGAGATAAGCTTGCCCCATCTCGCATATATCCTCGGTATTTGAAACTGCCTAAATCATACGTCGTTCTACTCCCGATATGCGGAGAAGAACGGATTTTCCTGCGGCGTTTCTTCAAATATTCCTTGTTTATCGTAATTGTGTTCAACGCCCTATCTTAGGCTGCAGTTTCTCAAGTATTTTTTTCAGATCGACCACCGCAAATAACATGTTATGAAAATTCTTGACTGGAACCGCATCCGAAGAAATGATGAACGGCAACCGGTAATCTTCCGGGTACTGGCTGCCGTGAATTTTGGCATGCCCGGCATGATCACTGGTAACGATCATCAGATAGTTTTTTTGCCGTTCGATTGAATCCACCAGCGTGGATAAATATTCATCGATAAATGACAACTCCTCCAGATATTCAGGCGACAACCACCCGTACTGAGGGCCCACTTCATCAAGACCGCTGATGTGCAGGAACACAAAATGCCGATCAGGTGTCTTTACGAAGGCTTCGGCCAGGTCAATGGAATTGTCCCGGGACCATTTGTGCGCATCAATAGCGCCATTGACGAGATATCCCAGTTTTTGTTTCGCGTAAAAATATCCAGTGCGAAATCCATATGACCTGGCACGATTGAAAATCGTGGGTTTATCGACCATGGCTTGACCGGGTACCCAGGAATTGTCCATTTTCCCATTTTCAATGGGCTTCATTCCTGTAAACATCGCCGTATGTGCAATCAGTGTTTTTGGCGGTTCCGTGCTCCGGCCGTCAAGTGTATAGGCGCCGCCGTGCATCAGTTTTTGAAGGGTTGGAATCTTGGCCATTCGGAGCGCGTCGGGATGGAGCGCGTCAATGGAAATGATCACGATATTTTTCAGGTCTCCTGCATACACAGCACCAGCAAACAATGAAACCATAGTAAGGGTTAAAACGATCAGCTTAACTTTACCGTTAGACATATCATCACACCTTTCTTGCCGATTGAGCTGACTTTGGTCAAAACTGTCTTGGCAGAGGCCAGAACGCGGTCCCGGTCATCGTCCAAGGCAATGTGCAGGATCTCGCTGACATCGTCGGACGTCAACTGGAGCTGGACCGGTTTCAGGATAATGGCTTTTCTCCCGCTATTATTGGATCACTCCAATAACGTAAACAGGTATCTCCCGACGAAGCGGGCTGTCGGTTTGAACCAGGATCGAATCCACATAACGTCCTTTATCCACCCGCGTATTTTCAACCCTGACGACACAGCGATTACGTCCGTCCGTGCATCGCTCTTTCAGCTCAGACTTGATGAAGCGGCCGCTTTTAGCCTTTACGTTTCGAACAATGAAAGGATATTCTTTTCTTGGGGTAATTTCGACTTCGGCAACAAGCAGCGTTCCGGCCGGCCCCACAAGACGAATGCGTTCCGGTCGGACGTCTGCAAATTTTTTAACAAGTCCGGTAACCGTCACGCTAAGCCCCGGTCGGGTTTTATCATTGGTCTGTATCCGGGCGCTTTCGCGGATTTTTCTGCCGCCGTAGCCGCTGGTATTTACTTTCACCGTAATTTTTCCCTCACCACCGGGAGGAATCTGTCTCGCACTGGAGACCGCCGTGCATCCTCACCCGGTGCTGATTTTTTTAATAACCAGAGGCGGCGTCCCCTTGTTTTGTAAAATGAAATCATGCGTAACGGTTGTACCTTCCACCACCGGTTTAAACGTAAAGACCCGCTTTGTCAAAACGGCCTTCGGCGCTGTTTTGGCGATATTCTCAGCAGCAACGGAATTGATGGTGAACAAAAACAAAAAACATAGAAGAACCGTCATCATTTTCTGCTTCATCGGTCATTTTCCTTTTATGGATTCAAATTTCAAAGCAACTCATCATCGCTTCGGTTCAAGGCCGGCTTGTTCCGTGGGAAAAAAGTGACATAAAAGAGGTATGCCGCCGGGATCAAAAAAGACGTATCCCGCAAAACGGTCCAGAGATTTATTGCACTTTCAGTAGTGGTGGAAAAGCAGCCGCAGCCGATATCCAGCCCTCGGGCCATGTTAAAGAGCAAGGCGCCTGTAAACGTCATCAACAGGAGGTTGCTCATCACCACCGTGCCCGGCAACCAGAACCCGATTATCAGAAAACTTCCCAAAACCAGTTCCAGCCAGGGCAGCACAATGGCCGTTAAGTTGATGAATCCGTCCGGCAGGACCTGGTAATTATAGACTGCCTCCGCAAATGCCGCCGGATGGAGGATTTTGTCGAAACTGGCATAAATAAAGATTCCTCCCAGTATTAACCGGGCCAACAGTGCGAATATCCGGTGAAGATGCCATGGTTTTGTCTCTGCCGGCTTTTTTTCTGTTGAACAATTCATTGTGCTTTCACCGTTGTCACCGCAGGAAAGTTCGCAGAGCAAATTCCCGTTTCCGCATTTCCGCTCGCCGATAACCAAAGGTGTTTTGAGCCGAAGCACCTTTTTTGCCGATGCCAAAAGCCACGCAAGAAATTAAAATAGCCGTGAAATAACTGAAATTGTGAGTGGCATCCGAAATGAGCGCCATACTGTGCGCGTACAATCCGCCGACGATCTGTACTACGGGGATGATGAAGTTCAGAACGAGAGTCATTAAAAGCCGGGAGCCACTGGTATCTTCCATATCAACATGATGATGTGGACAGGAATGAGCAAGGGTCTCATGGTCGTGAATTTCATGAGAGTGATCCGGGCAGGTCCTCTTGTCGTGATCATCTGTGCTTTTCATTTTTTTTATTCCAGAATTTGGCCTGCAGCATTCAAGAACCTTCATTGCCTTTTGCAACCGGGAGTCGGCTTTCCTGCCAAACCGTCCACCCGTTCACCAGAACCCGTACATTACTGAAACCCATGCCCTTCAAAAAGATTGCCAGATCATGGCTCAGGTTGCAGGTTTCGCCGTCGCAGTAAGTAATAATCGTGGTATCCGTCGAAATGTCTTTTGTCGCCTCATTAAATCGCTGCCAGACCTCGTGCCAGGGAAGACTGCGTGCGCCTGAAATGTGGCCGTTTTCATAGTCTTCCCAAGATCGGGCATCAAAGAACACCGCCCTCTTTTTCGTAAACAGCTTTTCTGCTTCGACAAGGGATATATCCAGGCGTTTTCCATCCGCCGTGATCTCATGTGTTTTGATGGACCAATCCGCCTTAAACGGCATAGTATCGGCACGAAAATAGTTGACAAAAAGCCCTGTAAGCCCAGCAATTAAAATGATCGCAGGCATTTGCCAAGTTACTTTTATCCAAGTGTTATTCGGTCTTATCGGCATCGGAAAAACAAATCGAACGAACCCCATAATCGCCCATTAACACGTTGATTCGCCAGTCGTTTTCAGAAACTTTATCGACGAGTTCTTTTTCAATGTAAAGCTCGATTCCATTTGCTTCAAAGAAAACATATTCCCGGTTGTTGACCGGTGTGCCGATCCGACCGATCGGTCCTTTAACACCTCTTCATCAGCCGACGACGGTCGTTCCGTTGAAGACAGACATGACACCGCCCCTGTCTGAAATAAAATCGACCAAAAACTCGGAAAGCTGTATATGAAATAGTTTAAAGATTCTCATCGAATTTCATGAAACAATTAGGTATAAAATCGATCGGACTGCCCGGGGCCGTAACTGACCTCGAAAACCGGCACTCAATGAGGCTGCAAGACTTTTTCGATCTGCTTAGCGAGACTGCCCTTGATATATTCAAGGGCCTTTTCTTTATCCTCATCCAGGGCAATGGCCAATACCTGCTGGACATCTGAAACGTCCAGTTCTATCTGTACTTTTCTCAAATTCATTTAATATCTACTCTTCTGATAAATTCATATCCCCACAAATGGATATACAACAAAATAAATCCCTAAAAGGCAGATCACCATACCGGCGCCCTTACGGAACCAGTTTCCGGCGCCTTGCCAGGCACTGTTTTCCAGCAGGCGCCTGACCGTGGCGGTGGAACTGCCGGCAATCATGATCGGCAGGCAGTGACCCACGGCGAACAACACAATAAAAAGAATTCCGGCTGCTATTTTTTGCTGGACCGTAATAATCGCCAGAATCGGGGCGATAAATCCGAAGGTACAGGAACCTGAAAGAACACCGTAAGCCAGGCCCAGGGCAAACGCCCCGAACAGCCCCTTTAAGTTCAGACGATACAGCAAGCTTCCGGACATGCTGCATTTCTCAACGCCCAGCATTCCCAGGGCCACCCAGACCAAAACCAGTCCGATTAAAATCTGCCAGTAATTCCCCACGTCCCCAAGCATCCGGCCCAGCAATGCGCAAACAATGCCGATGACAGCGATGGTGATAAACAGCCCCAGTGTAAACAGGACCGCATAAGAACTTGCCTGTTTAGGGCTCAATGCCCGCTGCTGACCGCCCACATAGGCAATGATCAGCGGAATCGATGCCAGATGGCACGGACTGAACAGCACGCTGACCATGCCCCATATAAAACAACCCAGAGCGGCAATGGCAGTGCCACCGGCAATCCATTCATTGATGGTGATCAAAAATGTATCCAGCATATATGAGTTCCTTAAAACAGGTTGAGGATTTGTTTGCTTAGGGCTTTACCCCAAGTTTTTCCATTACATAGACGATGGCTTTTTCGCTCATAAAGCCTGAATGTCGATAGACTTCCTTGCCGTCAGCATTAAAAAATATCTGCGTCGGGATGGCACGAATACGAAAGCGGGCAGCCTGTTCGCGGTGTTCCCAGACATCGATGAAAACAACGGCAGCCTTGCCCTCATATTTCCGTTCCATCTTCTCCATGATCGGCGCCATCATCTTGCAGGGGATGCATTTTTTGGCCCCAAGATCGAGCATGGTCACCATGCCCTTGACCGGCAAATCTTTAAATTCATCTGCCTGAACAACTCCTAAAATCGGTATGAATAAAAACAAACCTATCAAAAGTGGAAGACAAATCCATAATCGTAGTTTTTTCACCAAATCGACTCCTCATCAACAGCGTGAACCGTAATTGTTTGTATCAATATCATTTTCAAAGGTTTCTTACTCACAAACAGACTTTACGGCCGCTTTAACTTTCTGGATATCATCAGCCTTCAAATTAAAATCTTTATTCTTTTCAATACCGAGTTCCGTCAGCACCAGGTAATTTTTTGTCGGGATTTCGGCATGCTCCAGGATCGCTTTGGCACAGCCCACCTCACAGCCGTCAATGGCTACCATGCCAGGAACATCCTTGGCAGATTGAACAAATCCACCCAAATTACCGCCGATGCCGGCCAGGCAAAACATCTTGCCGAATCCTTCCTGTGTCAGTTCAATTGCCGCCTGGTTACTCAGTTGACCGACATTCGAACCGCCCGAGCAGGCCAGGATCATGATATTTTCTCCAGGCGTACAACATTCTTCAGACATTTTCATCCCCTCCTTTTTTTATTTTGTCTGCTATTTTTCAATCCAGGTCTTGATTTCTTCTTTACTCGGAATCTTGCCGACGCTTTTGACTTCGCCGTCGATGACCACCGAGGGGGTGCCGAAAACACCATAGCCGGCGATTTCCATGACATCAGTTACTTTTTCAACCGTGGCATCCACGCCGGTTTCAGCAACTGCTTCTTTTACGTGTTTTTCGGTCTGTTGACATTTTGGGCAACCCGGTCCCAGTACTTTAATATCCATGTTTTTCTCCTTTTTGGTTTCGTCAAATAGTTAAATGGATGACTTGTTGAGCAGCTGCTTATTTAATTTTTAAAACTTATCGTGTTTAACGTTTTGCTGCCTCCAATAGCCATTCTTTGAGCCTGTTTTTCGGCGGAGCGGACCCTACCGCCTTTACCACACCGTTGATAATCAGGCCTGGTGTACCCATGACACCGTAACTCCCGATTTCTGATATATCCCGAACATGTTCAAGCCCGGCGACAATATTAAGTTCAGCCATCACCATCATGAGATCCTGTTCGAGTTTTTCGCATCGAGGACAGCCAGGGCCTAAGACTTTGATCTCCAATCCTCCACTGTCATTATCTTCAAACGGCTCCCCGACAAACTTCTTATACTCTCTTATAAATGCCTGACCGTAGACGTCCTTGGCGTTGTTGCTGATGTAGTTTTTTTGAGATAATTGTTTTAACAGCTCGGCCTTGATTTCATCGTCGGACATTTCTTTACACTCGTTCGACACCGCTTCCAGTACCGCCTTCAAACCAATGATTCCGGAAGTGTGTTTGCCGACCCTTATCTGGGTTACGTCATTTGCAGACATGGTTTAATTCTTTTTCATTAAATGTTGTGGCTAAAATAGTGCCCGAAGATCATCCCGGAAATGGTGGCCATGATGACCACCAGCGTAATATATGCAACTGTCTTTTTGGTACCCAGGACACTCCGGATTACCAGCATGTTCGGCAGGCTAAGGGCAGGCCCTGCAAGCAAAAGGGCCAAAGCCGGTCCCTGCCCCATGCCGGAACCGATCAACCCTTGCAAAATCGGTACTTCCGTGAGTGTGGCAAAGTACATGAAGGCGCCGGCAACAGAGGCAAACAGGTTTGCCCCAAGTGAATTTCCACCCACCAGGCTGCTCACCCATTTTGATGAGATCAGTCCCTCAGATCCTGGTCGTCCCAAAAGAAGACCCGCTACAAGGACCCCGGCAAATAGTAGCGGCATGATTTGTTTGGTAAAATCCCAGGAAGAAAGAAACCAAGTTTCAGTCTCTCCCCGTGTGGTAGTAATCAGCCACACCAATCCGATGATTCCCGTGGAAAAGGCAACCAGGGGTTCATGGGGGAGTAGAAGCGCCAGCACCAGAACCGCTCCTCCGGCCAGTATAACTTTAAAGGCTTTAACTTTGAACCAGACGATAAGGAGAACGCCGAGAATCGCCGCAAAAATACCGGTCATAAGCCATTTTATACTGTAGATCGCACTCCACAAGCCGGTTGACTCTGCCGGTTTCCCCCAGGTGGCAAAAATAAGAATAAATACCATAACGGCAAAATAGATCACATTCTGCCACAAAGGCCGTTCCACCTCGGGCTCGGGCATATGCTGCGCTGCCTGCGCCTTGGCTTCTTCCTCTTCTCTGAACAGAAAATGCATGATCAAGCCGATGACGATGCTAAAGATTATCGCCCCTACCGCCCGGGCCATACCAATACCAAATCCTAGCACCCGAGCCGTCAGCACAATGGCCAGTACATTGATGGCCGGACCGGAATAGAGAAAGGCAATGGCTGGTCCAAGCCCTGCACCCCTTTTCCAGATACTTGCAAAAAGCGGCAGCACTGTACAGGAACAGACCGCCAGAATGGAACCGGATACCGAGGCCACCCCATACGCCAGCACTTTCTTGGCTCCAGCCCCCAGATATTTCATCACCGCAGCCTGAGATACGAAACAGGCAATGGCGCCGGCGATGAAAAAGGCCGGTATCAGGCAGAGAATTACGTGTTCTTGGGCGTACCATTTGGTCAGAGCCAAAGACTCGATCACCGCCCCTGTAAAACGTGGACTATCCAGTGGCAAAAAGAAGAAGACCAGGAAGAGCCCGGTAATGACACTCAAGGGTTTCCAGATATTATTCCAATCAACTTGACTCGGTTCAGGTATCTTCTCCTTTGTACCAATGGCGACTTTGAAAGGTTTGTTTTGATCTGCGAGCGAAACTGTGTTTCCCATTTATTTTACCCTCCTTTTCCAAAACCCCCCCACGCAGAGCTAAAGGATTTTGAAAACTGATTACTATATATCGCGATTTATAGATATATAATGCCCCAAAAAAAAATTAATTTTTGCCAATGATCGTATGACGGTCGATCTGCGGCAGGCTCTGTAATATTTCGGCAATTTCAGGTTCTTCATCTAACCAATGTCTCATGTTTCCGATCAGGTTGGCAGCATAAGGGCTCTGATGGCCATCTGTGAGCCTGTAGTTGACCCACAGTCCATCTTTATGAGAAGTAACCAACCCGGCTTCTTCCAAAATTTTCAGGTGTTTGCTGGCAGTCGACTGGGCCGTCCCCAAAACTGTCTGGATCTCGCATACGCACATGACTTTTTTTTGCAGCGTCTTCAAGATTTTGACCCGGCTGGGATCGGAAGCTGCCTTCATGACTTTTAAGAACTCTTTCATGTGATCCTCCATATCGTTTTGTTGGAATATAATGCTATCCATCGGATATGTCAAGGGGATTTATTGTTAGCCGTTCAGGGTTCAGAGGTTCAGGGTTCAGGAAATAATGGTTAACGATTGATTATTAATTATTATATAAGGGTTCAGAGGTTTTAGGTAACCCTGAACGGGGAACTCTGAACCTTTGAACGCTTATATTTACTGAGCTCTTGGTTGAATCACATACGAAACAATAATCTTGTCTTTTGATTCTGATGAAATTTTTAAGGATGCGGGATTGAGGACCGGGGTAATCATCATGCTGCCGGATTGTTGCAGGTTATCAAGCGGTATCTTGGCCGTATAGATGGTGGAGATGTTTTCCAAAATTCGATTGCCGCCGATGACTTCGATTGTTTCGGGGTCAAGCTTAATTGCGGAAAGGATCAAATGTTCCGGCAATGTGCCAACCCAGTCTACTTGCAGGGGCAATTCTTTTTTGATAGTGACCTCCAGGGTCGCCTCAACCACCGACGGGCTGACCTTTTTTAGAAAGATGCCCGGCGGCAGGGTAATGTTTTCCCGGGTGATGGAAAATGTATTGCGGCCGGCAACAGCTTTGTCCAAATCCAGCCGTACCTGAACCTGTTCCGGTCGAATCGATTTTAGCAGGGCACTTGACCCTCCTAATTGAAGACTGACGGAATTAACGGATGTTTCAACTATTTCGATCTTGGGATCGCTTTTAGTGTATTGCACTGGTATTTCAAGTGTCATCAGGGTATCCAGACCCCTTGAAAAACTGAACCACACGGCTGTTATTAAGATAACAGAAACAAAAGCGGCGATGCCGATCTCGAGCTTTTCTTTTCTTAAGTAATCTTGATCTTCTTCGGATAAGCCGGCATGTTTCCGTAATGTTTTAACAAGCTCACCGTCAGTTTCAATGTCGATGATATTGGAATCTTTAGCCGCCACAACTTTTCCGGTTTCTTCGGATACGACTATAATCAAAGCGTCGGTAGCCTCAGCCAATCCGAGGGCCGCCCGGTGGCGCGTGCCGTAATGTGAAGGCAGGTCGTTGCGGTATGATAAAGGCAGGACAACCCCGACTTCGGTAATCCGATCCCCCTGGATTATGGCGGCGCCGTCATGAACAGGATTATCATGCCAGAAGATACTTGCAATCATTTCTTTGGAGAGCAATCCGTTCCACTGGATGCCGCTTTGGACAAAGTCCTGCAGGTCCTCTGTGGCAGGAAAGACCATCAAAGCGCCGATTTGTTGGCGCGATAGGGCCTGAATACTTTCTGTGATGACTTCTATGGGCGTGCGAACGGTTTTATGGGGGAAACTCCATAGAATGGCTCTCAAATTTTTAGCCTGCAGGACGCTGCGGATTTCATTTCTGAAAACAATGATGATAATAAGCGCGGCAACCGCCGTAATTCCCTGCAGGGCATAACTGGTTAAAATCAGTCCCAAAAACACAGCGATGCGCTGAAAGAACCAGAGAATCACAAGGCCGGCTATCACCCGTAAGACATAGGTTCCTCTGAAAAGCACGTAAAGCCGAAACAGAATATAACTCAGCAGCAGGATGTCAACTATATCCTGCAAGTGCATGGTTGCCAAAGAGGAAAAAAGCATATCCATTGTTTATTAATCCGTGATGCTAAACCTTAAAATTCGAAACAAATTTCCGTTTTGATCGCTAATCTCCACCCGCCAGGGTCCTTTATCCGTTTCTCGAAGCAGGATACTGCTATATGTTGACCAGCGAGGCGGATTAAGGGTCAATGTTTTTTTGGTACTGGGTTTATCCCGGTGATACCATTTGTGGTATATAAATGTTTTTTCAGATACGGGGTCAAATGAGGTAAAGCAAGATACTTGTCCGATTGTGATTGAAAAAACAACTGCTGAATTATAGGGGGTATATTCTTTGATCTCCTCGCACATGGCGGCCTGGTCAAGGGTCAGCTTTTTTGCAATCCGGCCTGTAACAACATCCTTATTATTTTGAGCAACTCCCCGAGCGGAAAGGAAAAAAGCGATACAAACAAGTAAAATAATGCTTGTGAAAAATGTACGTTTCATGGGCGTATCTCTATCAACGGTGAGATATAATAGTGTTTATCTTTCACTTAAGACCAAGATTCAAATTTAATCAAGTTATAAAATCGCTTCGCGATTTTATAAAGCGCGGCTACGCCGCTTGATAAGAGGCATTCTAATTACCCTCTTGACATTATTGCTCCAAACTTCAATATTATGGAGGACGATAAAATGCAAAACAAAGGACGTGCTGCCGAGAGGTTCTTTTATGTCGGTACTAAAGAACAAGAAAATTCAGGTTTCTGCAGGGATCTTTTTCGTTTTAGGCATCATTGTAGCTGTTGTTATTATCTTTGCCGGTAATGATGATACAACCGTAAATTCCAAATCTGCTCCGGTTCTCAAGAGTCAGGAAGGTTTCACTTTTTTTGATCTTGGCGTCGATTCGGAGTTGACGGACAACATCAGGGACGAACTGATAGAAAAACTGGGCTCCGATGCTATCGAAGGGCGCAGCCCCCTTGACCTGGACAGCAACTACAAAGGATTTATACGGCAATATTTCAAAGAATTGGACCAACTCAATAAACGATTAAATTCTCCTCCCGGGGAAAGAGTAGAACATAATCTTATAAAATTAATGTACCGGTACGCCCAAAGAAAAAAAGTGCCTTTTAAATATGTTGAACTGATTTTTTCAAACTACACCCAAAAACCCTTGCTGTTTAAAATAGCGTCAAAAAAAGAGGGGGCATTTATTATTGATACCATCCGGACAAAACATGGGGAGCCGAAAACCATCAACTGGGAGCAAGAGGAAGGCAGGTCTTTATACTGGGAAAAGAACAAATCATTTTTAATCATATCCATTCTTAAAGACCGCTACGGTGACCCTGAATACCATACCGCAATATATTTTACTCCTAACATTGAAGCAATGCTGTCCAAAGAAGAACAAGTAGCCCGGCAGCGTGAAGAGGCGATCAAGAAAAAAGGGAAAACCGCATTTTAAACCCCAATTGAAGAAAAATTTATCGCTATTTTTCCTGACCAAAAACAAAATAAACACTATTTGTTTTTTTGATCCCTCAAAAAAGTATCCAGTGCCTCGATCACCACTCCGGCAATATCAGCATTGTTTTCTTTTGCATAAGCTTCAACTCTTTCAGCAAGCCTGCAAGGGATCTGGATGTTGAACTCTTTAGTCATGTCTGAGCATTGATCTTTGAAATTATCGCTTGTCATTTCGGTGCTGCCCTTTTATGTGTATCGGAATTTATATTCAGTTCATCTTACATTATTCCAGTTCACTGAATTATTCAACCTGCAATGAGCCCCAGACCGAATGATTCTTTATGTCATAGATTTATAGCCACAAAGGTAGTTGATTAATATCCGAAATCTGGTAAATTCATGTTTGATGATCTGGGGATGGCCAGACTGTCAAATTTTTGGAGGTAATAGAGGGTAAAAAGGGATTGCTGATTTTCATTTCGCATTGGATATGTAAATAGTATCACAAGATTTTGGAACCATTAGATATCTGCTGCTTTGGATATCTGCATTTTTATATTTAGGATTTCGCTGCTATATTTTGGGAACCTTTATTGAATTATTTTTCTTAAAGTAACCCAAAAACTTACAATATATCCTTCCATCATGGGTATTTAGTATCCACTTTACCTTCCATCATGGTTACTTAGTATCCACTTCTGCTTACATCTTAAAATATCAGACCATTTTATTTTTTTGTCTTTTCAGCTTGTTATCCACCAAAAAACCACTATGTGGTACTGATGGCACGCGCTTTGCATGGTAAGTTAACAGGCCAACAGGCAACAAATAAAATAAATTGATAGGAGGAAACGAAAAATGGAAACAACTAATATAGAAACATTGCTTATAGCTTCGGCTTCATTTGCTGCAGTAATCGTAGCATCTCTTTTTCTAACCGGGTATCTGGTTATTCCTGCAATGGAATGGTTTATCATACCATAGGATCGCCTTGAAAATGGAGGTAAAATAATGAAGACAAATATTCCCAGAAAGTTACTTATGGTCTTAGCTGTCATGGCCATCATTGGATTTGGAGCATACGCTTTTGCAGGCTGGGGAATGGGCTACGGTCATCATGGACGGGGTCATTATGGTCCAGATTATCACCACGAAGGTTGGGGCGGATCCGGATACGGCCACATGATGGACGATTTGAGCGATGTTGACATTGAAAAACTGGACAAAGCCCGTTCCGACTACCTGAAAGCCACCGAGAACCTAAGACAGGACCTTTATGACAAGGAGCTTGAACTGCGGAACGAACTTGCCAAGCAGGATCCGGATGCAAAAAAAGCGGCAAAGCTTCAGATGGACATATCGAAACTGGAAGAAAAACTGGACCAGAAACACCTTGATCACATGATCCAGGTTCGTAAAATCAATCCGGATGCCGGTAGAGGATACCGCTCCGGAATGGATCGCGGATTCGGCGGCGGCTACTGCTAGCGATAAATATATACCCTTTAACTCTTTAACCGGAGATCTATTCAGGTCGTTTTTATGCTATCAGCCGATACGGCGATTAAGGTGACCATTGCTTTGGAGACCAGCTTTTCTTGACCCGCGGATATAGAGAACACTTCAGATTCTGAGACTTTGATGGTTTTGCCGTTGTTGATGACTTTTGAGCGGCAGACCAAAAATTCACCCATGGCGGGCTTGAAGTAGTTAATTTTGAATTCTATGGTTAAGATGCGTTCATTTTCAGAGACAGTGGTGTAAGCGGCATAGCCGCCGGTATGATCCGCCATCGTGGCGATCACCCCGGCATGTACGAATCCGTCCTGCTGGCTGTGTTTGGGGTCGATTTTCAGGCGGGACTCAAAATACCCGTAATCCACCATGTTGACTTCAAATCCGCAGTCCGCCGGAAATCCCTGAACATAATCTTTTTTCAAAAACTCAAACCGCTCAGTATTCATTGGTTGCTCTCCCTGGATGGCACTAATAAGCCGAATTGATCAGTCCTGTCTGGTTGCAGCTTTACAATCTATCCGGAAATTGATAGTCTGATAATCAATTTAGAGTTTGTTTTTACCGAATTCAAGTTTAATTTATAAAAGGCCGCAAATAAGGAGGTCTGATATGAAAAAATATTTATTGGGGGCGATGGTTTTGGTATTTGGCGTTACGTTTTCTGCGGCTGCGCAGGATACTTTTGAGACCGATAGTATCGCAACATCAGCCGGTGATCTTACGATAACGTTTATCGGTCATGGGACACTGATGTTTAACTTTGGAGGAAAGGTCATCCATGTTGATCCCTGGAGCAAGTTGGCTGATTATTCGCAGATGCCGCCAGCCGATCTGATCCTTATAACGCATGAGCATCGTGACCATTTTGATGTAGATGCCGTGAACGCATTGCGCAAAAGTGGAACCGTGCCGGTTGTAACTGAAACTTGCGCAAAGAGTGTCAAAGGCGGCGTAATCATGAAAAATGGAGATATCAAGAGCGTTGAGGGGCTTGAAATAGAAGCTGTTCCAGCCTATAATCTTGTTCATATGCGCAGCGCCGGTCAACCTTTTCATCCTAAGGGCATCGGTAACGGATACGTCGTCAGATTCGGAGACAAAAGGGTTTACGTTGCCGGTGACACGGAAAATACACCGGAGATGAAACAGTTGAAAAATATCGATGTAGCCTTTTTACCCATGAACCTGCCGTACACGATGACTCCGGAGATGGTGGCCGATGCCGCCAAGGCGTTCAAACCCGCAATCCTTTACCCGTATCACTATGGCAGTACCGACACCTCCCGCTTGGTCGATTTAATGAAAAACAGCAAGGATGTCGAAGTGCGCATTCGCAAAATGGAGTAGCCGTTTTGAAGTATTTAACTGACTTGTCTAAATAGGAGGCCAGATGACACTCGAAGAGGCCATTAAAACAGCCATTGAATATGAAATAAGAATCAGGGACCTTTATGTGGAGTCAGCCGCAAAGGCTTATGATCCGGTCGGCCGGCGCATCTTTCAGGCGCTGGGAGATGATGAGCAGCGCCATGTGGATTACCTCAAGAGCAGACTCGAAATATGGCAGGAGACGGGCAAATTAAAGGTTGAAAAACTGGAGTCCATAATTCCCTCGCGCGAAACCATCTTAAAAGAAGTCGCTAGGCTGGAAGAAAGGATGGCACGGGACGACCTCAAAGATGAGAAGCAGATGCTGAGCAAGGCTTTAAAAGTCGAAGTTGAAACCAGCAATTTTTATCAAAAAATGGTTGATGAAATGCCCGGTGAGAGCCGGCAAATGTTTGCCCGTTTTCTTGAAATTGAAGATGCGCACATCAATGCTGTTCAGGCCGAACTCGATTATATAAGTAAAACCGGTTACTGGTTCGATTTTAAGGAGTTCGATATGGAAGATTTTTAGCCTTTAAAATGGATGATCAACAATTTCGTCAACTGCTTAATCATTTCCAGTATTCATGGTCGGGTTACCGCAAGGTCAGGAAAGGTGTTAAAAAGCGCATAAACCGGCACATGCATCAACTGGGATGCCGGAATATGGATGCTTATCTGGCTAAACTCGACCAAAGCCACAAGACCCGGCAAGAGTGTGAACTGCTGATGACTGTTTCTATCAGCCGTTTTTTTCGAGATCGCAAATTTTGGCACACCCTTGAAAAAAAGTTACTTCCTGAGCTTCTTGAATTCCGGACAGGAAAAGTTAAAGTCTGGTCTGCCGGCTGTGCCTGCGGAGATGAGGTCTATAGCTTCAAGATTGTCTGGGAAGGCCTGAAAAAAAGCTATGATAATCTTCCAAAGCTTGAAGTGCTGGCTACCGACATTAATCCTGTCTACCTGGAGAGGGCCCGGGCCGGAGTCTACTCCGCCGGCAGCCTTAAAGAAGTAAAAAAAGAGCTTATATCAAAATATTTTCATCGGCAAAGAAGTAAAAATCAATATGCAATCAAAACTGCGCTTGCCAAAGACGTAGTCTTTAAAATACATTACCTGCTTTTAGATCCTCCCGGCTCGAATTTCGATGTCATATTTTTGAGAAACAATGTACTTACCTACTATGAAGACCGGTTGAAGAAAAATGCTCTTGGCAATGTGCTGGAAAGCCTTGCCCCTTCCGGATTATTAGTAATAGGGTCCCATGAAACCCTGCCTTATGAAAGGCATGATCTGGTGCGCGTTGCACCCCATCCCTTTGTCTTTCGGAAACGTGACTTGTGAGGATATTAAGGAAGGCGGCAAATCGATTCTTATTGAAAAGATTCCTTGCAGAGGTCAGCAAACATAATTTAAAATACAAGTAGTGAGCTTTCTTGATATTTTTAGCGGTTTTGTTTGCGCTCAATTAGGGTGCAAGTTAGGGGGTGACACATGAAGCGAATGTTAAAATGGATAACGATAATCGGCGGCTGCCTGATTGTGGTAATAGTTGCGGCCCTTCTTATCATACCTAGGTTTGTAAACGTTAAAAAATACAAGCCGCAGATTGAACAGCGGGTTGCCGATGCTACCGGCCGCACGTTTTCCGTGGGGGATGATCTGCGTCTTTCCTTATTCCCCTGGGCGGGAGTGTCATTTTCCGACCTCAAGTTGGGGAGCCTGCCGGGGTTCGATGAAAAGGATTTTGTGACCGTGAATTCCTTTGAGGTGCGCGTAAAGCTTTTGCCTCTACTGTTCAAGGATATCAAGGTAAAGCGTTTTCTGCTAAAAGGGGCTCGCATTGTATTGGAAAAGAGTAAAGACGGCCGGGCCAACTGGATTTTTGCCAAAAAAAGTCCGGGTGCGATCAAATCCGAAATTTTACCGGCAAAGTCCCAGCCACCTGCAAACAAGTCCGGGGAGGGGACTCCGCCGGAGAAGTCAAAATCATCCGCAAACAAGTCCGGAAAAGGACTCCAACTCAAGTCTATTGTAGTGGGAGATTTTGCAGTCACCCAAGGGTCTGTTCTTTGGATTGATCATATCAAAGGCCGGCGCAGAGAGATTTTAGATGTTAACCTTAAGCTTCAAGATGTTTCCCTGGAACGTCCGTTTAAGCTTTTTTTCACCGCACGGCTGGATGACATGCCTCTGTCCCTTCAAGGCAGTTTGGGACCTTTGGGGAAAGACCTTGGTAAAGGGGAAATACCCCTGGATATTGCCTTCAAAGCGCTGGAGCAACTGGAAGCCAGCCTGAAGGGACGGATTATCGATCCTGTTGCCAAACCACGGTTCCAGCTTGACGTGCTGGTATCCCCATTTTCGCCCCGTAAACTGCTGGCTGCCCTGGGGCAACCCCTTCCGGTGAAAACTTCTGATCCCAAGGCCCTGAATAGCATGGCTTTCAAAGCCAGGCTTGAGGGAGATAATCAGCGTATATCGGTGTCGGACGGTGTTGTGGATTTCGATGCATCCAAGCTGAAGTTATTCGTCAGCGTTAAAGAATTTTCCAAGCCGAATGTGACCTTTGATGTCGATCTTGACAAAATCGATCTGGATAAATATCTGCCGCCGCCAGGTGCAAAGAAACCTGCAGAAAACGTTTCCGAGGTCAAAACCCCGGGAAGCGACCCCGAGACTAAAGCGGCAGAAAGCGCACCAAAGGACAAAACCTCAAAAAGTGCTTCAAAAGCCAAAGTATCGGGAAATCAGCCAAAAGTCAAAGCAGCAAAGCCTGACAAAAAAAAGATCGACTACGCGCCCTTGCGGCGGCTGGTCATAAACGGGGCTGTCAAAATTGGGAAACTTAAAATCAAGAACGCCAAAATGGATGATGTTCGTCTCAAAATTACCGGAAAAAACGGCATCTTTAATCTGGCTCCCTTCAGCATGGCATTATATCAGGGTGGTGTTGCGGGTAAAGCATCGTTGAACGTAAAGAAGAATACTCCCAAGGCCAAATTTAATATAGATGCCAAGGGAATCCAGGCCGGTCCCTTGCTCAATGATGTCCTCAAGAAGGACTTTCTGGAAGGGACTTTAAAGGCTGAGATAAACATGGCCCTGTCAGGGGATGCGCCCGCAACGATTAAAAAGACCATCAGCGGTAACGGAGATTTGCTGTTTCGTGACGGCGCTGTTAAGGGGATCGATTTGGCGGGAATGGTTCGCAATATTAAAGCCACCTTTGGCCAGGTCGAGCAAGGTACTGAAAAGCCCAAAACGGATTTTGCCGAATTCCACGTTCCGTTTACTATTAAACGCGGGCTGACCGAAACATCCAACACCAGGCTTCTGTCACCCCTGCTGCGAGTGTCGGCGGCCGGGAAAGCCGACCTGGTCACAGAGGCCCTTGATTTTAGGGTCGAGCCCAAGTTTGTTGGTACACTCAAAGGGCAGGGGGATACCAAAGAACGCTCCGGTATCGTGGTGCCTGTACTGATTAGCGGAAGTTTTTCTTCGCCGGAGTTTCGTCCCGATCTGGAAGGACTTTTAAAACAACAGATCGAAAAAGAGCTTCCAAAATTGCAGGAAAGACTTTTGGGCGGCGATAAGCAGAAAGGTGAATCCAAATCTTTGGAAGAACAGCTTAAAGGATTCTTTAAAGGACTTCCCTTTGGGAAATAAAATCGTTTTCCGATTTTATGAAACGCGGCTGCGCTGCTTTAAATATATAAAGAGTCGGGGAGTTTTCTCTTATGGTCGCTTCATGGAAAATCTTTTTTTAAACCGTGTGAACTCGTGTATAAGGGCTCGTAAAGAAAGAACAGAGGCTTTTCTCACAAAAAAACAACAGGTTTGCTTTACGATGGGCAATCGTTTGCTATGAAACAATTGCGGCATCCGTCTGTTCTTTCTAACGGATCCCTAATACACTCAAACAGCACACGCTTTAAAAAAAGATCATCCATTCCGCTGACAGATAATAC
>JACKQG010003197.1_pt1 | contig 20357 bp, 16 predicted proteins | sample 8237621 | NCBI WGS metagenome assembly JACKQG01 (sample SAMN15677084, study PRJNA649215) | marine metagenome | biome: marine; feature: Black Sea; material: saline water; isolation source: suspended particulate matter (SPM) from the Black Sea western gyre | collected 2013-06-09/2013-06-10 | depth... | reverse complement strand
TTTAGTCAACACGACCGGTATTAAAATAATTGGCTTAAATAAGCCGCAAACAGCAGGACTATGCGTATTGCCAGACAATCTCAATTCAATATTTTGGCGAATACCAATCCGGCAACGACATTCATCCAGCGTCTTATGCAATCTCTCATTTGCAGGCCTGCTTTGAGCAATCAGCCCTCTGACAAAATAAACCCGCTTAATAAGTAATCCTAAAAGAACCAGCATCCCAACAAGCCAGCCTGAAAATATCAGGCCCTGCCAGGAAATAGCCTCAAGTCCTATCCCAGTAGCCACAGTTTCGTTTATCATGGGTGTCTCTATAGGAATATACCCTTGAAATATGTCACTAACTGCGGTTTCATTTGTCACAACCGGTTGTAAAAGAATCGGACGTTGATGTATGTTAAGAGTTGTAGGTACAATTTCATCTGTCTGCGGTATCCACTTTGCCATAGAAACTTCATTTGGAAAATAATCCCCCATCCAAGATCCAATTCCAGTTGGTAACGTGAAAGAAGCCGGCAGAATAAGTTTTATAAATACCAGCATCCACAGACAATAACGGAATACTGCTCGTATTCGCTTTCGCAGCAAAAAATCAACAATCAGCAACAAAATAATCAGCACACTGGCCTGGATAAATATGTCCGCTGCATAATCCCAGAATCCCTGGCCGAGACTGTTCAAAGCTGTTATCCACGAATTAATTGCCTGGTTCATTTTTTTTATCTCCCAATTTGGTTTATTTTGTTCTTACTCAATCCTTTCTGTTTTTAGCCTTGTTTACGAGTTTGCGCAACTGTGCTGATTCAGCTTTTGAAAGGCCTTCATGTTCAATCAAAAACTGCATCATAGGGGTCAATGCCCCGTCAAAGGCTCGCTGAAGCATTTTGCGAAATTCGCCCCGTTTTGCATCAACTTCGCTTATAGCAGAACTGAAAAGCTGCAAGTTGCGAATTTTTTGGATTTCGAGGAACCCTTTATTTACCATCCGATCCATAGTGGTTTTTATCGTGCTGTATGCCCAGTCTTTACTGTTGGCTAAAGCCTCCTGAACAGTACCAGCGGTACAGGGTTCGTTTTCCCAGATTACTTTCATAACAATCCATTCAGCTTCGGTTAGCTCAGCATTGAATTTAATCTGTTCGGACTTTTTGTTTGGTTTCGATCGTGCCATGTAATTATCTCCATTATTCTATCTATGTAGAGACTATACGACACTTGTCGAATATGCAAGCAAAAAATAAAAATATTTATAAAAATATTTTCCTATCCCGCTTTTTAGCCCAAAAACCAATAAAAAAGCCCTCGCCTAAACCATTTTTTTTGCTGGGCCTGCGAAGTTCTAAATAAAGTTAAACGGCATTCATTTATTTTTATTGTAAAAATCAAAAACTAAAATGCACTCCAATTAGATAAGCTTTGCTATCAAACGAGGCAAGTCTTACGGGGTGGCTTGGTTGATGGTGGTGAGGTAGTCGAGGCAGAACTGCGACCATGTCTCCATTGAGTCGCGGACATCTTGTAATTCGGCGGGGGTCATGAACTCCATCTGCGTTATCATCTGCTCTCGCTTGGTTACGACGGGGGAGTCCAGAAGCCAGTAGTGGACTACGCCGAGATGGACGCTTCCGACTTCGGTGGTATCGTCATTTAGCAGGGCAACGATGCTGTCTTTGTGGCCGGCTTTGATGGAGACTTCCTCGGCGACCTCACGCTCGACAGCGTTATTGTAAAGCTCGCGGTAGTCGGTATCGAAGAGGGGTATTTCGTTATCTATTGGGTTTATGTGGCCTCCTATACCGATGGACCTGTTGCCGACGAGCCTTGTCTCGCCGGCGCGACGGCCGCGGACGTAGGTGAGGTATTGACCATCACAGCTCATTATGACATAAGGGATAAGCTGCTTATATGAGGGGTCCTTTTCGGCCTGTTGGCGGGGCATAAAGCTCAGGACGGACGGGTCGAAGAGGACGGAAAGATAGCGACCCACATCGGTTGTAAGGCCATGGAAAAGGCCTACCTGCTCAAGAACCTTTCGCTCGACGACAAGTACTTGCTCATCCTGTGCCACTATAGTTACTCCTTTATCATCGATTATGATTTACCCATCGCTAACGCTCAGGGTTCTGCTGTTTACTATCTTTAGTTATCAATGGTTTTTATTCGGGATAATAAAGTGATCCGGGACCGGGAACTGCGAGCACAGAAGCAGCACTTCTTTTTCTAACTCTTCGATGACCGTTTCGTTATCGATATTTTCGACGACCTTGTTTATAAATGCGGCCACCTGCTCTGCTTCCGGCTCTCTCATTCCGCGGGTTGTAATTGCGGGTGTTCCTATTCGCAGGCCGCTCGGATTGGAAGGTGGAGCCGGGTCGCCGGGTACGGTGTTGTAGTTGGTGACAATCCTGGCGCGGTCGAGGGCTTTTGCGAGTTTTCTGCCCGGGATATTTTTATTTCTCAGGTCGATTAGAATCAGATGGTTGTCGGTTCCGCCGGATACGAGGTTGAAACCATATTCGAGCAGTTTGTCGGCGAGGGCTTTTGCGTTTTTGACTACCTGCTTTGCATAAGCAACAAACTCGGGTGTATCGGCTTCTGCCATCGCGACGGCGATAGCTGTAAGGGTATGCATGTGGGGGCCGCCCTGGAGTCCGGGGAAAACGGCCTTATCAATCTTCTCGGCGTGCTCGGCCTTACACAGGAGCATACCGCCGCGGGGGCCGCGAAGGGTTTTGTGCGAAGTGGTCGAGACGACGTCGGCGTAGGGTACGGGGCTTTTATGTATGCCTGCAACGACGAGGCCGGCAATGTGGGCAATGTCACTGATGTGGTAGGCACCGATGTCTTTGGCTATCTGGCCGAACTTTTCGAAGTCAATTTCACGCGGATAGGCGGTGGCGCCGGAGACGATAACCTTTGGCTTGTGTTTTTTAGCAAGGTCTGCGATATGGTCGAAGTCCAGCCTGCCGGTCTCATGGTCCACGGGATATGGGACGGAATTATAGAATTTGCTGGTTACGGAGACCTTCCAGCCGTGGGTGAGATGTCCGCCGTGGACAAGGGACAGGCCCATAATAGTATCGCCGGGATTTATTAATGCGGAGTAGGCGGCGAGGTTCGCGACAGAGCCGGAATATGGCTGGACGTTTGCGTGGTCGGCCTTGAATATTTTTTTGACTCGGTCGCGTGCCATTCTCTCGATAAGGTCGGTTACCTGCTGGCCTTCATAGTAGCGTTTGCCGGGATAGCCTTCGGCGTATTTGTTCGTAAGGCAGCTTCCGCTGGCCAGCATTACGGCCTTTGAGACGTAGTTTTCGGATGGAATCAGGCGTATTGAGCCGCTCTGGCGTGCGGCTTCCTGGCGCATCAGCTCATAAATTTGCGGGTCATACTGTTCAAGGGCATTTACCATATTAGTTACTCCCCAAACTTTCAGTTTAGATTGCTTTTGGGATATTTAAGACGCTGAATAATGCGTTTGCGGCTTTTTATAGCACAGGGCGCGTTTTTATACAAGTATTTATTTGTTTGTTGACAAAAATCAGCCGAAGATTACTATAAAGCGTTTAAATAATGTATAAGAAAATCCAATTGGTATAGATATATGCCGGAAGAAAATAATCAGAACTTGGCCAGGGCCAAGTCTTTTTTCGAGAAAGCCCATGCAGTCGCCCAATCGAATAATTTCGATTACGCGATTGATATGTTCCTGCAGGGTCTGCGTTATAGTCCGGATGCGCTGGAGGAGGGGCACCTGCCGCTTTGTGAATTAGCTTTTCAGCGGCAGGGAAAAGGCGGCAAGAAGCCTTCGATGGTCGAGAGGATGAAGGGCTTGCGCGGCAGGACGCCTCTTGAGCAGATGCTTAATGCCGAAGCTCTTTTTGCGAAGGACCCGGATCATTTGCCTTATGCCGAGGCGATGTTAAAGGCGGCAGTGGCCGGCGGTTATAAAAAAACGGCGGGCTGGATAGCCAATTTGGTTTTTCAGACCAACAATGCATCCAACAAGCCATCTGCCCAGACCTATATCCTTTTGAAGGATTCTTATGCGGCTTTGGGTCAATTCGATAAAGCCGTTGTCGCCTGCCAGCAAGCGTCGAGACTGCGGCCGGAGGATGGGGCGTTAGCGGACGAATTTAAGAACTTATCGGCCGAGTTGACAATGTCCAAGGGTAAATATGACCAGGAGGGGGATTTCAGAAAGGCCATTAAGGATCGTGAGGGACAGGAGAAACTCCATGCACAGGCGGGGGTCATTAAGACACAGGACTACCGGATTACGGCGGTAGAAGATGCGCGGAAAAAAATGGCCCAGAACCAGAACATTCCGGCCAATATATTCGGTATGGCCGATGCACTGGCAGGGATGGAAACTGACCAGGCGGAAAATGACGCTATAGCGCTGCTGGAAAGTACTTATAAAGCCAAGCAGGATTACAGCTATAAACAGCGGTCGGGCGAAATCAGGATGAAACAACTGAGACGGAAAATAAGGGAGGCGAAAGATTGTCTTGAAAAAAAGCCCGATGATGCGAATATCAAGGCGATATTCGAACAGCTCTCGAAGCAGTTAAACGACGTCGAGCTGGAACATTACCGCCTTGCCGTGAAGAACTACCCGACCAACCTTGCACCGAAATATGAATATGCTGTTCGATTGCTCAGGAGCAAGCAATATAACGAGGCAATACCCCTGTTTCAGGAGTCGCAGAAAGACCCGAGGCGCAAGATTGCGTCGATGAGCAAGATTGGGTATTGCTTTTTTATGAAGGGCTGGCTGTCTGATGCGATCGATGTTTTTACCAATGCGATAGAAACATACGAAATAAAAGATGATGCAACGGGAAAGGAATTACGGTATAATCTGGCGTGTGCTTATGAAAAAAAGGGTGATACAGACAAAGCATTGGAGATTTATCGTAAGATAGCTCAGGCTGATTTTGGATATAAAGACGTAAGCCAGCGTGTTGATGAATTGAGAGGCAGTAAAACAGAACCAGCTTCTCAATGAGTTTTTAAATATAATATTAATAGTATCAGGAGATTGAAGTGGCACAGTCGTTACAATCGAAAAAAAGAGCAAAACAGAATACCAAAAGAAGAACGATTAATCGGGCAAGTAAGAGCCAGATAAAGACGCAAATAAAACATCTGGAAGAGACTCTGAGCAGCGGTGATGCGGAGAAGGCAAGCGAGCAATACAAGCTTATAGCCAGGAAGCTGGATAAGACGGCCTCTACGAGCACGATGCACAAAAAGACGGCCGCACGAAAGAAATCACGTCTTGCCAAGAAGGTGAACGCCCTTAAAGCGAAAAAGGGATAGTTCGCCGCTCGTTTCTCTATGCCGGATTCTCGATTCTTGATATTCGATTCCGGATGCGAGGTATTAGGAGCGTGTGATAAAATATATCGCCCCGTGAGATAGATGAGGAGATATCTTGCGGGGTTGTTTTTTCATGTAATAATGGTGTGTGTCGCATAGCCTGCCAGCAGTTTACATTTGAACAAATCATAGTGACACTCTTTGTTTTTTGAAACATTTTTCCCATCCACTTCGCTTCCATCGGCCGCAGTATTGGAACAACTGCTACGAAGTACGGGTTGTTCAGAATGACGATTTTTATTGCGGGATATTTATTAAAATGATTGTTTCTTGAGTTTTGATTTTGCTACTGGTATAATCCCTTGACATGGCGGAAATATATAAAGATAAAATAATAAAACTATTGAAGCACAGTGATTACTCACCTGTGAAATTAGCAAAATTAGGCAAGGCGCTGGGGGTAAACCAGGAGGATTACCCGCAGTTCAAAGAGGCATTCGACCAGCTTCGACAGGCCGGACATGTAGTAATAGGGGCGAAGAATTTAGTGACCCTGCCGTCATTGGCCGGAGAAATCGTGGGGACATTCAGGTCAAATCCAAGAGGATTCGGCTTCGTGACGCCGCGGGAGCCCAATTCGCACGGCGATTTATTTATACCGCCGAGTGGAACAGGCGAGTCAATGTCCGGCGATATTGTCCTTGTAAAGGTTAAAAGGCAAGGCAAGCGCGACGGTCAGATGCGGTACAGCGGGGAAGTAATCGAAATCCTCGAACGGGCGCAGAACAGGTTCGTCGGGACGCTGATGAAACATCCGGAGGCGTGGATTGTTCAACCGGACGGTAAAAGTTTTGTAGATCCAATTTCCGTCGATGATGTCAGCGCAAAAGGGGCGAAGGAAAAAGACAAGGTAGTTGTCGAAATATTATCGTATCCTACTGAAAAATACTTAGCACGCGGTGTAATAATCGAGGTGCTGGGTAAAGCGGGAAGATATGAAAGCGAGATACAATCGATAATCCGGCAGTTTCATTTGCCGGGTGAGTTCGAGGAAGATTGTCTTGAGCAGGCGCGCGAAGCGGCCGGTAGATTCAAGCCCGAAGAGCCGCACCATCGTGACGAAATTACAGAGAAAACGATTATTACGATTGACCCGCCGGATGCAAAGGATTTCGATGATGCGATAAGTCTCGAGAAAAAAGGGAAGGACAAGTGGGTATTAGGTGTTCACATTGCCGATGCCAGCTATTTTATACCGGAGGATTCGCCGCTCGATGAAGAAGCAAAGATGCGCGGCAACAGTGTATATCTGCCCGGCAGGACAATTCCGATGCTGCCGGAGATTTTAAGTAACGGTATTTGCAGTCTTCAGCCTGAGCAGAAGCGGTTTGTCAAAAGCGTTTATCTGACTTACGACACAAAGGGTAACATTGTGTCACGCAATTTCGCCAACTCTGTTATGTGCTCGAAACAGCGTCTTACTTATCAGCAGGCCGATAAGATTTTGAAGGGCCGTACGAAAGACACGAGACCTGACGTGGTCGAGCTTCTTAGAAATATGGAGACGCTCAGCCGGGCGATCAAGCAGCGGCGAAGGAAAAACGGGATGATACATCTGGATTTGCCGGAAATCGAATTGGTAATGGACCAATCCGGACGGGTTGTTGGCGCTCGTCCGGCTGATGACAGCTATCCGCATACGATAATCGAGATGTTTATGGTTGAGGCAAACGATGCAGTTGCTTCGCTTTTGGACAGGCTGAATATACCTTTTCTCCGGCGGATCCACCCGGAGCCGGATGTTATGAGTATGAACAACCTCGCCAAGCTCCTTAAGGCATTCGGATTCAGTCTGCCTGGAAATCCCGACAGGGCGGCGATACAGGATTTGTTAGCGAGAGTCAAGGGGGCCGATTGCTCATTTGCGATTAATTTAGCCGTGCTGCGAAGTTTTGAAAAGGCCCAGTATGCCCCGCTGCATATCGGTCATTATGCGCTGGCTTCAACTCATTACTGTCACTTCACCAGTCCGATACGGCGATATGCGGATTTACTCGTTCATCGCATTCTGGAACGTTACCTGCAAAAACGCATGGACTCGTCGAGTGACATTTCAGCCGGACCGGATTTGACGGAAGTGGGTAAACATATCACTTTCACCGAACAGCGGGCAGACGGCGCCGAGAAAGAATTGAAGACGGTTTTGTTATTGCAAATGCTGAGTAAGAAAATCGGACAGGAGCTTGACTGTGTTGTTACTGGTTTAACAAGTTTCGGCCTTTTCGTGCAGTGTCAAACGTTTGGTATCGAGGGGCTTATCCGGATGGCTGATTTGGGGCAGGACTATTGGAGATACGACGAAAGGTTGCAGAGTATTGTAGGGGAGAATTCGGGATGCAACATTCGCTTAGGCCAGGGTATAAAAGTGCGAATAGTGTCGGTTAATGTGCCTGCACGCCAGTTGAACGTTGCCCCGGCTGAATCGTTAACCGCCCCGGCCGGGAAAACTAAGAAAACACAGAAAACAACGAAAATAAAAAGTCGAAAAAAGCACACAAAAAAAAGGCAGAAACGAAAAAGACATACCTGATTGATGAGTATGTCGAGTTTTGAACAAACTATAAAAACTATAACGGGAGAGAGATTAGTAACTGGAATTCGAACGAATTATTTCTTTTGTTACCTGGCTGCTGAGATTAAGAGGGCTTTTACTGGTCCGTAAAAGAAGAAGTTCACATGGATATTAGCGTTAGGTTTCAGCCTTTTTTTGTGCGTTCTTTTTGATTACTGCTCATATGCTGCTCTACCCGTGCAGTGAAGATGAGGAGTGCACCAAGACACATCCAGAACGTAATAAAAAGATTCTTCTATATGCTTGACCTTATCGGCCGGAAGTACTATTTTGGGAGTAAGGTATTTTTAAAAGGAGATGAAATTATGACAGCGAAAAGGTATATATTTTTCACATGGTGCCTGATGGCAGCTGGTGTTGCGGGTTGTGAAACAATTCAGGAGAGTCTAAGCCTTAATAAACCCACAGCGCGATTAACTGACCTGAAAATCGAGGACGTCAAACTGGACTCCGCGACGCTTCTTTTCGACGTTGAGATTGAGAACCATTATCCGGTTGCCTTACCCTTGACAAACTTCGATTACAGCTTGTCCAGTGGTGCGGAGAAGTTTCTTTCAGGTAATGCCGAGTCACAGGCGGCAGTGCCGGCTAAGAGCAGCAGGACAGTTTCTCTGCCGGCTAAATTCAATTATATAGAGATGTTGAAGGCTTTGAAGGGTGTGAGACCCGGCTCAACAATCCCCTACGCAGCAGAATTGGGCTTGTCGGTCAACACGCCGGGTCTGGGAGTAATCAGGCTGCCTTTGAAAAAGGAAGGCGAGCTGATTCTGCCGAATGTTACCGGCGCTGATATCATCGATATCTGGAACATTATAAAACCCAAATAAACCAGTTGAAGACGGCAGTTAAGTAAGAATAAATCCGAGAAGGTCAATTACAGACAAACCCAATTAACACAGAGGCTAAATAAGTAAGGCATCGAAGAAAAAGTATGAATTCCGACGGCTTTTTAGAGACAAAGGGGCTGACCAAGGTCTATTCATTGGGGAAGATTAATGTTGTTGCACTTGAGGATGTGAATTTATCTGTCGAAGAAGGGAAATTCTTAGGAGTAACGGGGCCATCGGGTTCGGGCAAATCGACCTTGATGAATCTATTAGGCGGACTGGATACGCCATCATCAGGGAGCATAAAGGTCGAGGGGAAATTTATCTCTGAATTAGACAAGGAAGAGCTTTCCCTTTACCGGCGATACCAGGTCGGGATGATATTTCAGACGTTCAATATTATTTCGTCTTATACGGCCCTGGAGAACGTGGCTTTTCCGCTGCTTTTTGCGGGTGTGTCAAAAAGGGAAAGACACCACCGGGCGGGTGAGATGCTGGAGAAGGTGGGGCTAATCAATCGTAAAGACCATCGCCCGGCGGAGCTTTCGGGCGGTGAACAGCAGAGGGTGGCGATAGCGCGGGCATTAGTCAATAAGCCTAAAATTCTGTTAGCCGACGAACCTACGGGTAATTTAGACACGAGCACATCAAGGCAGATTGTGCAGACGCTGGCCGAGCTGAATAAGAACCAGGGCTTAACTATCATTATGATTTCCCATGAGCTGTCTATGCTGGCCGAATTCGCAGATGATGTTATTCATCTGTGCGATGGGAAAGTTGTTGAACAGGAAAAAATCAGGTAAAGAACCGGTGAGAATATCCGACTATATCGAGCACTCCTTTTCCAATCTGCGAAAGAAGAAACTGCGTACGTTCCTGACCACTTTTGGTGTGGTGATAGGAATTGGGGCTTTGGTTTCGATGTTCTCTTTCGGTAAAGGAGTTCAGAAAAACGTTACAGATAGTTTCAAAAAAATGGGGCTTTTCAATTATATTGCCGTCTATCCGTCCTCGGGCAGGAGTAGAGGCGAACAGGCCAATATGGATCCTGATGATCCGCAAAATCAAATCCAATATGAGCAGGTTTCTGATTCTGCAAACAGTCCAATACTTGATGATAATTTTCTACAGGAAATCAGAGAAATTAAGGGTGTGGAATCAGCTTTTGCGGAAATTCGTTTTCCTGCGCAGATCAGGTTTAATGAAAAGGAACAGTTCAGCCTTGTCTCGGTGATACCGGCCGATGTTTGCCGGTCCGAATTGATGAAACTCAGAGCAGGAAAGGCTTATGAAGGCGATGATGAAAACTCTTTGATTATCAATGATTCACTGCTGCGCAGGATGGATATCAAGGACTTCGAGGCCGTAATCGGAGAACAAATTGAGGTCTCCACTTTGGCCATGGATCCCAACCTTTTAAACCCGATGAAGCTAATGTCTATTATGCAGGGTGAAAACCTTCCCTTCAATCAGGAGAGCTATACCTTCACCATTGCCGGTGTGGCTGAACGTATGGGAATGGGTGGGTTCATTCCGGTTCGGAGCGATGTTTATATGCCGCCGGGCCCTGCCGAAGATATGAAAAAAATATCGCTTACAAATATCAAGGATTTTTTTCAGCCGGCCGAAAAACTCAAAGGCTATTCGGCAATAACTATCAAGGTCTCTTCGGTCAAATATATTGACTCGATTAAAAAACAGATGAAAGATCGGGGGCTGGGAACTTTTGCACTGATAGACCAGCTAAAGGAAATCAAGACAGCATTTATGTTTATGGATATGTTCTTATTAGCGGTTGCGATGATAGGTATAACAGTTGCCTCTTTAGGGATAATCAATACGATGGTGATGTCCATTTTAGAGAGATATCGAGAGATTGGCATTATGAAGGCCGTAGGGGCCAGTGAAAACGACGTCAAAAAGATATTCTTCTTTGAGTCGGGTGTAATTGGTTTTTTAGGAGGGATTTTCGGGCTTGCCCTGGGATGGGTGGTGAGCACGGTCATCAATCAAATCGCCAATCATTTTCTTGTCAAACAGGGTGCTCCATACACAGATTACTTCAGCTTTCCGTGGTGGCTTTGTCTTGGGGCGGTTGGCTTTTCTATTCTTGTCAGCTTAGGGGCCGGTCTGTATCCGGCAGTGCGGGCAGCGAGAGTTGACCCAGTCGTGGCATTGCGGCATGACTGATTCGTTAACTTTTGAACCGTTAACAGTCTTCAATTTTGTCTTACTACCGTTGACGACAAACAAATTGCAATTGTAGGATTTGGGGCTATAATTTTCTCTATGTTTAAGAATATATCCATAATCGGTGACGGGGGGATGGGCACGGTTTTGGCCATGCTGCTTTGTGAAAAACAAGATTCTTCGGCTGCGGTACGGGTGACAAATGTTCGGATGTGGGGTTATGACCGGCGGCAGTTGGAAGAAATTGAAAAGAACCGTGAGAATAAGAAATTTCTGCCTGGTTATAAACTGCCGGAAGAGCTGTTGTTTGAGGCAGATGATGAACGCATAATTGAAGGTGCGGACCTTCTTGTCTCTGCAGTGCCGTGTCAGTTTATGCGTGGGATTTGGACCCGTCTGAAAGATTATGTCCCTGAGAATGTTCCTGTTGTTTCGGTTGCCAAGGGCATTGAGAATGATACTTTACTGCGGCCTACTGAGATACTTGGGGAGATACTGGATGAAAAACGAGGGGCGAGAGACGAGGGACGGGGGAAGAGATTTGCCGTTCTTTCAGGGCCAACGATAGCCGATGAACTGGCTCGAAGACTTCCGGCGACGGCCTGTGCGGCAGCCGAGGATGAGACATTGGCCCAGGAGATTCAACATACATTTTCCGACGGGGTGCCCTGGTTAAGGTGCTATAGCAATACTGATATTGTGGGTGTCGAGTTGGCCGGGGCGATGAAAAACGTTATCGCCATAGCGGCCGGTATCATAGACGGTACGGGAGCCGGTGATAACGCCAAGGCGGCCCTTTTGACCAGAGGGCTTGCGGAGATAAGCCGTCTGGGGCTTGCAATGGGGGCCAGTCGGGAGACTTTTGCGGGACTGACCGGCCTCGGCGATTTGGTAACAACCTGTATTTCACCCAAGGGAAGAAACAGGTCATTCGGCGAAAGGATAGGCAAAGGACAAACCACAGAGCAGGCCTTAGGAGCCAACGAATCGGTCGTTGAGGGCGTTGCTACCTGCAAATCGGTCGTTGCTCTTGCCGGACAATATAACGTTGAGATGCCTATTACAGGGGCCATCTATGAAGTGCTGTTTGAAAATAAGCCTGTGCAAAAAGCCATTGCGGATTTAATGGAGCGGGAACTCAAAGCCGAGTGATTGGTCCTATAAACTTTTTTTGGCCAGAGATAATTTAATAAGTTCAGTTATCAACTCATGTTCATTTCGAGAGGGCCTTTTCCTCTGTTACATATCTTCTTTTAGTAAGAAAAATTTCATTAGAAGAAGATTTTAAGACATTTTACTTCGATTCAATGTGGAAGCTGTCCGGATGTATTTGGAACGCGGATTTTATCAGAAGTGGTGCGCGTTTTTTTTCAATACTTTGCAGAATTAGGCATTGATATTCCTGTAATCGTTTGGCCTGTGCGGCTTTTGTTTCATATATTTTAGTTGTAACGACAGTTATTGGGAGTGCCAGGCAGGGTAATTTAATACAGGTAACGCCATGGAATCCCGATAAATCAGAATGATTCAGCCGGAGGTGTTTGTTCGAGCGAAATTGGAACCCAAACCTGTTTTTAGGCCGAGGTGGGGTGGTGTAATAAAAATCCTTACAGGCGTTATAAATATTACACCTGATAAAAGAATACGCCTTTGTGGGTAAAATTCTTATGTTCAAATTCTCAAAAAGTCACGCATATTCGATTGGCGTTGATATCGGAGATGACAGCCTTAAGCTGGTACAGCTCGGAGAAAACGGAAATGGTATAAGTTTAATTGCCGGTCAGAGTGAGAATCTGCCCGAGGGAGTAAAAGCCGGCAGTAGCCAATGGCAAAGATGGGCTATCGAGACTATACGTCAACTGACATCGAACGGTGATTTTCATGGCAAAGAAGTGATCGCGGCATTGCCTGCACGCGAGGTATATATCGATAATATAAAAATGCCGAGATCAGATGGCAACGATGTCGAGGAGGCTATCTTTTCAAAGATTAAACAGAAACTTCCGTTTGAGCCTATCCGGGAAAACACCATGATAAAGTACATCCCAATGGAACAGGACAATGCCCTTGTAATAGCAGCGGAACGTAAGATTATTGACAGACATCTTGCGATATATGAAAAGGTCGGTCTTTCGATTAAGTCCATAGGTATTTGGCCGACAGCTCTGGTAAATTGCTATACAAAATTTTTCTGTCGTCGCCAATCGGACCTTGAAGCAATTGTAATGCTTGTTTGTATCGAGGCAAACTATACGAATGTCGTAATTTGTCGTCATAATAATCTGCTTTTTGCCCGTTCGTTATCTACAGGGCTGAGCCAACTGAATAACAAGAAATCAGTAAACAAGCTGGTACTGGATTTAACCGAGTGCAGAAGGCAGTTCGCCTCAATGAATCCAAGAGGTCAAGTCGGACGTCTGGTTTTCCTTACAAGTCAGACCACAATAGATAAAGAAATGTGCGTAACGATAGCAAAACAATTAGATATACCGGCACAGGTGGGAGATTGTCTTGCCGCAGTTGAGATAACTGAGCCCTGTCGCCTTGGCGGAGTCTCCGAAGATGATAAAAAGGCCCCCGGTACTCCGATAGAAAGAAGAAAATGTGAGGTCAACTGGGCTACCGCCTTTGGTCTCAGTTTGTCGTAGAGACAAAGCCGAGCACAATGATATCGTCAGCCAAAAAGGAGGCAAAGTAAATAATGGCTAATATAAATTTTGTACCGGACGATTATGTTCAAAACACCGAATCAAGCAGAACAAACCTGTTGTACTTTGTTTTGTTTGGGGTTGTGATGATAGCGTTATGCGGTTCATTTATGACTATCAAGATACGTCAGCGCGCCTGCGGGGTTAAGGAACAACTGGTAAATACCAAGATGACCAAGATACAAGAGGCCATAAAAAAGTTCGAAGAGCTTCAAACAAAGCGTGGAGAAATGATGCGAACGGCTCTTACCACCTCACAGCTTATTGAGCCGGTACCGAGAAGTGTTTTGTTAGCTTCGTTGACTAATAACCTGCCTCAGGGAGTATCGCTTTTAAAACTGGGCCTGCTCCAGAAGGAATCCGGACGGAGCCTCCAGTCTGCGCCAACGAGTAAATATCAATCCAAACAAGGTCAAAAGGATGCGGCGAATGCCCAGCAGATTTCACAAGAAAGTCTATTAGATACACATATCGATATTGAAGGTGTGGCTCCGAGCGACCTTCAGGTTGCAGAGTATATCGGACGGTTGGGTAATTCGAGTTTGCTGGACAATGTAGCGCTGGTTGAGTCAAAAGAACATGAGGTCAAAGATAGTAATACGTTCAGGCGATTCAAACTGACAGCAATGCTTAAGAAAGAAGTCCATCTTACCCGTGAAGATGTTAAGAACATCAGGGATGAAGCGGAAAATGCAATGTGGAATTTTTAATATTTACGGGATATGGGATTAGGGCCCGTTAGAGGTATTACAAACTGTGTCCACGCTGTGGACATTCAAGCAAACTTGTTCATAAGTAAAATGAGGACATAATATTATGGTTACAAGCGGTTTCAGAAAAATTGTATTTTCCGCCTTATTGTTTGGTGTAACAATCGTTGGTTACCGATACATGATTAAACCGGCCAATAGGAATCTGGCCAACACAAAAGGGCGCCTCGAGACAAAACTGTCACAGTTAAGCAAATTCGGTCAAGCCGCCACGGCAGCAGAAGACCTTTCAAAACAGCTTGAGGAATTAGAAGAGGCGATAAAGTTTTTTGAAAACAAACTGCCCCCGGAAAGTAAGATTAATGAGGTGCTCGAGCAGGTGACTATTATTGCTCAGAAACAGGGCCTCACATCCAAGACATTTCGAACACTAAAGAAAAAAGACAATAGCGGCTATGTAGAGCAGCCTTTAAGAATAGAACTCGTGGGCAATTTCAGTTCTTTTTACTCGTTTTTATTAGAGCTTGAGAAGCTCCCTCGAATAATCAAAATTCGTGAGCTTATACTGGATAAGAAGACAATCACCGAGGGGCAAATTTCAGCAGATTTTATATTAAGCATATTTTTCCAGAATAAAACAGTTTGATTTGAATAGATAACCTCTCTCAAAGTGAACTTTCGCACTTTTGCTAATCATTTAAGCTGCCGCAGCTAATGCTTCGATTAAGAACTCGAAATTTTTGTTATGTACGAACTTTTTACCGAACATATATTTAATTCTATCCCGCCAAAGCACGCGGCGAAGGCAACTCAACGCATCCGCAAAGCTCGGAGCAGACTTGCCCGGATACCAGGGCTGAACAAAAAAGTATCTCTGCTTCGATTTTTGCTGAAGATACCACAGCCAGATTGCAGAATAAAGCCACAGACTCAAAGCGGCCGCTCGCTCGGGGCCTTTGCGTTTCCAGGTCTGAGGTTCCTGACCGCCTATAAACTGCTTGGTATTTTTGAAAGTATCTTCGATGCTCCATCTGCCTGCAAAACCGCTTACCACCTCGGCAGCAGTAAGACTCAAATCCGTGGTAAAGAAAAAATCGTCTTTCTCTTTGCCTGTCGGGTCCCGACTGATTACCAGAAGCACCGGTTTCTGCGATACTCTGTACCATACAACTTTTCTGGTATATATAAGGCGTTTTCTGCTCTTGCCTCGTTCGCAGGTTTTGACAAGCTTGAAGTTGTGAATTCTTTTGGCCAGATTTTGCGGAGAAGAAAGCTTTTTGCCTTTTTTTCGAGGCCTGCCTCTTTGCTTTTTTCTTTTCTTGCCAGGCAAATCGTAAATATTCGCATCCCGACGCATACGAGAGATGATGTGTGTATTGGGTATATCCCGTCCAGCCAGGGAAGCGTAAAAACCATCCGAATGGTTGATAAACCGCCTTTGAGGCAGCCACGAGGCAACTTCTGTCAACATTTCTTCGGCCAATCCTATCAGGGACAAACCATTCTTTCGATGAAGTCTCATATTGATTGGCAGGCCGAGTGGTTCGCCGCCCCAGGGCGGATTTATTCTCAGCGTAAGCACCACCAGGTTCAAGCCCCAGGCGTGAACTATATTTGTGCCGGTCGAACGAACCGCATCCCGCCACCAGCCTGCACCATCGACTTTTCTGCCACTGCGATGAAACAGAGTGTCGTCCAGGTCGGCAGGTATTATACCCGTTGGGTAAAAGCCCCTGACCAGCAAAATCGTCAAAAGTCTCCACAACTCGCTCATTGCCCAGGAAGCATCCGGGAAAAACCGATGATAAGCATCGTGAGCTTTCTGTCCGGCCGGGTCTGCGAATGGCAAGATGCCGGTGATAGTATGTCTTGCGGTACAGAGAACCCATCCGGTTATGAGATTGAGAAAAATTTCTGTTGTGGGAACCGTGAATATTGGGAAAAAGTATTGGATTATCGTATCCCATGTCGAAGTAATAGTGTGCATATCGACCTCCCTGTCTTAATTTTAATTCCCATAAAGACATCGGCTGGTCGATATGTTTTTGTTGATAAACCATTAAAATCTGTTGCATAAAAAGTGCGAAAGTTTACAAACAGTAATGTTAAATATATCTGTCGTGAGGAAATCATTATGAAAAGACGAACATTTCTGAAAAATGCGAGTGGTATTGCCGCGGGTCTTGCTGTCCCGTCTCTATCAGCTTCTGCAAAATCGCTCTTGAATCAACAGGACATAGTTGCCGGATTACCAAGAAGAGCTCTTGGCCGGACCGGTGTGAAAGTCTCAGTTGTCGGATTTCCAGGGCTTGCACTTAGCCATTATGACCAGGACCGCTGCAGCGCCGGCCTGCTCGATGCTTTCAAACGAGGAGTGAATTACTATGATGTCGCTCCCGCCTATGGCAAGGACGGTATATGCGAGGTAAAAATGGGCATCGGGCTTGAGGCGGTTAAGATTGACCGCAGCAGTATTTTCCTGGCCTGCAAGACAAAGATGAGGGACAAGGAAGGTGCTCGGTTTGAATTAGAGCGGTCGTTGAAACGGCTCAAGACCGATTATTTCGATTTATACCAGATGCATCATCTTCGAACTCCCGACGAGGTCAAGCAGGCTTTGGGGCCGGGCGGTGCTATCGAGACCTTTTTGGAAGCAAAGAAAGAGGGAAAGGTTCGTTATCTTGGATTCTCGGCGCATACCACCAGGGGTGCAATCGACGTTATGAACGGCTTTCGTTTCGATACGGCCATGTTCCCAATAAATTTTGTAGAATTCTTTAAGATGGGATTTGGCGAACCCGTTCTCGAACTGGCACAAAAGCAGGGTGTGGCTGTAATTGCTATTAAGCCGCTGTCAAAAGGACCCTGGCCGGAAGGCACGAAAGACGCTGACAAAACGCGTAAATGGTGGTATCGTGCGACTGAGAGCCAGTATGATACGGACCTTGCAATGCGTTTTACTCTTTCGAAAAAGCCCGTCGTAGCGGGAATTCCGCCTTCATTTCTCGATTTGCTCGATAAGGCAATAGAAGCCGGGCGGTCGTATCGTCCCATAAAAGAAGAAGAAACAATGAAATTGCAGGAGATGGCTAAAGACTGCACTTCTTTATTCCGAAGAGAAGAAGAGCGAGTCGCGCGTGGTGATTTTTCGCATAGCCCTATTTACGCAGACAGCCCGCATGAGTGCTGTCGGGGGTCATATGCTTAAGGCGTTGGATAGTTGATTTGCTAATCATAACGCATAAGAAAAGAAAAATTGAACATAAAGATTATGATTCGGACCCTGAAATAGCGGGCTTAGGGAAATATTATTTAAAATAGCAGATTATTTTCTTGTTATATTAAAGCTATTGTGGTATATTAAATAGCTCTCGTATTTTAAGAGTATTAATTACATTCCACTCACCTGTAATCCACGGTAAAAGTAGGATCATGAGGGGGTCGTTTAAGAACGAGATGTAGCGGTTGTCCTGTCTGTTTACAGATCCGGTAGCCAGATAAGTTGTTTTGTTTTTTTTGAAAGATAGTTGTGAGAAAAAAATGGAGAAGATTAGAAGAATTAGAAATATTGGTATTTCGGCACATATAGACTCCGGTAAGACGACGTTGAGCGAGCGGATTTTGTATTATACCGGCCGGATTCATCGTATGCAGGAGGTCCATTCCAACTCAGGCGGAGCGACATTGGACTATATGGACCTCGAACGCGAGCGTGGTATTACGATAACCTCAGCAGCTACTCAGGTGACATGGAACGGCAAGAGCATCAACCTGATTGACACTCCCGGGCATGTGGATTTTACCGTTGAAGTGGAACGTTCGCTACGAGTGCTTGACGGAGCGATTATGGTTCTATGTTCGGTGGGCGGTGTTCAGAGTCAATCTTTTACCGTCGATCAACAGATAAAACGTTACCGTGTGCCACGAATTGCTTTTATTAATAAAATGGACCGTGTCGGCGCCGATCCAGAGCGGGTGCGTCAGGAACTGAAAGAGAAACTCGGTCTTAACGTGGTTCCCATCCAGATTAATATGGGGATTGGTGACGACTTCTCAGGTGTAATAGATCTGATCACTATGCAGGCTGTCACTTTTGAGGGTAACGAAGGTGAAAAGGTCGTGCGAGGACCGATTCCGGCGGAATACTTAGATTCAGCCGGAAAGGCACGCCAGGAAATGCTCGAAGCATTAAGCATGTTCAACGATGAAATACTTGAACTGCTTTTGGAAGACCTACCTGTTGATCAAGATATGATCCGACAAACCATTCGTGAGACAACCATTAATCGTGATATTGTGCCGCTTATGATGGGTGCGGCTTTTAAGAACAAGGGGATTCAGCCGTTAATGGATGCAATCTGCGATTTTCTTCCCAGCCCTATGGATCGCGCCAGCTTTGCACGTGATCACGATAACGAAGGTACAGAAATTCCGCTGGCAGCCGATCCGGATGCACCGCTGGTGGCAATGGTGTTCAAGATTGCAGATGAATCGTTTGGGCAACTTAGCTATTTACGTGTCTATCAAGGCAGACTCGCTAAGGGCCAGAAATATCGTAATGCCCGAACCAATCGGGCGGTGCGTATCGGCCGCATTGTTAGGATGCATGCGAATGACCGCGAGGATATTTTAGATGCCGGCCCGGGTGATATTATTGCAGTGCTATCGATAGATTGCGCAAGTGGTGATACAATTTGCGGTGATGGTGTTAACTATTCTCTGGAAAGTATTTTCGTGGCCGATCCTGTTATCAGTTTGTCAATCGAGCCGAAAAGCTCCACAGCTCAGGAACGCATGGCCAAAGCACTTAGTCGGTTTATGAAAGAAGACCCGACTTTCCGTGTTTCCAGTGACGGGGAAACCGGCCAAACAGTCATAGCCGGGATGGGAGAACTGCATCTGGATGTTTACATCGAGCGGATGCGTCGAGAGTTTAAGGCTGAATTGACCGTCGGGATACCGAGCGTTAGCTATCGCGAGGCGCCAACTATTGAATCTAAATTCAACTACCGTCATAAAAAACAGACCGGTGGTTCCGGTCAATTTGCACATGTTATCGGGAGATTGATTCCTTTGACCGAGGACGGCGAATCAACATACGAATTCGAAGATAATGTTACCGGGGGGCGAATCCCCAGCGAATACATCCCTGCAGTCAATAAAGGATTCCAGGCGGCAATGAAGAAAGGCCCCCTGGCCGGATATGAAATTGTCTCTTGTAAAATGTGTCTCGATGACGGCACATATCACCCTGTGGATTCCAGCGAGATGGCTTTTCGTACGGCAGGAAGAGATGCGTTTATCGAAGCGTTCAAGAACTCCCGCCCATGTCTGCAGGAACCTATAATGGATGTAGAAGTTGAAATGCCTGCAGAATTCCAGGGTTCTATTGTTGGCGACCTTAATTCCCGCCGAGGGATTATCCTTGAAACCGAAACCAGAGACGCTTACACCGTTATAAGGGCCGAGGTTCCGCTGGCAAATATGTTTGGCTATGCCACCGTGGTCCGCGGCCTTAGCAAGGGAATGGCCTCATTCACAATGGAAATGTCCCGCTATGCACAGGTTCCGGCAAGGCTTGCCGAGGAAATCATCTGTCAGCGCCGTGAGAAAAATCAGCAGATTGCACGAAAATAAGGCACGTGCCTAAAACTATAGATTGTAGAGATGGTTCGCACTCGAACACTGCGTGGGGTGCAGAACAATGATCAATACAAAATAATTTGCTTTAATTGTTCCGGTTGGCTGCTCAAAAAAAAGAATGATATGGATTAATCCTTCGACTTGAGTTTGCCCCTTGTAGAACGATAACATTCCTCTCAGAGCAGTCCTATAGAAAATACTGAGTGAGTCTAACTTTCTCCATGCTAAGTGTAAGACCTCTGGCCTTGTTCTAAATCAAGCGGGGCCTATACCGAATCAAATCAGTATAAGCCCCGAGTTAATACAAATCAGCAAT
>JACKQG010003196.1_pt1 | contig 20359 bp, 18 predicted proteins | sample 8237621 | NCBI WGS metagenome assembly JACKQG01 (sample SAMN15677084, study PRJNA649215) | marine metagenome | biome: marine; feature: Black Sea; material: saline water; isolation source: suspended particulate matter (SPM) from the Black Sea western gyre | collected 2013-06-09/2013-06-10 | depth... | reverse complement strand
GACCCCAGAGGAGTCTGACCCCAGAGGAGTCTGACCCCAGAGGAGTCTGACCCCAAAGGAGTCTGACCCCAAAGGAGTCTGACCCCAGAGGAGTCTGACCCCAAATAGTGGGTCGCGATGTACAATGGGGGTATGACCACAGCCGAAAAACATGACACAGATGCGGTCTCACTCTCGGGATACATCATAGACTCGGTATATACCCCAAAAAACGGTGATATTGACCCAAAGATAGGCCATCCGGGCCAGTTTCCCTATACAAGGGGTGTACACGAGACAATGTACCGCTCAAGGCTCTGGACGATGCGCCAATTTGCTGGTTTTGGTTCGGCAGATGACACGAATGCTCGGTTTAAATATTTACTTGAGAATGCAAAAGGTAGCAAAACAAATACTGGTCTTTCAACCGCATTCGATTTACCCACGCTCATGGGACGAGACAGTAACGACCCATTGTCTGCTGGAGAAGTGGGTCGCTGCGGCGTTGCTATCGACACTATCGATGATATGCACCGCTTGTACGCAGACATTCCAATTGGCGAAGTTACCGTAAGCCAGACCATCAACGGCCCCGCCTGCGTAATCTGGGCAATGTACTTAGCGATGGCGAAAGAACGAGACATCGATTGGAATTCGCTGGGAGGAACATTACAAAATGACATCCTCAAAGAGTTCCACTCACAAAATGAATTTATTTATCCCCCAGAAGCATCCGTCAAATTAGTTGTCGACACAATCGAATTCGCAACAAATAATACCAAGCGGTGGAACAGCGTTTCTATCAGCGGCTATCACATCAGGGAAGCCGGATCAACAGCAACGCAGGAACTTGCATTTACTTTACGCGATGGCATGGAATATGTAGAGGCTTGCATAAAAAGGGGACTCGATATTGACAAGTTTGCACCTCGTCTATCATTTTTCTTTAACAGCCACAATGAATTTTTTGAGGAAATTTGCAAATTACGTGCTGCAAGAAGAATCTGGGCGCACGCTATGCGTGATAGGTTCGGCGCAAAAAATGAACGCTCGTGGCTCATGCGAACACACGTTCAAACAGCTGGCTGTTCCCTCACCGAACAACAACCGTTGAACAATATTGTCCGCGTTGCATACCAAGCGATGGCTGGCGTCCTTGGCGGTTGCCAAAGTTTACACACAGACTCTATGGATGAGACGCTAGGTCTACCAACAGAAACTGCCGTACGAGTTGCATTACGGACGCAACAAATACTCGCCCACGAAACAGGTGTACACCGAACTGTTGACCCACTTGCAGGAAGTTATTTTGTTGAGTCGCTTACCAATCAGATGGAGTCTGATGCAAATACTATCATTCATGAAATCGATGAACTTGGTAGCGTAGTGCAAGGCATCCACAAAGGATATTTCCGCAGGTCAATAGCAGAAGCCTCATACCGGTTTGGACAGGAGATGGAAGCAAACGACAGAACAATCGTCGGTGTTAACGAGTACTTAGAGGGGAACGAAGATGCGCAAGTTGAACTCTTGCAAATACCACACTCCGTTGAAACCAATCAATGCCAACGGCTTGATGACTTCTTAAAAGCGCGTGATGACGATGTAGCCATGGCGGCTCTCGATGAAATTCGGAATGCCGCAAGAAACGACGAGAACGTTATGCAAAGTTTAGTAGACGCCTCACTCGCCCGCTGCACGCTCGGTGAAATGGTTCAGGCAATGGCTGACGTGTTTGGTCGGTATAGCGGTGGCCCAGAGTGGTAAATCACTCGTTTCAATCGCCCAAAGGAACGCGGGATTTATTCCCGCCCGATTTGGCAGCGCTGCATCATATTGAATCGACTTGGCGTACTGCTTCCGTTAATGCTGGTTTCGATGAAATCGAAGGACCAAACTTTGAACATCTCGAGTTATATACAGTGAAAAGCGGTGACTCCATCGTGAACGAACTCTTTAGTTTCAGGCGCTCGGGCGGAGATGTCGATTACGCACTAAGACCCGAATTCACTCCAACACTTGCAAGAATGGCTGCTGCAAAGGGACGCTCTCTAACCTTACCCACTAAATGGTTTGCAATTCCAAACCACTTTCGTGCTGAACGCCCACAACGTGGGCGGCTTCGAGAATTTAAACAATGGAACGTCGACCTGCTTGGAGTAGACAAACCATCCGCGGATGCTGAGGTTATTGCAACTGCTATTCGCGCACTTGATGAACTAGGTTTAACACACGATGATATCGTAGTTCGAATTAGTCACCGTGATGTTGTCGTACAGATGTTGCAAGAAAGCGGTGTGACTCCTGACAAAATGCAAATAGCGCTCACGCTTTTAGATAAACGCGAGAAGATGGCTCCAGAAGTATTTGTTGAAAAAATTACTGAGCACGGTCTAGACGCTACTTGCTTCGACCAATTCGATGCTGACACGGAAGTTGACCATAAGGAACTCGCGTCACTACAAAAAGAACTTGATGCTTGGGGCATCAGTGACTGGTGCAAATTCGATTTTACAATCGTTCGAGGTCTCGCTTATTACACTGGAATTGTCTTTGAAATACACGAACGTTCTGGTGATGAACGTGCCATAGCCGGCGGCGGCAGGTACGACCGACTCGTTGAGATGTTCGGGGGACCATCTATGCCGGCCGTTGGTTTTGGTATGGGTGATGTCGTGTTATCGCTTGTATTAAAAGACAAGGGATTGCTTGGCGATGGCTCTGAATTTTTGCCAAGACCAGATGTTTTTCTCATCAGCGCTGGGAACGATGCCGATTCGCATATGGCATCAACTGTTGCAACACTTCGCAAAGCAGGTCTTCACGCGCGCATGACGTACAGAGCGACGAGAAATGTTGGCAAACTTTTGACAGAGGCAGCAAAAGCAAATGCACGCCACGCAGTTATTCTCGGAGAAGAGCTTGCAAATGGAAACGTCGTCATAAAAAACATGGATTCGGGCGAACAAGAAGTAATTGCCGTCGATGACATTGTTTCACATCTAACTGCATAACTATGTCTCGCCGAATTCTCATCGTAACTGCAGTACAGGCTGAGGCGGATGCCATCGGCAGACCAAGCGGTACCTTCGTCGTAGCTGGTGGTATTGGAAGAACCAATGCTGCTGCTGCAACAACTGCTGCAATACTTTCCGACGGCCCATTTACTTGGGTACTAAACGCAGGAGTAGCAGGTTCACTACCCAACAGCAATCTATCTCTTGGAGAGATTGTCGTTGCAAACGCATGCATCTACGCAGAAGAGGGTCTCCAAACACCCGATGGCTTTCAAAATATGCAAGAAATGGGCTTATCGCTGGGGAATTTTGAGGGTAATGAAGTGCCCGTTGATAGTTGGATGTTAGAACGATTATCGAATATTGGAATTGCTGCACCGATTGCAACAGTCGTGACTTGTAGTGGGAGTAATGCACAAGCGAAGCTTGTGCAAGAACGTACCGGATGCCTCTGCGAAGCAATGGAAGGTGCAGCGGTTGTACATGCTGCAAAAAGAGTTGGTGCGCCTGCTATAGAAATTCGTGTGATTTCAAATACTACTGGTGACCGCGAAAACCAAGAGTGGGATTTTGAACTCGCCCTCAATGTTCTCAACAAGGCAGTTGATGCTTCTATTCACGCCCTTTGGAGCGAATAGTTCTTACTTGTTTTGCGAGATATGTTTTCAATTCCTTTAGCATTTCGTTGAATGCTGGTTCCTGCTCTAAATCTATGTCCTCAAGGGATTCGGGTAACCATTCATTAAGCACTGCCTCAATGACTGTGTCATCATCTGGAATTCCCAACGCATCAATGAAAGTCTGCCACGCTGCGGGGTTCTCGTCAGGGACGCCTTGTTCCTTTGCAATGGTTAAGGTCATAGCGAGCACATTTGCATTGGATGGAAACCACTTTTCGTCAATGTCGAAATATTCTATTAGCCGTTCTCGAGCACTTCGAGCACTTCCGTGAAGACCAAACGCATCTGCAGTCGGAATCGTTTGGATAGCGTCAACAACTTCATTCCACGCCAACATAGCAAACAATTTCCCTGCAATTATGGACGATGCAAAACGGGTTTGCGTGCTCATGTGCCCTACAAATGCAGCAAGCGTTGCTTTATCTTCTTGTGTTCCTCGAGCAATACAATCGATGGAAAGTGCATAAAGCGGTGCGACCCACTTTGGTGTAGCTGGGGTTTGAGTGAATGTAATTTGTGTTGCCGGCATCGAACATGCTTTGGTAAACAGTCGTAGCGGTTCGTCCACAATGGCAAACTCGCCTTCTGATATTGCTTTCTTTCTTTCTTCTGTGTCAATTGCATTGTATGCAGTAACTGCTTGTAAAAAATATGTTGCAGAGTTAGGATTACGCAGCATTTCTATTTTGTTACGAAGTATCTGTTTAAAATCAGACACAAGTTTTTCTGCTGCAAATGCGTGTTCTAGGAGTTTCTTTGCGGAAGGACAAAGGGCCGTTGCCAAAAACCCCATTTCTCCACTTTGTAGATCTTTGTCTAATTGGACTGCAGCCGCAAGCGCCTTGTCCTTGTCTGTTATTTGAAAAATTTTTCCCATTTCACCAATTGCAAACGAGTATCGTTTTATCTCTGTTTCCATATCAAGGCTCGATGTGTCAACTGGTTGCCCAGTGATGGATTGGAAGATAGAAAAATCTGGATTTTCCGCTTTGTTCAACCAGTTGAGCATCATCTCTTTTTCGCTTGAAATATTTTCTCGGACTCTAAACGGGTCGAATTCTTTAAAACCGTCTACTGAGGCAAGAATAGACTCTATGTCTCGCGCTTCCGTAGCTGAATCAATAACTGCCGTATTATTTACAGCAAGCATGAAACTAGAGTGCGCGACTAAGGAACCAATAAGCAAATCAGATTCTGCGCTATGTTTTGTAATTCCAATCATCGCATTCATTTCTGCCAAAGCTGCGGAAGTATTCCCGAGATTCAATTCACCTTGCATCGAGTACCGAAGCATTCTTTGCACTTCACGTAACCGACCCAAATGGGGTACAGGTAAATCGAGACCTTGCGAGTAATCAAGTTGCCAATCACAATGTTCACTCGAAGCAATGATGCGGGCTTTAACAATAAGTGGTTCTAGCTGCACTCGGATCGCGTGCGATTCGTCGCTCCATGAATCGTTTTCGTAATAAATTACTTCAAAACCATCATCATCTAGAATTACTGGAAAGTCATACGAATCAAACTCGAGAAAATATTCCTGCCAAGCTTCTGCTGCGTTCGGAGGGTCGATTATAAACATACTTAACACACATGGAAGTATTGTTACAAGTACCATGTGTAACATGATTGCAGAGAGTTTCCCAATAAGCAAGTGAATACGTAATGGATTGGATTTCTATAGTAATACTAGTGGTTTTTGCATTGTACGCATGTACTTGCATACTTATCACACTCGTAGGATTGCCCGGTGCATGGCTGATGATCGGTGGTGCGCTTGTGATAACGTTGTGCAATCCACTCTGGAGCGACGAGCCAATTTGGGGGTGGACGACTATCGGCATTGTTCTTGGACTCGGCGTCTGTGGTGAAATTCTGGAAACTGCAGCGGCGGGTCTTGGTGCAAAAGCAGGCGGAGGTACAAAGCGCGGTATGGTAGGTGCAATTCTTGGCAGCATGATTGGGGCAATTGTTATTACTTTTATGCTGCCTATACCTCTCGTTGGTACATTAGTTGGGGCAATCGTTGGCGCATTTGTTGGCGCGTTACTTGGTGAACTTTCTCACAAGGAACCTGCTGCTGCAGGTAATCTCGCAAAATCCGCTACAGGCGCTGCAATCGGCCGCGTCATTGGCATCCTTGGTAAAACTGGAATCGCAGCTGTTTGTTTTTGTGTATTACTTATTGCACCATTTGTAGGTTAAGCAGTTAATCGTGCTATTTCATCAATCGTCGTCAAGCCATCCGCTACTTTTGCGAATCCATCGTGCCGTAGATTCTTCATGCCTCGCTCAATCGCAAGATTCCTAAACGAAGTTATCGTCGGGTTGCTAGCAATGGCATCTCGTAGTTCGTCATCCATAATCAACAATTCGTAGATGCCAAGTCTGCCACTGTATCCACTCCCTCTACAGGAAGTGCAGCCAACTGCGTGTGGAATTTTTTCGAATTCATATCCTTCAAGCGCCACAGACTCTTCCTGAGTTGGTGTTTTCATTTGCACACATTTAGGACAAACTCTGCGGGCAAGACGTTGGGCGAGCACGCCATTCACTGCGGAAGCGACAAGAAATGGTTCAATACCAATATTAATGAGGCGAGTTAATGAACTTGGTGCATCGTTCGTATGTAAAGTCGAAAGAACAAGGTGCCCAGTCATCGCTGCTTGTATTGCAACGCTCGCTGTTTCCATATCTCTAATCTCGCCAAGGAGCACAACATCTGGATCTTGGCGAAGCAATGCTCGTAGCGCTCTAGAAAATGTCATATCAATTTTGTCATGAACTTGTATTTGCGTAATGCCTGGCAATTCATATTCTACGGGGTCTTCGACCGTAGATATATTCAACTGTTTTCTATCCATCTGTTGCAATGAGGAATAAAGCGTTGTTGTCTTCCCGCAACCTGTTGGACCAGTAACTAAAAGTATTCCGTGTGGAGAAGCTATTTCGTGTTTCCATGAAGCAAGCGAATCGTCACGGAATCCAAGTTCATCAAGACCGATGCGAATGTTTCTGTTATCGAGCAATCGCATAACTACTTTTTCTCCCCTAGGTGTTGGTACTGTTGAGACTCGCAAATCGATTGGCCGCCCTAAAACAGTTGCCCTTATTCGGCCATCTTGAGGCAATCTTCTTTCAGCAATATCGAGGTTCGCAAGAATTTTAATTCGGCTTACAACTGCGCCATGAAGTTTTTGGGGTGACTCCATCAAAGCATGGAGAACGCCGTCTATTCTGAATCGAATGTGCGAACATTCGTCCCCCGATTCAAAATGCACATCAGAAGCATCTTCTCGAACTGCGCGCGTGATCATCTCGCCAACAAGTCTAACAACGGGCGACGAGTCTGCGTCTGCAGCAGCAGCTTCTAGATCAATCGAAGTATTTTTTAAATCAGTGTCATAAACAGAAGTGTCGTATTCTTCAACCGAACCTTTTTGGCATGTTAAATCGGATTCTTGTTCTACACACTCAAGAATAGAAAGAATGTCTCCTCTAGTAGATAACAATTGACCAATACCAACTCCAACTTCATGACGGATATCATCCGTTAAAAACAACTCATCGATAGAGGTTGATGCAAGATAGTTTTTACCGTCGATACAAACGGGAACAATCGTGTGCTCCTTGCACCATCCGAAACCTAATCGTTCGATTAAACCTAATGCAACATGTTCTATAGTAATTTTTGCAAATTGTAGGTTTGTAATATCTGCAACTGCTTGAAGAACATATTCTTCTCCTACTCCTGAATCAACCAAAATTGCTGAATTTGTCCTTCCTCTTGATTGACGCTGTGACCTTCTTACAAGCGCTAGTACTTCTTTGTTCAAGTACTCACGCTCCATCAGTAAATTGATGAGTTTGTCAGCATGCGATTCGACTGGTTTTTGTTGTGTAGTTGTAAGTGGTTTCAAGGCAGTCGTTCTCCAGTTACTAGTTGCATATCACTTGATACATATATAGTTCGGGTGATTTCGGGGTGATCATCCAAGAACACCGTTACATAATCAGATTGAATGGACAATACGACCATCAATATTTCTCCACCTCGAACCGAAACCTCGTCTCCAACTCTATACATTTTCCCGCTGATGTTTGCCAGTGGCCTGCTGCCTGTCATCACTGATTGCAGGTAGAGATTCTTTGCTGCGTAATCAGCGGCTACATTTTGTTTTACGTCATCACTTGTTCCATTGCTCGGTTGCTGATGCATTTGCTCAAATCCAAAGGCAAAGGTCGTTTCGAGTTCTTTTTGCCAAGAATCAGGACTTGTTTGTAAACGGTTCCTAAAAACTGCAGAATCATTGTGCCACGCGAGTAATTGCTCGCTTGTTTTTGCAACGTTTGAGTCATCGTATACTTGCTCCATAAGAACACCCGAGTCATTGACACTGGCAGCAGCAGAAGATGGAACCAAGATCCGCATTAATGAAAGCTCGACTATAACCACAATCGTAGCGGCTAATATAAAGACAGAGGCTGCATCGTACTTTTGTATTAATTGGTTAATCGTCCGTATCACTGCTCGCCTCCATTACCAAATACTAGGTGTATGACGAAACGAACTTCAACAGTCTCGTTATCCAATCGATGAATTGTCATCGATTCAATTCTGGAAAGTCGTGTCATTTGTTCGAGATGTTGTAACAACTTATAGACACTTGCAAATTTTCCACTTACCACAAAATCTACGGGGAGTAATTTGAATGCCCCCTCGTCCCTTTCACCTGACGTTGTAACGGATTGAACTACTAAGCCAAATGAAACCGCAGCATCCGACGCTGATTCTAACCACTCATCCGCGTTGTTTGATGAGGGAATGCGTTGTAGCGCAGTTGTATTTGCTTCAACGAGTGAATCTAAAATAGTTTTCATTTCCCTGTACTGGGAATTCACATCATCGTAATTAGTTAGTTTACTTGTTCTTTCGCGAATTTCTTCTGCTGCACTATGCACTGCAATGTTCATGGGGCGATAGGCAATCGCCCAAGCTGAAACAGGAACTGCAATAAGAAGTACTACAAGAGAAAAGTATCTGAATGGAATATTCACGGCGATGCCTCCATAGACAATTTTGTTTTTTGCTTCACCGTCATTTGTATTGAAAAGTTTCTTTGCGCACCGTCGACATCGAGTTGAGCATACATTAATGAAACGTCCGTGAAGTAAGCTGTAGAGGCAAGCGTATCAATGTAAGCAGAAATACTTGAGTCATCTGGAGCTTTGCCAAGTGCAATAATTGTCTCGGTGATGACCGACTTTTCTTCTTCGTTAACACGCCTACGTGTTTCAAGACGCAAATCATCAAGCCTCGTGTCGATTGGCAGGCTTCTTGTTAACTCCCACATAAGCAATGACCGAGGCACTCCGTCTGTAAACTTCTCGATGATTGCCAATGCATCTATTTCGTCTTGGATATCTTTTTGCACTTTAAGATACGCCGAAACTCGTTGCGTCGCATCTTCCCAACGAGTTGCAACATTTCCTCGATCATTTAAAACACCTCGCCATCCCGAGAGTGTTGTTGCAAAAGCCGCTGCTGTTGCAATTGACACTACCGCAACAAGTAAGATCCCGATGCGCACTACGCGATTGTCTGCGCGTTTTTCGTGCCAAGTAGGTGCAATAAAATCGTCAAATGGGTGTTTCATGCTGCTTTCTCCGCATACCTCATACAAATGCCTGCTGCTGTTGTCCAGGCAGGACCAGCAGCGTAATCTTCTGCACCTACAATCCAAGCCGATGGATCTGCGATGAATCCAGCAATCCCCAATTTCGATGCGATTGCAGAACACCTATCTGTATCGCTTGCGCCTCGCCCAGTAAAAATAATGCGATCAACTGCACGCTCTGGAAACAACGCGTCATGATGCCGTAAACACCGCTCTAGTTCATGTTCTAACTTTTCTTCGATAGATTGTTCAGAAGCTTCTGTGCACTGCAAACCACGCGGTTGACTCTCACACCGTCTTTCAAAGTCAGTTTTAGAACTGTCACTCGATAACGGCGTAAGCGAAGGTGTTCCTTGCCATTGTTTGTCCGAAGTAGCGTTTTGTGATTTTGTGTTTGTGTCAAGACGATGCGCAAACACGCAGTTCGCGCCGTGAGCAATCATCACCATCGATGCATTCTCATCCATATCTATCAAAAGTGATGTTATTTTTTCATCCCCGTCACGCCTATACAACTGGTCGAATGCACGAATCGAGGCATATAATGGAACCGTAACAGCGATCACTTCGCCGCCAGCAGATTCGATTTTTTCAATGAGTTCGCAAGTTTTTTGACGCTCTATTCCAACACATAAAATTTCTTGTTTTGGGTTACTCGATCCACCTGTTGTAGTGATAGATACATTTCTGATTTCTGCATCTCCCCATCTTGGGTCGCACTTTACAAGATGAAGACGTATCGCACTCTCATCAGAATCTAGGGCTACGCGGACGTGCTGCACAAGAACTTCTGATGAAGAAATGCTTACAACACACCTCGTACCCTTAAAAGAAGACAGTGCAATTTTTATAGCACCGCTGTCGGTTGAAACAACCTCAACAGCGCTCTGCAATTTGCGCTCTTTTGAACTATGTATTTGCATCATGCGCACTACATCGCTTCCAAAATGAATAGCGATCGGTTGTGAGGCAAAACTATGTGTTAACCAGCGTAATCCCATGTCCTCAAGGTTCGGCGTTCCAAGTGGAGTTCTGTACATCAGTATGGGGTAGGAGGTAGGGCTATGTGGGTTAGCAGAGTTGCGCAACTGCGCAAATTGCCTTACCTGATAAAACGGATGCGTCCAAAATCTGGAATAATCGGTAATGAGCCAAACTTATTTGCAGCAGGCCAATATACGCTCCACGCCTTCCCAATGAGCAAATCGCGATTCACCACAAAAGGAGAGTCGTCAAATTGTGCAGAAACAAAGTCATCGGGGTTTCCCCAGAGCCTGCCGTCAAGTGAATATGCGCTGTTATCCCCTGCCATCATGAATTGGTCTTCACCCAGTACAGCAAGTTTATCTGGGTGGGTCCCAAACGCAGGCGAACCAATAGCAACAAGCTCTTCATTTCCCTGCGTTGTAGGATTTTTCGTTGCTCTAGATGGTAGGCGCGCACTCCGGTAATACAAATCATGGTCCACTTGAAGGCGTGTAATTGTTAACGGAGAACCATCGAAATGCCATGTTAGTTTTGCTGGGCTCTGTCCTTGTCCTGCAATATCTTCGATAGGCACAGTTGGCCCTGCGCCGGTTGCTAGTCGCAATCTTTCCTCGGGACCAAAATCATACTGCAGTTCTGCCACTCTTTTACCATCAATATACATGGACATCATCTGGTCTGCGTGCCAGAATTCTACTCTAGTCGCTTTGCCTTCTACAAACGCAACACATGGAATGTCAACTCTTTTTATAGACTCGCCATTTAATCTAGAAAGCAAAAGCGCACATTTGCTCTTCCTTATTTGCCATACAAATCGCAACCCCATCGCTTCCAAAGTAAAGTCGGCGGCCAATGTCGTTGTTGAGGGTGTTAACGTAGCGCTTGTTCGGATATCTGACATAGGTTCTTGGCGAACTGTCGGCATCAACATGTTATAAGGCAGCCAGTCATCTATATGGATTTTGTTTTGATCCCACGTAAGCGTGCTAGGTTGGGCAGTTGCGCAAACCCATGTCCTGTCCTTAAACTCCCATGCGTTTGTCGGCTTGCCACTCCATGGCGGTGACCATGATCGGGACAATCCTAAAACATCTGTTGGTACAGCGTCGCTGTCGGAAACCGTTCTCCAAAGAGACCGCTGTATATGTTCTGGTTTCCGCTTGATCTCAAATGGTCCATCTCCGCTCTTAGCAAAAATGTCACCATCAGCAATCCAAAGAGTTTCGCCGGGGAGGCCAATAAGCCTTTTAATGTAATTCGCGGATGGGCCTTGTGTATCCGTTGGGTTTTTAAAGACAATGACATCGTAACGGTTTGGTTCAAAAAAAGGAAAGAGAGTTTTTAATACAACAACACGATCGCCTGTGCGAGGCACAATTTTTTTTGCCTGCGACCTTGATAAAGGCATGCTTCTTCCCAAGAGCGGATCTGAAAATCTATCCGCCGATGTAGACCGCCTTGCATCGAATCCGACAGCAAAATCTTGTCCCGTTTGGTCACTGTGCATTAGCAAGTGCTGCCCAAGTAGCGTTGGCGCCATAGATCCTGTTGGAATTACAAATCCCTCAACAACAAATCCGCGGAATACCATGGCTAGTACAAATGCTACAACAAGCGATTGCAATGTTTCAATAATACCGGATTGACTTTTACGCTCAGTTGAATTCATAATTACGATTTATCGGCATTACCGTCACTTTGTTTTTTACGCCTTCTTCTTCGCCTTCGTTTCTTTTTCTTCTTGCCTTCCGCACCTTGTTTTTCATCAGGCGACTTGTTTTGTTTTGCTTTCTTACTCCGATTTCGATTTCGGTTATGTTTTGGCTTAGGCTCCTCAGGAACATGAACCTCTTCCCAAGGTCTTGGACAAGTCTCTGGATCTAGAAGTTCTTCGATTGGCACTGCAATTCTTCTTTTGTCATTTTCTAATTCTACTAAAACCAATTGCGTTAAGATTTTCCCATCAATCACTATGCCTGGACCTTCTTCTGTTCCGACCCGTGTCTTTTTGTGGGGCAAATTCTTCTTCAACTCTCGATACGTTTGATCTTCATATCGCAAGCAACACATAAGTCGTCCACAACGACCTGAAATCTTTTTTGGATCTAACGTTTGCTTTTGTTGTTTTGCAGTCCGCATTGAAACTGGCGAGAGCACTTTTAAGAAATTCTTACAGCAACAGTGTTGCCCGCATTTTTCGTAATCTGCAACGAGTCGAGCCTCGTCCCTTGCGCCAACTTGGCGCATTTCAATCCGAGTCGCATATTTGGATGCAAGCGATGTTACAAGCCCCCTGAAATCTATCCTGTCTTCACTAAGATAATAAAAGGTCAACAGCTCTTCGCCAAGAATTGGTTCGACGTCTACAATTTTCATTGCAAGATGATGTTCTTCTACGAGCGACCTTGAAGTTCGTATCTGCTCATCAATTCTACTACGCAGGGAATCCATTCTTCCCAGATCATCCGTCGTTGCTATCCGTAGAACTCTGCCATTTGTATGAAATGGATAATTTTTACCACCGGAATTTTCGATGTATTCAAGCATCTCATCGCGGCCAATTGATTTTCCGCAGCCTGAATTAGAGCACGTCGTTGTTAACATTTCCACAAGTTCGGTGCCTCTGTGGGTCCTCGCTACTAACTTGGAACCGCAACCAGCTTTAATTCCACCAGCCTGTTTATATTCGCCAACGAGTTTGAGAGCGCCGAACTTAACAACGATGGTTTCAGGCGCTTCAAGTTTTTCTAACTGTTCTTCGAGTGTTAATGCATCACGTCTTGAGGGATCTGCATCTTCTTCAAAGACTGGTAGTGGGACTATTGACATGGTGAGAGTTTCTTACGCGTTACATATCAACGAAGTTCTATTCGTTGCTGTTGGCTATTTCTTTGTCGTCAGGAGGGGGTAATAGCACCATCATCATCCTGACCCGACGATGGGTTGATACGCGTTAGTTCTTCAATTGTACTCTCTTTTTGACCGTGTTTAAGGTCGTGTAGAGATTTTCGTTTGCGTTTTGTGAATAAAAGTCGAATAGGGATTTCGCTAAATGGTAACTCTTCACGAAGTCGATTCATAAGATATCGTTCGTATTGACCTTCAAACATAGACGGGTCGTTCACGACCATCGCAATTGTTGGCGGCTTCACCGCGATTTGTGAAACGTACAGTAATTTTGCAATTGTTCCAAGGCGGGAAGATGGTCCACGATCTTGCAAAATAGTTTTAATAACGGTGTTTAATTTGCCTGTCGTCTCTCGGTGCTCTGATTGCGATTTCAAGTTAAATGCCATCGTGACCGCATCGTCAATGCCCTTGCCTTCTGAAGCACTTATAAATACGATTGGTGCAAAATCTAAACCACGTAGTTCTTTCGTGATGTAGTCTAGGTAATCCTCCGGTGTCACAGATTCATCAACCAAATCCCACTTGTTCACAACAATCACCGTTGGCTTGAATTGCCGCTGCAGTTCCATTGCTAATTTTTTGTCTACTTGCGAAATGCGATCTGTTGCGTCAACTAGCAACAAGGTAACATCGGCGCGACGTATTGATTGTAGCATTCTGCGATATGCGTAATATTCAACATCATCCGCAAAACTTTTTTGCTTGCGAACTCCTGCGGTATCAATCGCTGTGAACAACTTACCATCTATTTCAAATGTGACATCAATAGAGTCTCGAGTTGTACCAGCAATTTCTGAAACAATCACTCGGTTTTCGCCTGCAAGCGCGTTTGTCAAGCAAGATTTGCCTGCATTGCGTTTGCCAATTATTGCAAGTTTCATGTCTGGGTCAACAGCACGTTCGCCAGTTAACCCATCAAGCCGCTCCCAAAGAATGTCCGTAAAAAACCGCATGCCATGCCCACTCGTTGAAGAAACGCAAATTGCTTCACCTAGCCCAAGCGCTGCAGCCTCATGGCCATGTGCTTCCCATGCGCGGGAGTCGACTTTATTGGCAACAACCAAAACGCGATTTCCCGCACCTGATTTCCGTAACATTTCTGCAACTGTCTCGTCAAGGTGAGTGATACCTGACTGTGCATCAACAACGTAAATAATCAAATCCGATTTGTGCATGGCTTCTTTGATTTGGAATTCAATTGCACTAGTCAAATCTCTGAGATCTTTTCCTGCGTCGTCGATATGCTCGCCATCAACGACATAGACGCCCCAGCCACCCGTGTCGAGAATTTCAGCAAGACGGCTTTCCGTGCCCTTGGGCGTACGAGATGGAGGGTCAATATCAATAACTGCACTCACCCTATCCCTCGTCACGCCCGGTGTGGGGTCAACGATAGACACGCGTCGCCTTGCAAGACGGTTTAACAAACTCGATTTGCCTACATTTGGTCTGCCTACAATAGCTACTCGGGGTAATGACATTCCGACCATTGTACCTGAAACGGAGAATCCCCCCACTCCCTTTTGGCGTTGACGGGATTCGATATAATCGCAGCATGGCTGAGCGAGAACGAGGATTATTAGTGGTGATTTCAGGTCCCTCTGGGGTCGGGAAAACAACTATCGTGCACCGTGTACGTGAACATTTTGGCGCTGTTTTTAGTGTTTCAGCAACAACAAGGCCAAAAAGTGAAAAAGAAGAGGATGGCAAAGATTATTTTTTTATCTCTCCGGACGCCTTTGCTGAAAAAATCAAACAAAACGCGTTCTTAGAACATGCCGAAGTATTTGGCTGCCACCAATACGGAACACTTCAAGAGCCTGTACAAGAAGCGCTGCATACGGGCAAAATTATGCTTTTAGATATCGATGTGCAGGGTGGGATGCAAATTCGTGACAACATGCCAGAATCTGTACGAATTTTTATCCTCCCTCCCAGCGAAGATGAGTTGTTACAACGGCTTGAAATACGTGGTCGAGAAGACCAAGACTCAATTCAAAGGCGATTTCGCGAAGCAAAACAAGAAATTAAACTTTCGCAAGCAAGTGGTGCCTACCAATATTTCATCACAAATGATGACCTAGAACTCGCTATTGCAGAGACTATCGCAATTATCCAAAATACGCGTAGCAACACGCCTGCGGCGTCATGATTCTAGCGCTTTCAACTTCAGCGATTATTGGAATGCAATGTATTGCAACTATTCCAATAGATACCATCGAGTCTAAACAAAAGACTCCGCTCGCTCCTCGTAACGGTGTATTGATGGTGCAGTTAGTAAGTGAAAATCTTGGTGATGGTTGGCCATCCACAATAGATGTTACATTCGAAAATGGAACCAGCGCAACTGGATATCTTGGCTGGATTGGCAGAAACAAGAAAACGTCCACTTGGACAAGTAGCCCCGCAACCATTCGCCCCATAACTTCAATCGACAATACGAGCCATATCCACCCCCTGGACGCTATTACTGGACCAGTACTCCTAGTGGAACTCCCCTCAAATATGAATGGAGCAATCCGGTTTGGAGGTGCAATTGTTGATCCAACTTGGGTTGCCTTACCAAACGCACTCCCCAACCTAAATATTTTTCCTGCTTCAACGGAATTACTTCAACAGGTGGAAAGTGATGCGTTGCCCCAGTGGAATGCGCTTGAATATTGGCGCTGGACGTTAATCGCTTCGAGGCAGGGCTTGCAACCACCTCCACCACCATCGCATTCCAATGTCGCGAGGCTTAGTGCACTCCATGGTGCCCAAATGTGGAGAATTGGTTTTGACGCACTCGCTCGTTCAAGCAGGGGCGTTGCTGCAGCGTGCAGAGATTTATTGACAAATATTGCACTTGATGATGGTCACCCATTTGCATGTTGGATAGTGCAACCCGATGTACTTAGCAAACTGCTTTCGACACTCACAGACCAGAATGCAACCTCAAGGCAAATTACAGCACGAGCACTACGCTGGGCTGAAGAACAACAGCCATTTTTGCAATGGCTTGAAGGAGTGTATGGAAAACGTGTTTCAATCGCAATGACGAACCCGACGCTTGAGCCATCGCTGGCAACTATCGTCTGGAGAGAAAACGACGACTTCCCAATTGCGCTAGAACTTCTAGCAACAGCAACAACGCGAGCAAAAATAGACCGAGTTGCACCATTAGATCTCTCGGCATTCGGACCAGAGACATTCGAGTCATCCTTGCAGTGGCTCCACGTACAAATGGGAACACAACGATACGCACTTCCGATTGTTCCCTCCGAAGTGGTTGTACTCCCACCAAGTATTCTATTGCCAAAGTTGCATCCTCTTTGGAATCTAAACAGCATGCGTAGTGGTATTCCCGCACAAATAAATAATGCCAATGCAACTACAGTTGAAGTTAGAAAATTACTTGGGAATTGGGAGTTGTTTATTCAATGCAGTGGAAATAGTGAGAATAATACGTTCCCAAACGACGCCAAAGAACTGAGCCACCTCATCGGGATCGAGGCTATCACAATTATCCACGGTGAAACAAATGCCTTCGTATCAATCGCATCAAGCGGAGCAATCCTAGGCGGACATGTACCAAGTGATTTTAAAGTAACGCAGTCAAGTGATTCAAAGGGTTGGAAAAGTAGAATTGAACTCCCCAGTGAGTGGATCGTCAATGAACACTTTTCGTTTTCGATTGTTAGGACACACGGCGACTCTCTGCAAGTGGAAACCGCACCCCTTCCTTGCGTACCATGGAATGTTCACCAAAAACCAATTGTCCTAGACTTTTCTGCATGGGACCAAGTGCAGAGTATCCCTACAACAAGCAGAAACTAATGGTTCCTTAGAATCGCATTTGCGCAAGCACACCAATCGCGCCAGCGGACTCATAATCTTGTCGTTCGATTACGTTCCGTGTCTGATTTGTGACTTCAAGTTGGCCGCTGAAAACAATTCCACCAAGGAGCGTTATATCAAACGATGGAGAGGCATGGTACGTTGCTCGAAATGAAAGCGGCCACGATGTTGTTTCGCCTGCTCCGTTTGGCGCAAGCCCATCGTAATCCAACCTGAACCGGTTGTAACTGTAACTAACACCTGCGCCAAGTGACCAAGCCGTATTTGGTGTCCACACAAGTTCTACGCCTGTACGGGTGCCAAAACGAGTTGATAAGTCGCTTGTCATTCGTAAATTTTCACTGAGTTTCCACTCAAGCACAAAGACTGGAAACAGCCGCGCGTCTTCTAGAATTTGTTCGATAACGCCAACGCCTAATCCTAAAGTAAAATCAGAGGAGAACGAATGAACAAAACCGATGCTCCCTCCATATACGGTACTCGAGGATGCGTCTTCCTCGTAACTAGACCTTGAAATGCCTCCCAAGAACAGCTTTGATGATTTGCTATAACTGTGCGTCCACGTGAACGCAAGGTCAATAGTATCAATTGTATCCCAAGGATCAACTAGCCCAAGACCAGTTGTTCCACTAAAGTCCCACTCATCTCGTTGGTATTGAAATCGAACTTGCAAATCATCACTATTTGTCATTTTTGTATCAATTCGCAACTCGCTTCCGTAGCTTGAAAGTTCTACATCTCCACCGTTATCTATGGAAGACTCAAACTGGTGGACGTAATGAAAGTCTAACTTTGCGTTATATTTCGATGAAGTTGTTTCTGCTTGTGCACTAAAGATGCAAAGGGCTAAGGTGATGGATATCATGGTTGTCTCACAATGCTGTAGAAGGTAAAGTTTCAATTAAGTTTGTTAGAATATCGTCGCAAGTGACCGCTTCGGCTTCGGCTTCAAAATTCAAAATGCAACGGTGGCGTAACGCTGGAAGTGCTGAACTGCGGATATCATCAGCATTCACTTCCTTCCGAGCGCCAAGGAGTGCCCGCACCTTACCAGCGAGGACAAGTGTCTGAGCAGCCCGTGGCGAAGCGCCAAAACGAAGGAAAGATTTTACTTGGGGTGTTGCAAGTTGCTCTTCTGGATGTGTAGCTAAAACGATTCTGACTGCGTAATCTTGTACTGAATCGGAAATAGTTACATTGCGAACAGCCTGTTGATATGCGATTATTCTTTCTGCATCGAGTATTTGATTCACCGTAGCGGTTTGTCCGCTTGTTGTTTTTGTAATAATCTCCATCAACTCAGTTCGATCCGAATATCCAACGTGCAGTTTGAAGAAGAACCGGTCGAGTTGTGCTTCTGGAAGTGGGTACGTGCCCTCTTGTTCGATTGGGTTTTGCGTTGCCATTACGAAAAATGGCTTTTCTAATTCGTGTGTTTCACCACCAACGGTTACCGTTTTTTCTTGCATAGCTTCAAGCAGCGCCGATTGCGTTTTTGGTGTTGCGCGATTGATTTCATCTGCAAGAACCATTTGTGCAAAGAGTGGTCCCTTGCGAAATTCAAACTCTCGGCTACCTCCAGATTCAACCACAACCGTGGTGCCTGTGATGTCCGCAGGCATTAGGTCAGGGGTAAACTGAATGCGAGCGAAGTTGAGTTGCAGAGCATCGCTTAGCGTCCGAATCAATAATGTTTTTCCCAAGCCAGGTACACCTTCAAGGAGCGCATGTCCGCCAGCAAAAAGACAAACAAGAATCCCTTCAACAATTTCGTCGTGGCCAACCACTGCTTTTGCAATTTCAGTGCGCAACTTTGCGTAGTCCTCGCAAAACGAATCCGCTACACCGTCTAAAGAAATTGACTCTGTTTCCATATGTGCACGATACCAAAAACCGCAACACTAAGTCAAAAAACATTTGTTCGTTGAGCACAACGTGTTTCTTGTAGTTAGGAACTTACCGCAGAGGCATACGGGTAAAAACTGTATTCCGCCGTAGCACTCTAACACTGTGGCGAAATGCATTTTTGAGGTGTAGCGTTACTCTGCTTTTTCGATCATCCAATATTCGATGTCAATTTGAGTTTGACGACCAAAAACTGTTGCGAGCACGCTAACTACGCCCTTCTCTGGAAATATTTCATCAACTGTGCCTTCGTAGCCCATGAATGGACCGTCTTTGATATTCACATGGTCACCCTTGGCAAACTCAAGTTTCACCTCGGTCACTTCTTCTGGAGCTTGCGAATCGTACAACATCTTGTCGACTTCTTCGTCTGACATCGGAGTTGGCTTGCCGGCGGTACCCACAAAGTCCCCAACACCCGTTGTTTCTTTGATGATGAAAAACACGTCTTGCGAAATTCGTGCATCAACGAGTTTCATCTCTACGAATATATAGCCTGGATACAACTTTGTTTCCGTAATTTTCACTTTGTTATTTTTTGAAAGCGTTTTCGTTTTTTCAGTTGGCACCATGATACGACCAACGAGGTGTTGCACACCTTCGATTTGCACTTTCTTTTCGAGTGCATTGCGAACAAAGTCTTCTTTGTTTGAAGCGACTCGAAGAACGAACCAATTCATACCTTCTTGCGTTCGTGGATCTTCCTCGGCAGCCTCTTGTGTTGAAGAGCCTGCTGTTGAAACTGCATCTGCTACCTCAGTAACAACTTCGGATGTTGATTCTGAAGCCACTTGTGGAGTTGCCTCTGTGGTTACTTCAGGCGTAGTACTTTCTGTATTTTGTTCTATCTCGCTCATTGTAATCCCTTCCCTTTATGATGATTGCAACACATCGACCCATTGAAAGAACGAAGAAAAAACAAGGTCTGCAATTTTACAAAAGACTGCGATGAAAAGTGTCAACAATATGACTAAAACTGTCGAACCAAAAATCTCTCGACGAGTTGACCAATTCACTTTTCGCATTTCGCCTTCAGTGGCAATCATGAAATCTACAAGTTTCGGTTTCCTCCCGATGAGGTAGAAACCAACGATGCCACAAACAGCAATAACAATCACCGAAACACCGCCCTGAATATATACGGGCTCAAGGTCTCCGATTTGGAACCCGCTGAGTTGGTCCCAAAGCCAGATCACGCCCATCATGATGAGAAGACCAAAACCAATTGCTGACATCAGTCTCACCCAGTAGCCTTGGCCTTGTTTGTAAATTGCTGTGCTCATGTTGTTCTCTTTGTACTTAGTTTCTAACCAAAACACGCCGGGAGTGACTCGAACACTCAACCTGCGGATTTGGAATCCGCTGC
>JACKQG010003195.1_pt1 | contig 20359 bp, 14 predicted proteins | sample 8237621 | NCBI WGS metagenome assembly JACKQG01 (sample SAMN15677084, study PRJNA649215) | marine metagenome | biome: marine; feature: Black Sea; material: saline water; isolation source: suspended particulate matter (SPM) from the Black Sea western gyre | collected 2013-06-09/2013-06-10 | depth... | reverse complement strand
AAGATTTTTTCCTTCGCCTTCGCCTCAGCCTTCGCCTGCACTTTAGTGCGCTGGGGAATAAACAGATTTTGAAGAGATGCTTGATATTCGCCCAAAAATCCTCCAAAAAGACGGCGGACGTCCCGCTTGATTCTTGATGCTGGATGGGATGGGGGTATCCAGTAACCAGAATCGAGCATCCAGTATCTTTTTTTGAGGAAAGTTTTTTATTATGACAACATTTTGGATCTGGTTTGGTTTCTTTTTCTCTTTTGGATTATTATTAATCATTGCTCGTAAAAGTCTCTGGCTTGGGTTAATAATCGCCTCTTATGTTTTGGGATTGTTCAGCCTGTCATTTTATGAATTATGGGAACTGACATTAAAAACGGTTTCAAATCCTTCAATCATATTATTGGCGCTTGCTGTTGGCTTAATTCCCATCATTGGCGGCGCCATGGAATCCGGTGGATTGATGGATGACCTGGTCAATAATCTTCGTTTGAAAAGACGACCGCTAATGGCGTTTTCATCAGCTTTTGTCGGATTACTGCCCATGCCAGGCGGCGCGCTTCTTTCTGCCCCTTTAATCGAGAAAAGCGGCAAGACTGTTTCCAACGAAAATAAAACCGCGATCAATGTTTGGTACCGCCATGTGTTCCTGCTGATCTATCCTTTGGGAATGCTGCTGGCAACAACCGCGATGGCGGAAGTTAATTTATACACTGTCATTTTATATTTAATCCTGGGATTTGTGCTAATGTTGGTTTTGGGATATTTTTTCCTGCTGGCAAAGGTAAGTCAAAATGAAATGGCAACTTCAAGCCCAAATCTGAAAAAACTTCTTATATCAGCAATGGTGATTGTTATCGCCCCTGTTATCCATTTTAGCCTGCTTTCGATTTTTGGAAACGTAATTCAGGAAATTCCATTAGTGATTGGCGTTAGTGTAAGTATTGTTTTGGCGTTTTATTTTGGCAAGCTTCCTTTGAGAGATTTATTCACAATTTCAAAAAAGATGAAACCATGGAACTTTGCGCTCATCATTGTTAGCATGTTTTTATTATTGAATATTTTCAAAGCGTCGGACACGTCAAAGGTGATTGCTGAAGCTTCCTTTTCAAAAACCTTTATATTGGTGGGTGTTGGCTTCCTGCTCGGCTTTGCAACCGGAAGAGTACAGGTGCCAATTTCAATCCTCCTGCCCATCTACCTGGCTCAATTCGGCAGCGATGCCATGACCCCGTGGATTTTTACGGTGATGTTTTTTGCAATTTACCAGGGATATGTTGTCTCGCCGGTTCATCCCTGCGTTTCCGTTTCTCTGGAATATTTTAAAACCGAGTTAAAGGATTTTTACAAATTGCTTATTTTGCCGGCAATTATTTGTCTTGCTATTGCCTGGATTGTTGCTGCTTTAACCTTTTAAAAACCGGTTCTTCGAAGTCTTCCTCAAACTAAAAAAAAATAACCGTTCACCTGGCAGATAAAGAATTGATGAGATCGCGCAGTTGAAAACGGAAAATTATGCCCAACGGATAGGAATTAGAGCTTTTAATAAGCCTAAAAGATTTTCTTCAGTTAATGTCAAAATGATTATAGTCAAAATAATTTATCCCGCTACCTTTAAAAATATGGTAAATGGGGCGGGATAAAAAGAATCATTCAGAATGAAATTCCCGAAGGCTTTGCCTTGCTTCAAAATTATCCCAATCCATTTAATTCATCAACCGTTTTCAGCTATCAACTACCGGTTGCCAGTCAGGTTGAGTTAACAATTTACTCCATCAAGAGAAATGAAAATTGTTGAACAACAGGTAATAAATCCCGATTTAAAAAAATGTGTTCAGTTGAAAGAATATAAAATAACAGGTTGGGTATGTGAAATGTAGTGGCAGAAAATTTTCTTAATTTGAAATTTAATTTGTAATGCAGCAAATTTTTAAATCAAACTTCACATGCTCATTTCTAACTGTTCAATTCTCTCTTCATGGTTTTCCAATTTACGTTCATGGCGTTGAAATGTATGCTCTCCCGCTGCCTTTTCAGTTTGGAAATCAGTCACCTTCTGTGTGAGTCCATCTATTGCTGTTAACAGGATATTAAATTTTCTATCTGATTCTTCTTTTGTTTCAAAAAATGTCAATTGGTATTGAATTTGGCTGACGGCACTTGATACATTATCCATCCTCTTTTCTAGTTTTTTTAATTCATCTTTGGTGGCTAGTTTTTTTAATTCATCTTTGGTGGCTAGATTTTTAAGGTCATCTTTAGTGGCTAATTTTTTAACTTCTTCTTTGGTAGCAAGTTTCCTTATTTCTTCTTTAGTAACCAACTCAAGCTTTTTTAGTTCATCTTTGGTAGCCATTTTGCCAGTTAACTCCTGGCGTAGATTTTCGATATCTCGTTTTGTTGCCGGCTTATCCATTATTGAATTATTCATTTCATATCCTTTATTCAATCCGGAAAACAATAAATTCAAATTTGATCAAAACAATTTGTTCTATTTTTTGTCTTCTTATTATAAATATAATTTAACAAAAATGCAAGTGATTTTCAAAAAAATTCCCAAAATTCCACTTGCATCTTTCCGAAATTTTTTTAACTTATAGCTCAATTATTTTTATTAATTCACGTAACATAAATGAGGCAACACCATGAGTAACCTATTAGAAATAACCGAAAAAAATTTTGAAGCTGAAGTTACCAAGTCTGACGTGCCAGTTTTGATCGATTTTTGGGCAGTTTGGTGTGGACCGTGTAAAGCAATTGCACCCATCGTTGAAGAATTGGCAACAGAATATGATGGAAAAGTTAAGTTTAGTAAATGTGATGTTGACAACAATCAACAAATCGCTTTAAATTACGGAGTTAGAAGTATTCCAACATTGATCATTTTCAAAGGCGGTGAGGTTGCGGAACAAATCATCGGCGCCGTACCAAAACAGCATATTCAATCTAAAATTGATGAAGTGCTAAAATAAGATGTAGTCCACTTTTAGAAATAAAATTTTTGTAATTAACAATTATATTTATTGACACTGTCGAAATGATATCAAACCACATTTTTAAGTGGACTACATCTCAATAAACCGATGTATTATTTTTTCTATTTTCAAATTTTACTTGACTGGAGAAATTATTTTTCTTATATTGAAAACAATCAAGGAAAAATTTATGAGCAAATTTTACAATCCAAATATTTCTTATAACGCTGAAACCAAAAAGAATTGGTTGTGGTGGCATAATTATATATTTGGGGAGGATTTGCCCTACTTTTAAAAATCGACTAAAATTTTTATCAATACATAAATCCAACCCACTTTGAATAACAGAGTGGGTTTTTTGTTTTATACTGAGGAAAAAGTGGATTTGAGATTTCTCCTTCCGAAGGTCATCTCTTCAAAGATGACTTAAGTGAGTTTTTATAAAAAAAATCTCAAAACCACTTTGCGATGAGTACAGGAGGGTGAGTGAACAGGAACAACGATCAACAATTGAAAATCGGAGAATTACCGCAACTCAAAATTGTCCCGATAAATAGCATTACTTTTCATGAGGAGCCGGATGAAGAACGGTCATCAAAATTGATTGAATATATTCGGAAAGAAAATATTTTAAAAAATCCTCCGGTCGTGGCAAGGCATGACGGAAGTGACCAACTGATTTTATTAGATGGCGCTAACCGGCTAACTGCGTTGCATAAACTGGAGATACCCGATGTTTTAATTCAGGAAATTGATCTGTTTGATCCCGGGCTTACTTTCCTTCACTGGCATCATGCGGTTGAGCATTTTTCTAAAAAATCCTTCCTTGACGAATTAAAAAAACTACCGGATATTTCAATCACAACTTTTAAAAATAACGGACTACAACATAAAGAAAACGGTGATCTATTATGCCAGGTGCAATTTGGTGATGGCAGCGTTCATGCAGTCCATGCGCACGAGAATCTATTTCAGCGAATCACAGATTTAAAAAATATCACTAATATTTACAAGGGTTCTCAGTACATGGATCGGGTAAGTTATACGAACCTTGATCATTTAAAAAAGAACTATCCCAATTTTTGCGCGCTGATCGTTTTTCGAAAAATCATCAAAGAAGACCTGGTTCAACTCACCAACAAAGGGGAAAAAGTTCCCAGTGGTATTACACGTATCATTCTACCAAAACGGGCATTAAGAATAAATGTACCGCTGGATCTTTTAAGGTTTGATGTGTCAACAAATCAAAAAAATCATTGGTTACAAAAAAGAATTACTGACCAGGTTAAAGATAAATCGATTCGATTTTACCATGAGCCTACTTTTTTATTTGATGAGTGATTTGGTGAGTGGTTATTTGTGAATGGTGAGTAGTGATTTGTGATTTGTGAGTGGTTAGTGGTAATTAGTTATTGGTCATTAGTCATTGGTTATTGGTGTCTTGTCCTGAAATAGAAATTTAGAAATATGGTAACTTGGTATTAAGGGAAATGGTAATTAGTGTCTGGCTTTCAATATTTATAATTCTACTTTTCAATTCGAAATAGATACTTGGCAGAACGCAAGACACCAAGAGACCATTTAGCTGCTATGCGCCATGCTCTCTGCCCTTTGCAATAAAGGCAGCTTAGGTGATAGTAATAGTATGATAAACCTAACCTGGACAAGCCAGAACTGATTAAAAAAAACATCACGCAGAGACGCAAAGATTACGCAAAGGGAATCCTTGTAAAAAGCTTTGCGACTTCGCGTCTTTGCGTGAAATATTTTTGCACATTGTACAAGAAATGAACTTTTTAGATAATAATTCAAATAAATCAACTCAATTAAAACAAACTCATTTAGCAAAAGGAGAAAAAAATGAGCGACACTAAAATTTTCTTACCTGAAAAAGAAATGCCCCGGCAATGGTACAACATTATGGCGGATCTTCCCAAACCAATGCCACCGGTTCTTCACCCGGGAACTGGGCAGCCAATTGGTCCGGCAGACCTGGCGCCGCTTTTCCCAATGGAATTGATCAAGCAGGAAGTAAGTACGGAACAATACATTGACATTCCGGATGAAGTTCTGGATATTTATAAATTGTGGAGACCGTCGCCGTTATACCGGGCAACAAGGCTGGAAAAAGCGCTTGATACGCCGGCTAAAATTTATTACAAATACGAAGGTGTCAGCCCGGCAGGCAGCCACAAACCCAACACTGCTATTGCCCAGGCATATTACAACAAACAGGAAGGTGTAAAACGCATTACAACCGAAACAGGCGCCGGACAATGGGGCAGCGCGTTGAGTTTAGCCTGTAACTTCTTCGATATTGAATGCAAGGTGTACATGGTAAAGATCAGTTTTCAACAAAAACCTTACCGCCGTTCAATGATTCAAACCTGGGGTGCCAGCATTGTTCCCAGCCCGAGTACTGATACAAACGCTGGCAGGGCTGTTCTTGAAAAAGATCCAAACTCGCCCGGCAGTCTCGGTATCGCCATCAGTGAAGCAGTGGAAGATGCCGCAACCAGGGATGATACAAAATATTCATTGGGCAGTGTTTTGAATCATGTTCTGATGCACCAGTCAATCATTGGGCTGGAATCGAAAAAACAACTTGAAATTGCCGGGGACTATCCCGACATCGTTATTGGCTGTGTTGGCGGTGGCAGTAATTTTGCCGGTTTGGCTTTTCCATTTCTCAAAGATAAATTTGACGGCAAAGACCTAAGAGCGATTGCTGTTGAACCGGCATCTTGTCCCACCTTAACTCGCGGACCTTATGCTTATGATTTTGGAGATAACGCCCAAATGACGCCTCTAATGGCAATGTATACATTGGGTCACAATTTTGTACCGCCGCCAATTCATGCAGGTGGGCTTCGTTATCATGGTATGGCGCCGCTGGTTAGCCATCTCGTTCGCGAAAAACACATAGAGCCGGTGGCGTACAAACAGCTGGCAGTTTATGACTCCGGAAAAACTTTTGCAAAAGCTGAAGGCATTATTCCAGCGCCAGAATCAAACCATGCCATCCACGCTACGGTGGTTGAGGCTTTAAAGGCAAAAAAAGAAGGTAAGGCAAAAACAATTCTGTTCAACCTTAGCGGACATGGGCATTTTGACATGGCTGCGTATGATGCATATTTTGCCGGGAAACTTGAGGATCATGCTTTGCCGGAACAAAATATCAAACAAGCGCTTGAGGTGATCAAGGATTATCCGCCGGTTGTGTAAATTTTTTTTCGTAATAGTTCAGCTTAAATTTCAAAAAATAAGTAAATTAGGTAATTAGTAAAATATTTCAAAAAGATCAAACACAGGTACAATTGTGTTTGGTCTTTTTTTTATTAAATAGTATTTGATTCATATATTTTATTTTTGTAAATTTACCAAAATTGGTATTGCCAGTATATTTGTTTTTTTACAAAGAAATCTAAAACATTTTTAACCACGAATTACGCCAATTGCACGAATTTTAATTTTACTAATTTCAATAAAATCAATCTTCCTTCGGCAGATTTTTATAATTAATTGATTCGCCGAAGGAGAATTAGTGAAAATTAGTGAAATTAGTGGTTCATTTTTTTGCAACTTGTGGCACGATGATTTAACTCAAAATTACAATAATTCTTCAAAGGAATAAAAAAATAATGAATTTGAACCTCGAACGCCCGTTAGTTTTTTTCGATCTCGAAACAACCGGGCTGGATACGAAAACTGAAGAATTTGCTGGAATTTTATGAAGCGGTTTTGAATCATCTATCGGTTGTTCATTTTTTGAATCGTCGTATGGTTTTATTGTTTGTTTTTCTGCCCGGGTCATCGGTAAAATGGAAAAGCACATCACAGCAAATACTATCATTGCCATAACAAATTTAAGGTGACGATGCCGCCAATTATTTTTCTTCAACCACTTCAAACGCTCGGTTATCATGTTCTGATCTTCAATTAATCCCAGAATTCCCAATCCTGGTTCAACATGTTGAGCTATCATTTGTTGCGCTGATTCTAAAAGCGTTTGTCTGTATTTTGCGGTCTTTTCCTTTAACAGTTAGGCAACTCTGGCATCACAGCAAATTTCTCTCAAACGTCGCACCTGTTTTCTAACAATCCATAATAAGGGATTGAACCAATAAATGATTTGTAATACACATTGAACACCAAGAACCAATAAGTCGCCGCGTTTGACATGCGCCAATTCATGCAACAGTATATTTTTTATATTGTCTTGTGAATGTTTATTCAAATAATTAATGGGGATTAAAAGTCGGGGGCGAAAAAATCCAAAAATCGCCGGAGAATTCAATTTGTCAGTTATTATAGTTATCGGAGCTCTTCGTAATTTTAAACAGTTGGCACACTCTAAAAGTAACGGCTGAAACCAATCAGGTAACTTTTGATCTTTTCTCATTTTTAAAAATTGCAACCGTTTTAATCTTAAAATCAAAGTTCCTGATAGCAGCACAACAACAAAAAACCATATCCCCATAACATAAACCTGCCAGATTAAGTCACTCATTTTGCTGGTTCCATGGTTTAACATAATGGAACGTTTTTCGTTGAAGTCTGTTTTGTTATTTTTCTCTGATGATATTTTCTCTAACCCGGTTGTTTCTGACTGCAAAACAGAATTTGTCTTGGTTGTATTATTGGGAAAAATATTTTTTCCAAAGTATAACATTTGTGATGTAATACTCGTTGAAGTCGAAAATGTCGGTGGTAAGATTAGTTTCACAAAAACCATCAGCCATAACACGTATCTCACCTGGGGCCATACCCATTTGCGTAATAAGAGATCAATTATTCCAATGAAAATGAAAAGCAAGCCGACCTGCCAAAACATATTAAACATCCAATTCCACCACAGAATTGCCAGTTGATTTATTTGTTCAATCATGTTTTCTCCTTTTTCATTTTTCTGAATTTTCATTTTGCAATAATTGAAGCAACTCTTGCCGCTGTTTTTTAGAAAGCTTTTGATCTTCAATTAAAAAATGCATTAATGGTCCCATTGCTCCATCAAACGCCTGGTCCATCAGGGATTGTAGCGCGTTCCTTCTGGCTTTTGAACGGGTAATAAGCGGTTCATAAATACTTGTATTGGCTCGCTTTCGTTCACTGACAACATTTTTAGCAACAAGCCGGGTCAGCATCGTTTTTAAAGTCGTATAGGCCCAGTTAATATTTTTTGGTAACCGCTCTATCAATTCTCTTGCTGATGCAGGATAACGCTGCCATAAAGCATTCATGATCTGCCATTCTGATTCTGATAATCTCATCAAACCTTCTCCTTCTACAATCATAGTAGTTCCTGCTACATTTGTAAAAGAATATACTACAATCGTAGAAGAAAGTCAAGTAAAAAAAATAATATTGAAAAATAATTGAATTTAATTTTATTTTGGTCCATAAACTGGGTTTCAATTTCACTACCGGACACTAATAAGGACTAAACAGACAAAGCTGAATAGATCGTGCCATTTTTTTGTGTTGATTTAACAAATATTCTAATGTTCTCTACGAATATTTTCGGACATTTGATGACCTTCTTTTTATTAACTACTTAAATTTACTTAAGTTAATAAATGAAAACGTCATTGTAAAAATAATTCTTTCAAAAAAAGTGTCCGGTAGTGAATTATTTAATAACAAACTACTTGATTTTTAAAAACAATTTAAGTATAGTATGGTTTCAAAAAATGCAAACAATAACCTGATCTTGAGGCATCATGAATTTCATAGCAGACTTGCATATCCACTCCCACTATTCACGGGCGACGAGCAAACAATTAAATTTTGAACAGCTTTATAAATGGGCACAAATTAAGGGTATCACGGTTGTGGGCACTGGTGATATTACACATCCAGGCTGGCTTGATGAGATAAAGACAAAACTGGAGCCTGCTGAAGAAGGATTGTTCCGGTTGAAAAAAGAATATGCAACAGTGATGCAGCAGGAAGTCCCGAAAGCCTGTTCTGCCGAAGTTCGATTTTTGTTATCCGGAGAGATCAGCAGCATTTACAAAAAAGGAGATACGGTTCGTAAAAATCATAACGTGGTTTTTTTGCCTTCCGTTGAAGTTGCTGAAAAATTTCAAAACACATTGGAGAAAATAGGTAACATTCGTTCGGATGGCAGACCGATCCTTGGGCTTGATGCTAAAAAATTACTGGAGTTAGTGCTCGAATCTCACGAAAATTCATTTTTAATTCCGGCGCATATATGGACGCCCTGGTTTTCGGCGCTGGGATCAAAGTCAGGGTTTGATTCAATTGAAGAGTGTTTTGAAGAATTAACGCCTCATATATTTGCACTGGAAACCGGTCTCTCCTCTGATCCGCCTATGAATTGGAAATTATCCCAGCTTGACCGGTTTACATTAGTATCAAATTCAGATGCTCACTCGGCTTCAAAGTTGGGCAGGGAAGCGAACAAGTTCAATTGTGAACTTTCATATTTGGGAATGCTCGAGGCAATGAGATCTGGTGATCCGAAGCGATTCCTTGGAACAATCGAATTTTTCCCTGAGGAAGGAAAATATCATTTCGATGGACACCGTAAATGTAATACCAGGATGAAACCTGCAGAAACGATTGCAAGCAATGGGCTTTGTCCAGTCTGTGGGAAAAAGGTGACAGTCGGTGTTTCCAACAGGGTGGAGGAATTGGCTGACCGACCGGAGGGGAGCAAACACGAGAATATTAAACCGTTTTTTAGTCTGATTCCGCTGCCCGAAGTTTTAGGCGAAATTAACAATGTGGGACCGAACACAAAAACGGTAGCAAAAAAGAATGATGTGTTGCTAAAAAAATTAGGTTCGGAAATTAATATTTTATCAAATATTCCCCTGCATGAAATAGAGAAAGTTGGCGGCACAATGTTAGCTGAGGGCATCCGTCGCATGAGAGAAGGCGAAGTAGATATCGCAGCCGGATATGATGGCGAATTTGGTAAGATAAAACTTTTTTCAGACCAGGAAAGAACGAAGCTTAGCTCACAGACGGCGATTTTTCAGGAGGAGACATTGGCTGTAACTGAAGAGGAAACTTCGGTAGAAGCCGTTTCATTAGTTAGGGATAAACAAGAAAATTATAAAACGCAGGCAGAAAATAATTCAAACAAAACAGACCAGGTTAAATATATGGAAGATGTTGAGGACGATAGCGGGATGAATAAACGTCAAAAGGAAGCCGTAAATTATGATGGCAAATCTCTGCTCATCGTGGCGGGACCAGGCACCGGCAAAACACACACCTTAACCCACCGATTGGCGCACATGATCCAAAAAAAGAAAACCCTGCCGGAGCACGTGTTGGCAGTAACATTCACCAATCGCGCCGCAAAAGAAATGCAAAACCGGTTGACTGCGCTTCTGGGTGAAGAAGAAACGGAAAAAATCTTTATAAAAACTTTTCATTCCCTGGGTGCTTATATTTTAAGAAACGAGGCAAAATGGTTTGGTTATTCATCAGGCTTTTCCATTTATTCGGAAGAAGACAAGCTGGCGCTAATAAAAAAAATAGCGCCATCTCTATCTTCCAAAGAGAGAAAAGAGCTGGCGGAGAAAATATCGAACGCGAAGAATCAATTGACAGAAGTGAAAACAAATGATGCTTTGATCGAAACAAATGGGGATAAGGATTTTTTGTGTTTTTACCAGGCGTATCAAAAATCTTTGCAGGACAGTAATGCTTTTGATTTTGATGATTTGATTGTGCAGCTAATTAATTTATTCAAAGAGAACCCGGAAATAAAACAGAAATACCAGGAAAAGTTTTTATATATTTTTGTGGATGAGTACCAGGATATTAATTTCGCCCAGTACATGCTGCTTCATCAATTAACCTTTTATCAAACGAACCTTTGTGTAATCGGTGACCCGGATCAGGCGATATATGGTTTTCGCGGCTCGGATCGGCGATTTTTTCTTCAGTTTGAGCAAGACTTTCCCGATGCTAAAATAATCCGGTTGGAAAAAAATTACCGCTCTATTTCAACCATTTTAAAAGCATCTTCACAGGTGATTTCGAAAAATGAAGACCACCAGCCGACAAATATCTGGTCTAATCTTGTTAGCGAAACCAGGATTAATATTTTCAATACGCCAACTGAAAAATCCGAAGCGGAAACCATTGTTCACCAAATCGAACAAATGGTTGGTGCGACCAGCTTTTTCTCGGTTGATTCCGGGAGAGCAGGGAAAGATGAACTTGACCAGGTTTCCGCTTTTTCAGATATTGCTGTATTGTACCGTACCAAAGCCCAACTTCATGCGCTTGAAGAAGCATTGATCCGCTCAGGCATTCCCTATTTAACCTACGGTGAAGTGCCATTTTTTGAAAAGCCGGAGATAAAGGAAGTTCTTTCTTATTTGAGAATTATTCAGAATCCCCATTCAGATATTGATCTAACAAGGATAATCAATATTCCACCAAGGGGAATTGGTGAACAGACATTAAAAATCCTGACAACCTATCAAAAGACAAATGATCTCTCATTATGGGGTGCAATGGAAAAATGTCACCACATAGCACTATTGAGCGAAACACAAAAACGCCCGGTCAGCCAATTTGTGAAATTAGTTAAAAAGGTAGGTGAACAACAAAGTGGATTGGATATCTCTAATTTAATAGATATTGTTTTAGATAAATTTGGTTTAACCTCGTATTTTAAAAACGATAAACAGCGGCAATATTATTGGAATCAACTCTCCATGGAAAGTCAGACATTTGAAGGGAATTTATCGGATTACCTTGAGACGATTGCGCTGCAAAAGGAGACGGATGTATATAATCCCCACGCTGAAAAAGTAGCATTGATGACGCTGCATGCTGCAAAAGGATTGGAATTTCCGGTAGTGTTCATTGCCGGGTGCGAAGAAGATTTGATACCGTATCGGCGAAACAAAAAAACCATTGAAAACCTGGAAGAGGAACGACGGCTGTTTTACGTTGGTATTACACGTGCGAAACAACGGCTGTTTTTACTTCATGCCAACAGCAGGTTTTTATTTGGTGAAAGAAAATCCAACAGACCATCACGGTTTTTAAATGATATTGAACAGGCGCTAAAAGAAAACCGTCAGGCTGAACTGAAGGACAAACAAAAGAGTAAAACTAAAAAAGGAGATGAATCACAGATGAAGTTGTTTTAGTTTGTGATAGATTAAATAGTAGTTTTTTAAATTCACGAAGGTACAGGTAAAGGCAAAGGTAAAGGTAAAGTTCATTTTTCCTTTACCTTTTCCTTACTAATTTCTATTAAAAACATATTGACGAAAGTATCATCTCTGAGTCACTCAAGTCAAGGGAGAGCAAATCAATGAAAAAGGAATTTTTCAATTGGCCTCGTTTACAGTTGTTTGTAGGGAAAAATTTTTCCTTCTTGTCCCCAATGACATGGACATGGATTTCGTTAATTTTAGCAATTGCTGGTTTTTTTGTGATTACCTTCCAATATGTCTATTGGGGATTTACACTTTTTTTGCTCAGCACATTAGTTGATGCAATAGATGGAAGAGTCGCCCGCTATCAAAAAAATGCCACCTATATCGGGGCTTTCGCCGACGGCGTTATTGATCGGTTTGTGGATGCATTAATCATCATGAGTTATTTCTATTTTGAATTACCAAGCTGGGGATTAGACATAAACATACTGCTTTTTTTATTGCTTTTTGCAACTCTTATCCCTCCATTTATTGTTGCGTATGCTAACCACCGGCATGCAGTTCCTGATCCGACTGAAAAAGTGATCTGGCGGTTTGCCTTTAGAATTGAATACCTGGTGCTCTTTATTGCTGCAATCTTTTTCTACCCTATAAGCCCGACAGTTACTTTGATTTTAATCTATGTTTCCTTTGTGCTAAATTGGGCAACAGTTATTCAATCGTTGATTTTGACTTTTATCAAAGCGAAAAATTACGACCAAAAAAATCCGTCTGATGAATATTGATTGATTTGAATATTATAATTGTTCAGCACCATCCTATTCTGGACAAGCAGAATCAAAAATTAAACGGAAGGATTGTTGGAGTAATGGAGTATTGGATTATTGAAACCTGACTCCAATACTCCAATACTCCAATAATCCTTTAATTCACAAAGACGGATGCAGATGGATAATCGTAATATCGACAATAAAATGAGATTATTTAAACCTAATGCAGCAAAGCCACATCCAAAATTGGATAAAATTTAAAGCAATTATTTCGCAGAATGATTTATAGCAGAATAATGAAAATTTTTAATTATGAATACAGCATTTATACTTGTAAATATAGTCTTTCCTTTTTATTATTTCCGCCAAAAAGACGGCGGACAGGCTGCTATTAATTATTCTGCTTAATCGTGTTTAAAATTTTATTTAATCGAATATCCGCCTTTTGGGAGTAACAAATTTTTTTTGAGTAATAGAATAAAAGAAACATCTACTCCACCGGATTGGCATAGCAATAACGACAGCCATGAATGCACTTGAAATACCAGCCAATATCCCAGCTCTCGTTACAGCCACATTCGGTACGCTGCCCCTTTGCTTTTCGGAGTGAACATTTCTCGCCGGTTGGATGAAGTTTTGACAACAATAATCCGTCGATGCATTTTGATCTGTCCATTCCTGGCACACAGCAGCCGTGAATAGTAAAGTTAAACCTGGATGAAATTTCCATAATTAAATTGTATTCCTGTTGCCACAGATTTTGGTTGACATCCTGAACTCCAATCCCGGCTCTTTTTAAACGGGCTGACACTTTGCGGTAAACGGACATCCAACTAATTGAAATATCGGTTATCCCAACTTGTTTGATCTTAGGAGCAAACTTTTCAAACCAGTCCAAGTTTGTACAGCTGCTTCCATCCGGCAATTTCAAATGAACAATCGGATCAAAACGAAAGCGAACACGTCGGGGGTCTTTCACTAAATTTACTATTTCCTCCAGCCGACTCATTGCTTTACCTGGTGGAACAACACCGGGTTCCATTATTGTTCCGCCCATACCGGTTACCGTGTAATGAAAAAAAAGCTGGTCGTACTGCTTTACTTTTTCCAACAATGGTTTGTAAGAAAATAAATTCTCCACATTTTTAGTCCAGAGAACAAGTGTGTGAACTTTTTCAGGTGGGCATTTTTGAATCAGAATTTCGAGGAGTTGTTGCGGAGAATTTCCGATCATGTCAATTCTACGGCTGGCTGAGATAATTTTTTTCATCGCTTTTTCATTCGTTTCTATTTTCATCAATCATAAATTACTTCCTACAAATAGCCAGTAATTCACCAGGTAATTGGGAAATTAGTTTATTGGGTAATGGGGAATTCATGATCCTGATAAACTGTCATTACCCAATTACCTTATTACCAAATTACCTTTTCAATGCTCTTATTTTGTATTCATATTCTTTTGCCCAATATAAAAAACTTCATTGATTAGAAAAAATCAGTCCCAAAATTCCCATCTCACTCCGTAATGAAAGGTTCTGTCTCTTGCCGGGTAACCATAGATAATTTGGTAATCTTCATTAAAAATATTCTCAAACATTAAATAAATATCCAAATTTCCAAAACCAAAAATTGCCGTGGCATTCAAAATAAATGCGGGAGATAATTTTTTATAAGATGAAGAATAGGAATAAGGATCCAATACAGTACTGTTCCTGTCCCCGATGTACCTGCCTTCGATGCGGATGATGGTGTCCAAATAATCTTTAAAAAACCGGTTGTTATATAACATATTTCCTGATAATTGCAGATTTGGAAAGTCATACAGGTTTTGATTGTCGAGCACACTGGCTATTGTATTTATTTGAAATTTTGATCCAAGCTGCCAATCAAGCGAGAAATCCATACCATAAAATTGGTTGTCGCCAACATTTTGAAAGGATCCTGATGTAGAATCATTTTCCTGGTAGCGAATTAACTGTTGGATATTTTTAGAAAAGAAAAAGGTTTTGATTTGAAAATTTGTCGAAATATTAGTTTCAAAACCTGATTCGATTTTATGGACAATTTCGTTTTTTAGATCTGACCCGTTACTTTTAGGTAATTCAGTATAATACTCGATAAAAGACGGGTAACGCAGCGTTTGCCGGGCTGATAAAATCCACTTCAAATTTTTTGAAATCTTTAAATAACTGCTCAAGCCACCGGAAAAACCAGCGCCAAATAATTCATGAAAATTTAAACTTGTGAGCCCCCTTAATCCAAATATTTCTTTCCAGGCCCAATCATCCTGAAAAATAACTGAGCCGAATGAATACTTTTTTTTTCCGAAATCAGCGCCATTTATCCAATCATGTTCAAATTTTCCAGCAATAGTAAACAGTTGCCCCACCATTTTTTGTTTCATTTGGAAATTAAAACCGGCATAAGAACTTTCATTCAGTTTTTTCAAATCCATACTTGTATCGACCAGCCTGGAATACAAAGAACTGTAATAAATATTTGCCCGGAAATTTTGCCAATTAGAATGCAGCAAATTACCGAAAATATTTAGCGTATGATCATCCCTGGTTATTTTTAGCCGGGCATTTGGAGTGCTATAACTTCCACCATCCAGTAAGGCTCCGGGATTATCGCGCTCTATTCTATTGTTCATCATAGAATATACAAAAGACCAACTATTGGAATAATTGTATTCTAATTTGCCGCGCAGGTTTTGGTGTTCATAAGAATAGGCATTATTTTCACCATCAGATGATTTAATATCACCGCCAAGCAATATGTTCATTTTTTGAGCGATGCGCTGCCCGAAAACGAAATCCACATCACTATATCCAAGCCATGCTTTGTGATGATAAATTTGTGAATAGGGGACTTCTCCTTCATAGTTTTCGGATTTAAGCGAAAGGATTTCATCATTATTAATAAAATTAATATCAGAAAGATTTTGCTCAATTTTCGCTTCTTTTATGAATCCAGCCGGCAAAAAATTGAGATCGGATTCCCCTGTTATCGGATCGTACAAAGGTCTGCCGTCAAAAAAAACAGCTGCCTGGTTTGTTGTCGCGCCATGACGTGTAAATAATAAAGATTGACCGGCGCTTCCCAAATCGGAAATGAAAACTCCGGGCAGGGTACCAATGACATCGCCAATATCTTCATATAAATACCGGTTCATTTTTGTTTTTGAAATTTTCCATGGAGTATTCCAGTTGCTACCGGAGATTGAATCGAATTTAACAAACTTAATAATTGGGGGCTTTTCAACAGACAATGTGTCTTCATTTATTTTGACGCTGTCCTGTTGATTCAGCGTAAAACTCTTTTCAAATGGTAATGCAGCAAATGAAATAGTAAATGAGAAGAAGCAAGATAAGATAAATAAAAAGTAGCTGGTTTTCATTGTTTGATGTTTACTCCTTTTCTTGAAAAATGATAAAACTATTTAACGCTTGAGACGTAAAAAGGTTTTGTTGATTGGGGAAATCTTCGTGCGGTTAAAATGTCCACACGGATCAAAAACTCACTCGGATTTCTTCTTTTCGTGTGGGTTTTTGATCCGTATGGTGCCTGAAAAAAATAACTGGGCTTTCACGAATAAAACAAACATTTTTTTACCAAATATAATTTTCATTTGCATTTTGCTGAAAAATATTTTATATTATTTAATAAATTTGTAACTGTTCAGCTATTCGTTATATTCATGTCATTCTGAACGAGGGAGGCGATGTGGGAGGTTGGGAAGTGAAGAATCTAGTAGTAATTAAAAAAATTGTAAACATTGGGGAGATTCTTCGGTCGCAAGCTCCCTCAGAATGACATTTTTAACTACTCTGAATAGTTACATAAATTTTTAGACTGAAGGAGTTTGAGATGAAATCAAAAATCTGTTTAGTTTATTTTTTTCTACTATTATTCACGCTGCCCCTGTTCTCGCAATCTTACAGGTCTTATTATCAGCGTCGAAATATAAGACTCTATGAAAAACCCTTAAACCTGATCGATAATCCCACTGCCAATTTCCTGGACAGTACATACTTTCAAGTAAAACTTCGAATGTACGGGGAAGGGGGGATGTTAGCCGGATTCAACATTCAGGTTAAAAAACATATTATGCTTGGTGTTAGTTACGGGGGACAAAATGTTATCGGTTATGGCACGATTAAATGGAATGAAGCGCCGGGCATTCAACTAAGATTTCAGGTTTTGCCGGAAACTTACACCATGCCGGCATTTTCCATTGGTTTTAATTCACAGGGATACGGTGCCTATTACACTGCCACGGATTCCAGTTCGGGGCGTTACCAAATTAAGCCAAAAGGATTTTATATTGTCGGCAGCAAAAACTACACAAGTTTTATGGGCGGAATAGGAATGCATGCCGGCTTAAATTATACAAATGATAAAAAGGGAACTGACCAAGATATAAACTTTTTCCTTGGCGCCAGTATTGTGTTCCGCGGCGATATATCAATTTTGGTTGAACATGACTTTGCCATTAACGATAACGATAAAAACTCCATTGGCACAGGAAAAGGTTACACAAATGCTGCAGTGCGATGGTTTGTCTCTAAAAATTTATTGCTTGAATTTTCTGTGAAAAACTTATTAAAAAACAACAAACTCGTTCATGGTATCGAAGAGGTGCCAAATGAAAACCGGGAAATAAAGCTGATTTATTTTCAGGATTTGAGGTGATTCAATTTTTCCATGAATCTATCTTCTCGTAAATTAGTTGATATTTAATTGAATTGTATTAATCTATTAAGTAAAAGTGTCACATGCTATAAAGTTTGTGGCACTTTTTATTTAATGTATCTTATAAACCAGAACAATTAGGATCAGCAATATTAGATATTCATTCGATTGGGTTGCCAGTAGTTGTCACCTGAACAGTTGGAATCCTTGGAATAATATTTCTTAAACAAAAAAGAAAAAATGAAAAAACTAAAACTCTTATTCCGAATTGGCTATGCCTATCATAAGGCAGCCTTTGATCCTGTTATTGAGTTATTAAAAGATAACGACAAATATGATGTCTGGTTCTCATTGGATATGGAGAAAAAACGTTATTTCATTTTTGATTTCCCCTATCGCAGCCATATTATTTCAGAATGGGAAAAACAAGGCTATCGCTTTACCAACGAGACCAGTGGCTTTGATATTATTATCACTGGCGATACGCTGCGCAATTCAAAGGATTATGGAAAAACCATGTTATGTTTTTTGAATCATGGTACCGGCATAAAAACGCTTCTTTATCGGAACTTATCAAAAGTTCCCAATGATAAATACCAAATATTTGTTGAAGGGCAGCATCGGGTCAATTCATTACAAAAATCCGGACGACTTAGAAAAAATGAAGTCCATCTAATTGGTTTACCAAAATTGGATTTTTATTTTCAGGGCAGGTTTGGGGGAAAGCAAAAAATATTAGAGAAGTTAGGATTAGATCATCAGAAGAAAACGGTTCTTTTTGCCCCAACCTACAAACCGACCTGTATGTATCAAATCAAGAACGATATTTTTGAACAGACACTGGATTATAATTTGATCATTAAGTTACATCCTTATAGCTGGATGGGAAAATATGCGCCTCATAAACAGCATCGTATCTACGAGAGAAGAGTCAAAAAATATTCTCACGCTATATTGCTGCCATTCAATGAATACAACATTTTACCATATTACTTTGTTGCTGATACGCTTATCAGTGAGGCATCGAGTACTGTATTTGACTTTTTAGCTTTTAATAAATTTGGGATTGTTTTTGATCTGCCATGCGACAAGCTAAACCATTCAGACGGAGAACCGTTGTTGGAAATCGATAACCGCACTTTTTTACAAGGAGCATTTCCACACATTAGCTCAGGCAAACAGATCAACCATGCCGTTGAACAGGCGCTTAATCCAACTGAAAATATGAAACAAAAAGCTAATGAGTACCGGGAAAACCTTTTTTATAAATTGGACGGAAAGGCTTCTTTGCGTTTTGTGGAGAAAATGGAAGCTTTGTATTATGAAGGAGGTCATCAAAATAAACCTGAAAAATAGTAACTGTTCACCTGGCAGACAAACAATGGATGAGATCGCGCAGTTGAAAACAAAAAATTAAATCCAACGGATAGAAACAACCCAACGGATGAAAAAAATGATAGGGTGGAAAAAGGAGTTCAAACACGGGAATTTGACTCATATTCTGATTGAATGTTTTCTCTCGCACACAATAGGTTTGTAAATTATAACTATTGTGGTTGTTGGATAAATTAAATTTTGAAGAAAGAAATTTGTTTAGGAATTTAAAATCATTTATCCGTTGGGTTGTTTCTATCCGTTGGTTTTTCAGTCTTTGGAATTTTTTGGTTTATCTTCACCGACATATTGTGAACGTTTACGAAGAATAAAACATATTATAAGTAAAACAAATTTTTAAATACATACATTATTGAAAGGATTCATTGTGATGGAAATAACTACTGAAAAAAAATTAAGGGGTAAATTAGGTGTTTTGCTGCCTGGTTTAGGAGCTGTTGGCACAACTTTTATTGCCGGTGTTGAAGCGATCCGCAAAGGAATATCGAAACCATTCGGTTCGTTAACTCAAATGGGTACCATCCGTTTGGGAAAAAGAACAGAGAAAAGAGTTCCTTTGATTAAAGATTTTGTTGAGTTAGCCGGGTTGGATGATTTAGTGTTTGCCGGCTGGGATATTTTTGAAGATAATGGTTATCAGTCTGCCTTAAATGCCGGCGTTCTTCAAAAAGAATTATTAGATCAAGTCAAAACAGAGCTTGAGCAAATCAAACCAATGAAAGCCGTATTCGATCAACATTATGTTAAAAAGTTAAACGGAACAAATATTAAAAAGGCAGCAACAAAATATGATCTGGCTCAGCAATTAATTGAAGATATTTACAATTTTAAACATAAAAACAATCTCGATCGATTGGTTACAATATGGTGTGCCAGTACAGAAATTTTTATACAACCGGATATTGTACACAATACAATTGAATCGTTTGAAAAGGCGATGCAGGAAAATCATCCCGCCATAGCGCCGAGTATGATTTACGGTTATGCTTCAATTGCAGCCGGGGTTCCTTTTGTAAATGGTGCGCCGAATTTGACTATCGATATCCCCGCGCTGCTCCAGTTATCAAAAGAGAAAAATGTGCCAATCGCTGGCAAAGATTTCAAAACAGGTCAAACGTTAATGAAGACCATTCTCGCGCCCGGTTTAAAAGCCCGTATGCTTGGTCTGTCCGGTTGGTTCTCAACAAACATTCTTGGTAACCGTGATGGAGAAGTCCTTGACGATCCGGAATCATTCAAAACAAAAGAAGAAAGTAAATTGTCGGTATTAGATTATATTCTTCAACCCGAGGTTTATCCTGATTTGTATAAAGACTATTATCCCAGCGCACTAAAGTGCAGGCAAAGGCAGAGGCAAAGGCGAAGGAAAAAAAGA
>JACKQG010003194.1_pt1 | contig 20361 bp, 15 predicted proteins | sample 8237621 | NCBI WGS metagenome assembly JACKQG01 (sample SAMN15677084, study PRJNA649215) | marine metagenome | biome: marine; feature: Black Sea; material: saline water; isolation source: suspended particulate matter (SPM) from the Black Sea western gyre | collected 2013-06-09/2013-06-10 | depth... | reverse complement strand
CGGTCGTCGCGGCAAACTCCGGAAACTCGCACCGCTGATGGACTTCCGGTTCCAACTCGGCCGCGCGGCGGTCAGGCCAAAGAATGATCGGCGTCAGCGGGCGATCGCCGGCATCCAGCAGCACGAAGCTGTTGGTCTGAGTGGCAAACGTAATCGCTTCCACATCGGCCAATCCGCCGCGGGTGCAATCCCCAAGTTCGCCGATCCCCTTGGCAAGCACGTCCTCAAAAGCGTCGACGTCCAGTTCTACGGTGCCGCTCGGCTCGCCACGCACCGGCGGCGCCAGGCGGCAGGTGTCGCACAGCCGGCCGTCCCGATCGAACAGCGTGATTTTGAAATAGGTCGTTCCCAGGTCAACTACCAGGATCTTAGGCACGTGGTGCTCCTGCTGTTTCGTCGAGCAGTTCGAGTGTTTTCTCCACGAGCAATCTGCCGGATTCCGGACCGGAAAACAGGGCGTTCAACGCCTCGTATCTACCCTCGCGCATCGCCTTTTCGGTGACCACATATCCCTGCAACTCGCCGTTTGCCAGGCTGATCACATAGCAGTCCGGCTGTCGAGCCTTGACCTCCAACGCGTACTCGACAGAAATCTCACCCGGCCAGCCCACGAAGGACCAGGGACCGACGCGCATCACCATGATCTCGGCGGGCATCACCGAGGCGATCAAGGCCTCCAAGCGGCCGGTCGCAGCGGCACGGGCCAGAGTCAGTGTCTCCTCGGCGCCAAACCAGTCGCACTCCGCCGTACGCACCTCTGCGGAAAAAGGGGACAGGTCCGATTTGTGCGAAGCACCCTCCGGGCCGTTCCGGCAAATTGGACCTGACCCCTTTTTCCGCTCCAGCCGTTTTGCCGAATGCTCCAGTTGTTCTTGGGCCTCGGTCACTGACGGGAGAATGCGAGGGGGCAGATCAACCAATCCCCGGACGCAGCCGAGCCTGGGGTCGTCGGCATAAACGATCGAGCCGACGGCGCCGGCGATGGATCGGCCGAGCGCCTGGCCGAGCCGCGTGGCCTCGTCGAACGTGTTGGCCTTGGTCACGTGCCGAGGGCTCTGGTTTGCACACGGTCCGGTGTGGTAGACCACGGGGCAATCATTGCCCAAGACGTGTTGTTGCAGGTACTGCCGTGCCATGGCCGGGAAGTCACCGCTTACGAGCGTAGAATCCTCGTGCAAGACGGTGGGGTGCATCGAGCACACGACCATCGCCGCGACGAATGCCTGATCATCGACGGCCCGGATAACCAAGACGGGGACATCCGGATCAAACGGCCCCGCGGGATCGTGCCGATTGGTGCCCGCGCACGAACCATCGGCAACCGCCAAACCGATCCTCGCCGGCTTGGCGTTTTCGTACGCCTTCAACGCCGCTTCGACCATGCCGTCTTCCAACTGCCGGACATACTCAGGATCGGTTTTCGGGACGGCCTGGTCCGCCTCGCTACTGAGCATGTCCACGGTCATCGGCCCGGAGTGCGTGTGGGTGGCCGTGATCATCATGTTGGCGGCTGGAACCCTGATCCGTTGGGCGATTCGTTCTCGGGCGCGTGCGGCCGTTTGGCGACTGACGAAAATGACGTCGTTGGCAATCAGCAGAAGGGGCGTCTCTCCGTCGGAAAGATACAACGCGGAACTAAGCAACGGGTCGTGCACCCCCGTGCTGTACCGCCGGACGTGCGGATAGCCGAACAGGAATTGCGAATCGCGTGGCGTGATATCAGCCACCGCTGCGCCGGCAATGAAGGATTGGGCCATGGGTCTTTGAGCCTTTCCGTGCCGAACACACTATTGACCGTCTTGCTCGCCCATTCTGTTGCCGACAGACCCTCGCGTCAACATCCCGCCGTTTGTGCCCGCGCCCGAGTCTGTCCGTTTCTTGGATGGGACCGTTTGCGGACATCGAGAGGGAGTCGAGGTGGTCTTTGATCGCGACGCTGAATCGCTGCAGCATGCAATGCACTCGGCGGTAACGGCAATCGAAAACGCCGGCTATAAAGTGAAACGAGTGGAACTCGAGCGCGAGAGCATCACTGCGGAAACATGACAACGATCAGGACCTGCCTATCTGGTCGGCCGTCACCGACGATAGGCCGACCGTAGTCCTTCCCCTTGTGGATTGTTCCCCGTCTCATTCCGGTTTCTTTAGTGCCAAGGGCACGTTCCTATGTCAGCCCAGGGTGGAGCGATGTGAGTCTGCGAACGTCGCGGAACCCTGGGAGGTGAACTCCCTCGCGGAGACCTTCCCCGACAGCCCAGCCGCCGCCGCGATGCTCACCCGCGAATACTGCAACCCTTTCGTCGTACCGACCGAGGAGGAGATTTGAGGCACCTTGGCCCAAGTGCGCTTCGTAGCTTGATAACCGGTTGCGAACCCCTCCCGGAGCACATAAACGGGACTGGCCTCTACTGTTCGGCGAAAAAACTAGAATGTCCCCTTGTTGTGTCCGGGTCTGCCGTTAGTGCCTGTTCTTATCGTTTACTGCACGACCGTGTATCGGTGATTCGCGACAAATGTCTAGACAAAAATAGGCTGGCAAGTAACAACCATGTTATCGCCAAGCTGCATCGCCATGGTTCGTCCGAGCGTTTCGGGTGAGGAACCAACGAAGCCCTCCAACGCGTCCAGCCGAGGGAGTGTCACCGCTGAGTCCTGCGGGATGTTCTCTAATGCTTGGTGAAGCGATAAGTCGAGTAAGGGAGGATGACCGATTCCGTTCTCATCGATTTGCCGGGCGCATTCGATCACAACATTGGGGCCTAGCCAATGCGGTACGAACTCCGCAGCGGACTCTTGCGTGAAGGTCGCCCACCCATGTCCACGCCCCAACCACGTGTAGAACCATTCCCAAGATTCTATGAGCCGGCACCCTAGGTCGAGAGTGTTCAAGAAAGAATCAACCTCGCCAACAGAGAGCAGATGTGGCTTGCGAAATTCACCACCGCGCGCGTCGCTTCTTTGGCTCTCCTCCCAGAGTGCGTCGGTTGCGTAGATGGCATAGTTTCTGCCGACGTCAATGAGATAGACGAGGTAGACCTTGCTGTCAGTGTTAGTGGAATCCGCCATGTGCATACGCCTTTCTATCCGAAGCTGGCTGTTCGTTTCGATGAATTGAGATGCATTCCTGTTCCCGATTACTCTGACGACACAGCACGCGGTGCACGGGTTCAGGCAAGCTATTCCTTTTCCGTTCTTCCAGCAAGCCCGCACGGCCGTTATTGGACTACATTGTATTCGAGAGCAGACAAACGGGAGAGCAGACAAACGGGACTGGTCTAATTGTTGACGATTTGGGCCGCGTTGGCGAGACTGTCGGCATGGCGTGTACTGGCCGAGTCGCTCGTGGTGGGATGGTGTTCCACGTCTTGAACCGTGGCGCAGGTCGGATGCGCGGGTTCCTGAAAGATCTGTCTTCCTTCCCGGGACCACGGACCACGCCATCAATCCTCGAACAGAGCATCAATGGTGATCTGGGTGTCCACCACTTGACGGTAGCTATCGTCCTCCTTCACGCCAAAGCAGATGACCATCGTCACGAACAGGGCCTTCTTTGTGTTCGTCTGTTCAAGAAACACCTGGATCTTGCGCTCCAGGTTCGGGACTGTAAGGCGTCAATTTGCCTTGCCCGTTTTGACTGTCTCAATTCAGTATGCGTGTGGTAGTTCGTCGCGTTGTCGGCGGGCGTGACAGCTTTGGGCAATGCCTTGGGGATGATCATTGCCACCGGGCGGTCGCAACCTCGAAAGGTCGGGCAGATCATCGGGGAATCCGAGCAGTTGTTGGATTGCGGTCTCCGCTTGCGGATCGTCGCTTCTACCAAGCGTTGTCAGAAGTCGCAGCAAATTCCGTCGAAAGGCTACAAGCGCAGGACGGTTCAAATGGCAGAGGTCGATTAGGCGCTGTCCGCCGTCGGTCAATGCTCGGGCAACGCCTTCCGTCTTGAATTCGACGTAATCTTCGAGCGGTTCTTCTTCCGGGTGAAACGGCAATGGTAGATCGCGGTGACTGCTGTTGCACGAACAGCAGGCATAAACGAGATTTTCGTACTTGCGGGTCTGTTCCGGGTGCGTCGACTGGGCGTTGATGTGATCCGCCGAGAAACCATGCTGCCCATCCGGTTTCCACCTCTCCCGGCTTAGGCAATATACACAGCGAAAGAGAAACTCGTCGCGGAGCCAGGGCTTGTACGACGTATAGTCCTCGTACCCGCGAGGACCATGCTGGCGGTCCTGCGGCGCGGGATATCGAAAGACGGTTTCGATGGCCTTTCGAAGCGACTTATCCATCGTTCGTGCCCGACAATCGATACGCCGTCTCTTCGTAAGGTTCCAGCATCTCGATCATTTGACGGTCGTGCGGCTCCAGTAGCTTCGCCACCGAATCTTGTAGTTCGACAAATTCTTGCTCTTCCGATTCGTCGAGTCCCACTGAATATCGCTTCTGGATCAGTTCGAAACGCCTTTGGTTGAGCCGCGACCAGTTTAGTAGCTCGTCTGGATTCTCGACGGCGTGACCGAGGATCGTCAACGCCCACTCCTCCACGCTTCTCTGTTGCGTCTGCGCTTGAGCCTCCAGTCGGCTCGCCAAATCATCATTGACCGTGATCGTCAGAGACATTTCGTTGAGCCCTCACGCCCGGGACGTGCTTATGGTTTCCCTCTGGTCTAGTATATTCCTCCTGTTTCCATATGTCGACCCGCTCGCAAGCACCGCTCAAGGCACAGGATGTCAATGTCAGTTGCCGTGTGTTTCGACTGGCGATGAACTCTGCGTGCTCTGTTTCCTTCTGTTCAAAGGGTGCTAACGCGGTGGCCAGAGACATCGCGGAATGGTATGATTGTGGTATGCTCCCAACATCCACCATTACCGAAGCAGACATTCTGTCGGAAGTCGTCTCGCCGGATCAACCCGGTATCAGCCCGGAGTTTGCTCGGTCCATTATGGAACTGCGATTCTCAGACAGGGCAAACAAGCGCATTCGACAACTGCTGGACGAGAACAACAAAGGCTCGATCAGCGAAGCCGAACGGGCTGAGTTGGACAAGTTTCTTCGTGTCGGGCAGTTTCTTGACCTGATGCAGGCGAAGGCAAACCTGTCGCTGCAGCAATCCAGCGGGGCGAATTAGTCGATGGCCAAATCGCGCCGTCAGCGTGTCATCGCTCGGGCCGGCAATTCCTGCGAGTATTGCCAGATGCCGCAGGGCTGCACGACGTTGCCGCATGAAGTCGATCATATCCGCTCCCAGAAACTTCACGGCCCCACAGCCATGGAAAACCTGTGCCTTGCCTGCGCGCAGTGCAATTCATCCAAGGGGACACTTGCGTCGGGTTATGATCCTGTGACTGACGATATGGTTCGGCTGTTCAATCCGCGGGTGGACGAATGGGATGAACACTTCGATTGGGACGGTCCGTTACTTGTCGGCAAGACGGCCACTGGCCGCACGACAATCGACGTGTTGAACATCAACGCCCCGTTGCGCGTAGAACACCGCCGCCTGCTCATCGAATCGAAGCGTTTTCCACTGCAACGATCGTGATCGTATCCGGGACTTGACGGGACGGTGCCGGCGAAGCTGCTTGCAACTGTTCAGGCCGGTCTCTTCTCAAGGCTTGCAGATCTACCCCGGCGTTGCACGAACATCGTGGGATAGGCTTCCAGCCTGTCGGAATTGGCCGTTGATTCAGCCGATACTTGTCCGATTGGTAGACAGCACGTTTTGTGGCGTTTAGAGACCGACCAAAAAAGCGCACTTTGACACTACCATGACAGGCGAGAAGACGCAGCGCCGGCCCACCGGATTGGGCTCTCCATTGGTAAGATGCGCGCATTTCAGGATGGAACGCGTCTTCCGGTGGGCCTGCACCGGTGTTTCGATAGCGTTGAACGATATGGATTGGCTGGCTTCCCTGCCACATCACGAATCATGTCGGTTGGTTCGTTTGGCCCACCCTACGGGAACTCCTACGTTCCAGGTTCCTCAGATCCGACTTACTCAAACTGATCACCCCTATATCAACGTGGGGTAATACGAAGTGTGACGATCTTCCATGGGCGGATGTGGAACCGGAGCTCTTGGCCGTCGACGTCGATGTTCCCGGGCTCAGTCGCCGGTTCGCCCAGCAGGTTCGTACGGTGGGCGCTCTGGATCGGGCATCCCAGCCGCACCACCACGTCGGCCTGGCGTCCCAACGTTTCGTACAGCCGCAACTCCCACGAGGGCTTCTTTCCGTCGCCAGGCGGATCGACCACGCGTAACGCCGACAGGACCACGCCGGCGGGCTCGATTCGAGCAAACGAAGCCTGCTCGTCCAACCGTGACCCGGTCGTTGGTTGCTTCGTGCCAATGCGTCCTCGGCCAAGCCCGGTGCCGGGTGAAAAGGCTACCAGCGGGACGTGCTGCTGGAGTGCGTCGCGATAGGTTGCCGCCTCGCGCCAGGTGCCCTCGTGTGGCACCAGCGCGCACCGCCAACGGTTGCGGCCCGCGCCGGTGGTCGACGGATGACACTTGCTCGGCCACTGCGTGCCCTTAGGCATCGGCCAGAGGCGGTGCAGGATGAATTCGATTGCCCCGTCGCCACGCCGGTTGTAGGCGTAGCCGGTGAGCATCCCGGCTGGGCAAACGAATGTGCCGCCGCGGTCGGCCGTCGAGACGTCGGTCCATCGAGTGGCGTAGAAGCCGTGCGGGTAGCCGGTCTCGAAATACTCGCCGCGGAAAGGCTCCTTGCCGAGATTCTCACGCGGCTCGGCGCCGAAAGGGATTCCGGCAAACACCCGGCCGCCTTCAAGCCCCAGTGGGTAGCGGATGCAGAATACGCCGCTGCCCGGCTGGGCGTCGATTTCGACAAGGCATTCAATCTTCCGGCATCCACGCCAGAGACGGATCTCGCGGGTCAACTTGTGCGGGCCGATCATCCCTTCGGCGCGGACTGACGCGAACACGGGTCCTTCGACCGAGTGGCACCGGCCGGCTTCCAGCTTCCAGCCGTGGCACTCACCCATCGGCCCGACCGCCTGCCAACCGCCCGAGTTCGGCACATCGTAGAAGACCAGATCGCCCAGCCCGCCGTGCCGGGCTGAACCCAACGCCGTCCCGCTGCTCTTGTCCACGATCGCCACCTGACCGTCCGCCTCGAGCCAGACACGGTAATGGTCGTTCTCGACGGGCCCTGACGCAGCCTTGACTTCCGGTTGCAGCGGTGCCTTGGCCAAGCCGACAAAACGAATATCCCCAGTCGGGCGACATCCCGTCGGCGGGCGTGAAGGGGACAGTCCCATTTTCGCTCCGCAGAGCCTCCGCGAAAATCGGGACAGTCCCCGACGTCTGAGGTAGAACGTCTTGTATCCGCAGGCCGGCACATCCCGGGCGATAAAGACGACCCGGCCCGCGTCGAGGGCCCCTTTGTCTGCGACGGTTTGCACGGGCACTACGCCGCCCGAGGCATCGCGTAGGACGGCAACGGTCGCATCACCATTCAGGGCGAACTCGACCGGCCCGGTCACTGGCCAAGCGTGGAAGTTGAATACCACCAGCGGCGAGCCGGCGGTCTTCTCGAACCGGATGCCGCGAGTGACCGCGGCAAGCGTGTCGGCCAGTGCCCGCTCGGCTTCCTGTCGAGTTTGGCGGACTTTGGCCCAACGTTCGTCGTAGTCGTCCTTGAAGCTGAATAAGATCGCGTGTCCGGTACATGAGAGGACATCGTGCCAGCGGTCGTCCATCGCCCGGGCAGAGACCGAGTTGCCGAGCGTCGAGGCCATCACCTGGGCCTTTTCCAGGCACAACAGCAGGTCCTCGTTCCGGCTGCACCCAACGTAGAGGTTGCGGTTGCCGTGTAGGCCGCCTTCGCTGTGGGCTTCCAGCGAATCAAGCACACCTTTCATATCGGGTATCGCAGCGCCGCTTGATTCGAGTTCGTGGAAGTACCGGGCACTGGTCGACAAGAGCCGGGTCTTGGGATCCCAAGTTTCGGCTTCCCGCGCAAGTTCGGCCGAAGGCAGCACGTCGTCGCCACTTACCGAGCGGAGCTTGACGCCGCCGACCGCAGGCCCCTCGAAGCTGTAGTGCTGGCAGACGCTTAGCATCCGCGTGCCGTCCAGGCCCACTCGCCAGAATGCCCGCTTTTCGCGCACCGGCCGCGAAAACATGAAGTAGCGGTACTCGGCCTGCTCGAGCAATTGTGGGACCTGCGAGTGGCCGCACATCAGGTCTACGGCGTGGTAGACCTCCTGCCGGATGCCCGGCGCGTGACGGCGGAAGTACTGCTTGCCGAGGATGAGATTTCGGACGAACGTTTCGGGATAGACTTCACTGATTCGCGGATTGCTGATGGCCACGATGACCTCGATCCGGCCTTCGCGAACTCGCCGCCAGAACTCGTCTTCCATGCCCGGCCATTCCGTTCGGGCCTTGGCAAGGAAGGGCGCCAGCTCTTCGTTCTCGTTTTCAAGCTGCCAGACGTAGCCGGGGTGCTCGCGCATCAGCAGCAGCACGTCGCGGATGATCCCAGCGTAGCGAGCTTCGTGCCACCGGCGCGAATGTCCCCAGGTCCAATCACAATGGGCCGCTGTGGTGACGATCGTTTGCGCGCCATCGGGCTTGATCTTCGCCCCCTCGGCAGCACGCACGATCGACGTGGCAGCCGGCAGCAGAAGCATTATCAGACAAGCAGTCGTCCATCGTTTCATCGAGCCAATCCTCCTGGCAAGGCAACCCCAGCGTTGCATAAAAGTTCGTGGGGTAAGCTTCCAGCTTGCCGGAAAACGCGGTGCCATCAGCGCCCGACCGACCAGTCGTCAAACTTCACGTTTTGTGAGGTTAAGCAATTGATGGGAAAACGCCAATTCACACGGCCAACGCAAGCTGGAAGCTTACGCCACAACACATCGTTTGCAGCTATAGGGTCAACTCACAACAGACAGGAACTCATTCGGAAACATGCCGCTCGGCAGCCAAGGCTAATGCGGCTATGGCCACGCCCGGATCGGTGAAGCGAATCTCTAGCTTGCCGTCTTTCAGCAGGCTTTCCGGGATGGGCCAACTGCGGGTGACCCACCATTCGCGTTTCACGTCCAGCGGCGGGCCGGTCCGCTCGAACGTCGCAATGACTTTCCCGTTCACTGCGATCGTCTTGCGACCGCCGGCGGGTCCTTCACATAGACGCACGACCAGCCAGCGGTAGTTTTCATTCTTGAGGTCTCCCCGGTGAATCAACCCGGGCTCACCGAAGCTGGTCCGCCATCTCTCGCCTTGGTACTCATCAGGCTTGGTCCAGCCGGAAAGCGACCATCCCCGCTCACTTGTCGGATGCCCCAGGTCCACACACAAGAACGGCTTGCCTTTGTCGCGCAGGGTCGTTTCCAGCGCCGACGGCTCGTGGTGTATGGCAAGGTCGTAGTGGAACCGGGCAAAGAGAGTCTGCGTGGCTCCTTGCGCACGCGCGGCTTCCGGTGGATGCGGAATGTGATCGTAGATTCCATAGACGCGGTTCCAGTACTCGGTGCGTAATTGGCGCATGTCAAGCTGACGGATTTCCGCCGCCAACTCGGACAGGCGCTTCTCCTGCGGGAAGTCAGCCGAATCACTCAGTAGCCGCTCCAACTCGGCCAGCGAGAGCAGTTCCTTGCGCGTGGAAGGCGCCTTGCCGGAAGTCTTGGCCAGTGACGTGGCCTCCTGGAGATTGGCCGCAATCGTGCCACACTTGCGGAACAACTCTGTGAAGAACACGAGGCTTGCGTGGTACTCGGCCATCGTCGAGGCCAGCGGCAGACGCGACTCGGATTCCGGACCGACCTTCTCCAGAAGCGGCAGAAGTCTGGCCATGCTCTCCTCGAGTCGTTTCGGCGAGTAGGGAAACGGCGGGTAGTGTCCCCAGCCGGGCACGACCTCGAATTCTTCGAGAAGCGGCCCAATGGCGGCCAGCTCCTCACCGAACACGAGACGGCCGTAGTCGATCAACACATCCTCGGGCCGGCAATTGGGATTCCAATACGCTTCGGCGCAGCAGAAGATGCTCTGGCAATTGAGCTTCGGACTCATCGTGTAGCAGATCCCGCCGGAATAGCACCCCAGCGCCAATTCCTCGCGCCGCCGATCGAATATCCGGCGAGCCCGGCAATGAGGCATCACCGTTCCCTCGCCCTCGGTCACGCTGTAGTCCCATGTCAGCACGGTGTGAGTCTCGGCTGCCCGTTTGGCATAGGCTCTTCCGTCGCCGCCGGCGTTGCCGAAATGTTGAGCAGGATGGGGTGCGGGAAGGCAGTCGGGGTTGAAACCCTGATTGATGCTCACCATCGTTCCCGGCGGGAAATCTGGCAGCTTGCCCAGCAGGTAATTCATCGACCGCTGGGCACGATCCGGCTTGCCCTTCCACAGCGGAACGCCCCAGCCGGCAAACGGCGAACCCCACGTCCCGACCTCGACGGTCACCTCCGGATTGTTCTTTCGAACTACCCCGCTCAACTCCAAGCACAGATCCACAAACGTCTCGGCCGTACAGCCATTCTTGATGCAGCCGCCCGGGTCGCCGGGAAAGAAGCCAATGTAGTCGTAGCCCTTGAGCGTCCGCGACCAGTAGTCCCACAGCGCCAGGATCTCATCGTGCTCCTTGGGCGTGTTGGGGCAACGGTAGTGCCACTGGCGGCCGACGCAATTGACGGCCTGAATCGGGTACACGGAAACACCGCGCCGCTTGGCATAGGCGATGGTGTGATTCATCATCCCGGCGAAATCGGCCTGGATCTTGCTGCCTTGAATCGCCTCGGGTGAAAACAGGCTGGGAACCAGCCAGAACTCGAAGACGTTGTATCGGAAGGCCGAAACCATGTCGATCAACCGTTCCCAGTCCTCGCGCTCCCAACGGTTGACCGGCACGTCAAACAGTACATTCGGGTTAAACGCGTTTTCCAGGTGTTGAGCGAAATTGAGGTAGCAAATCCGCATGGGGAACTGCGGGCGCTCCACCACGCGGCCGAGTTCCGACTCGACCGACCGGCCGACGACGTGTAGCGATCGCAGCACTTCGATCAAGCCGTAACGGCATCCCAGGTTCGTCGGCGACCAGCAGACGAGCAGTTCGCCCGTCTCGACATCGCTTGCGCGCTGGACGACGAATCCTTGCTCTCCCACGAGCGGCTCGAGCTGAAGCTTGCCCTCAGCCACCAGACGCTTGATGAGCGGATCGTCGTCGCCAACGGCAGCGACCAGGTGGTTTGTCCTCTCGTTCAGGTGATCAGCACCACCGACAGCCAGTGCAACGCCGACTTCTCGTTGAACGAAGCTCCGCAACCATTCGCCGGCATTGCCGAGAAGCTCGTCATCGGCCGGTAAGACGATATCGGCACTCGCGCGGCCGTCATCAACGAATAAGAAAGGCGAAGATGCCTTTTCGCGGCATCTGCTCAAGCCCTCCGGCCAGGACTCGGCGGCAGCAACAAAGCCGGTGGTCACTGCGGCAGCAGCAACGACAACGGCAACACACACTCGCATAATCTGTCTTTTCACCGTGATGATCCTCTTGAGGGGAAGCCAATTGATTGGCAACTCCCGCCTCTGACAACGTCAGCCGATACACTCAAGTGTAGCGGAACGTATTATAACCGATCAAAATTCCAGAAAAGGCCAAACAACGATGACAAGCCACGTCGGGACGCAACTCGGCGTATCCATATTCACGCGTGTTCTGATCGTCTGCGTTGCTCTCGCTAAGAAGGTACTTGGTCTGGTCGCATGATCGCGGCCACCTTCCCAGGCATCCGCAGGTGGAGAACCCTGCCACAGCGGCTTCAATGCTCACTCGCGGGGCGTTGCCGCAGCATTACCAACTCGTCGTCAAGACCGTGGCGCAAGAGTTCTACGCGGGGACACGTTGCCAGAAGCATCTCAGCTTGGAGAGGTTGTAAACGAAACGGAAACAGGCTGGGGCTGGCAATCAGTCCGCGAAGTGGACCCGAGCGGTTGATCGTTGCCTGGAGTGACGCCTCAATCAGCCAGCCGATCAGTCGGGGATCATCAATTGCTAGGGACAGGCCAGCGTCATAAACTCCGTTTGCCTCAGACTCGTTGAGCACACCCCAGTCGACATAAGAGCGAAGCACATAACGCACGCGGCGCGACACCGTTTCTCGCTCTCCGTACCGCTCTCGTAGGCGTCTTTGTACGTGAGCTGCGGCTACGGAACCTTGCAACGTCAAGAGTCGCCCTGCTTGTTCGCCTACGGCCGCCCAAAAGGGATAGACCGCCATGATCATTCCCCAATGCACAGCGGCCCGCTCCGTGCGAGGGAGGATCTTCAGTAGCTCCAGGCCAGTGTCGCGAAGAGGTCGCAACTCCACGGGCACCCTGGTCCACACTTTGAGCAACACCGTAATCGTCTTGTCGATTGAGCCGCGAACCGTGGTTTCCTTTGTCTGAAAGCACTTCTTGAGATCTGCCTTCAAGATGGCACCAACTTCTGCAGATTCATTGCCGGCAAGGAACAACGACGCAGTTTTGTCCAACCATTCCAGTCGAACAAGACGGTCTATGCCAATCTGGCTGAATCGGCGATTGTGATTCGCGTTCACGTGTCCCTCCATTCGATTTGAACAAGAGGAACAACGATTTCTTCAATAGAAACTCCACCGTGTCCGACAAGGCGTTCGGTCTCACGAACAAATGCTGAGCGGCCAGGGGCGAGCAGAGGCAAGTAGCCTTCAGGCAATCCAACCAAGGGCCATTCCAGAGCGTCCGGGAATCGGTCTTTCACTTGATTACGCAGCAGGGAGTCGGGGTAAATTCGCACCCGTTCACCCCGAACGTCTGCAACCGCTCCTTCTGCAGGACAGCCACACCCGGCGGCCTCGATGCTTCCATGATCCGAACTCAGGTAGACACGGAACCCGGTCTCCAGAAGAAGATCGACTAGGTTCGTCATGAACGGCCCGGCAGCCCATTGTCGAACTTGGTTGTGCATCCCCGCCATGCCAAGCTGCATGCCGTGCATGATCTTGTCTACCTTGTCGACAACCAAACCGATGACACGAGTCTTGGGTCGAGCAATCATCTCCTCTACGCTGTCCAGAGCGCCGCCGCCCAGCCCTTTGGCATATCCGACCTCTTGTTGCGTCAGCCCCTGGTCCACCCAAAACTGCGTCCACAAGGCCGGCTCCTTATCCGTTGTGTGAATGCTATTCGGGAAGTAGATGGGTGGCTTTCCCGCAAAGGCCGCCTGGCGTGAAACAGATGTGATGGTCGGTATCCAGGCAAAAACCGCGTGTTCACGGAAGCGGTATCTGGCGCGTTTCGTGGCAAGCTCCTTGCGTATGACAATCCATTGATCCAGCGAAAGACCATCCACAAGGACTAACGCCACCTTGTGTTCCTTGGCGTCGCTGATGTGTCGAGAGAGAAACCGCGGGATGTGGTGAAGCATGACGGGTGGAACTGGTGGCAGGTTGACCAATCCCGCGTAGCGTTTCTTCAACCAAGGTACAAGCGCGGCATCAATGTGAGCTTGCAGCGATTCCATCTTTTGTCGTGCTACTTCAGACAGTATCGCATCTGATTCCAGGGCCAGGGCAATAAGCTCGGCCCAGGTCTTCGCAAAATGGAACCAGTCGTCGTGCCGCGTATCCTCCGTCGGTATGGCAGAGGCTATTGTGTCAAGGAGGCCATCTACACGACGCGTCCTGTCCACCTGCTCGTCCGTTCGAATACCAACGCGGAGCCAGGTCTTTGACAACGATTCGGCCTGCCCGTGGGGAACGGCCTGAAGGAGTCCTTCGAGAAAAAGGTTGTCGATGTAAACGCGGATGTCATCGTGGTCGAAAGGCAAATCCGAAGGACCCGCAAACTCGAAACCGTAGGGTTCTTTGTTCTCGTGAACGCTAGTGCCATCCTGTCTTGTTGAGCGGTCGAGGAAGATGGGCCATCGTTCCTGGAGAAAACCGAAAAATGCCTCGCGATCCCGGATGATCGTTTCGAGTGGCCAATCCCTAAAGCCATCTTGCTGGCGGAGCAGGTGAATAAATCGTTCGTCCAACAGAGGCGGGATTCGCTGTTCGCGGAAATGGCGGCGAAGCAGCACGCGCAGCAGATCGGACGGCTGTCTGATAAGCTCCGGTGCAATCTCGAAGACATGCCGCAGAACGAATTCCTTGGTGGCATTATCACCCAACACCCCGGGAGCGTGCAGCTTCTGGGCTTCGTAAAGCGCGCCGAGATCTCCGGGATCCAGGGCGGTCACAATGGGATAGCTCAGGTTGGGAAATATCTCGCCAAGGTTGAAAGACAACTGGCGACCTGCCTGAAGCAAGTCGTATGGCAGGGAACCGAGGTCGCTGGCTCCTGATCGCAACACGACCACCAGATCCGTCTCTTCCCCACGATCCCAGCGGGAACGGAACTTCGATTCGTAGGCATACCGAAAGGCGATATGATCCTCGAATGGGATCAGTTCAAAGCCCCGCTCGTGTATGCCCGCAAGAACGCCTTCCTCCAGAAGAAGCCCGTCTGGATCGGCAACCAGGGTCAGCCGGGACACATTGGGCGTGAATTCTCTGAGAATCTGCTCGCGCCAGTCACTCATGGGCACCTCCCTCGACTCGGATAACGAGAAGAGGTTCCATCTCCGGATGTACCTGAGCCTTGCGCTCAAGTTCTTCCTTCCATGCATGCTCTTCCTGCTGGAGCAGGCTCAGGCGATAATCGCGAACCTGGAGCAGGCCAATGCGTTCGATGATCTTGCGCCGAGCAACAAAGGCGTATTCACCTTTTCCTTCTTCGCGAACCATGCGCAACCGGTGCTCTTGCAGAAGCTCTTCATAGATAGGCCGACCGTGCTCCTCGGCAATCTTCAACAATCGGTCAAAGGCATTCTTGGCCTCATCGATATCCAGACTCGCTCGAACATCAGGATTCACGCTCAGAAGTCGGTCCCAGAGATGCCTGGCGGTCGGCGTGAAGACCTTTCCGCCATCGGCGAGGAAGAGCGGCATTATCCGATGGCGATTCCAATCCGTCGCGGCGATGCCGATCCGCCAGAGAGACCATAACCCTGCAACCTCGTCGGTGATTCCTGGAATCGTCACGATGGAAACCGGCTGCCCAGGGGCGAAACGGGGCAACCTCATGGCCAAATCCCGAATACGTGAGTCTTCTAGGGTCAAGTGGCGGGCGGTTGGTGTCTGCTCGGCCTCCTTGCTGCTGAATACGACCCCGAGAAGCTCGTCGCCGTCCGGCCACGTCAGATTCCAGGTTCGTCGCCTTTTTTCCGCTTTGCCGCGGTGGGCCTTGAGATAGCTCACCGTCATTCGTTCAACCCAGTGCGGCAAGGGATGAGCCATGAGGCGTTGGGCTTCCGACGGCTGCAGGTCCGTTGTAGCACCGAGGACAGATGAAGTCGTATGGGCACTCTGAGCCTGCTCCTGTAAACGTGTGACAATCTTGTCTACGGATGTGTCGACGTCATCGGGGTGGAGGATGGCATCCACATACAGGTCGTCAAATATCTGCCCAGCCTGGGCGGAGTCGAGCACGTCGCCCGTCTTGTCGATGCCAAATTCCTCGAAGATCACGGCGAGTTTCTCTTCAAGCACTTCGCGGACGCGATGCTCGACAGAATCCTCGAAGACGAAGTTGACGGCGCGCACCACATGCGTCTGGCCAATACGATCCACGCGGCCGATGCGTTGCTCTAGCCGCATGGGGTTCCAAGGGATGTCGTAATTGATCACGACGTGGCAAAACTGCAGATTCAAACCCTCGCCGCCGGCATCCGTCGAAATGAGGATACGCGCATCCTCTGCAAAGGCGTCCTGGACCTTCTTGCGCTCGTCCATGTCCATCGAGCCGTTGAGGCAGACAACCCGAAAACCGCGTTCAGCAAGGAATTGCTGCAACATCTGCTGGGTCGGGACGAACTCGGTGAACACCAGGGCTTTCAGTTCCGGGTCACCTTCGTCAGCTTGTATGCGATAGAGCCAGTCAAGCAGCGCTTCGGCTTTGGCATCGGACCCGGCTTGTATACAGCGAGTAGCGGCCTCAAGGAGCAGCTTCACCTCAGCTCGCTCGTTCTTGAGCGCCTTCAAACGCGTGGTGAGCAGTGTCTCGATCTGCTCCTGCCCGTCGAGATCCGCCCACTCGTCGTCGGAGTACATCGGGAAGAGGGTCAACTGTTCCTGAGGCGCTTCGAGCGCTTCCAGCCGGCGCTTGAGTGTGGTACGGATGGCGCTCGTGCTGGAAACCACGAGACGTTGCATCAGGATCATGAGGAACCCGATGTAGCTGCGCTTCTCGCGCATGGCTTGGTTGTAGCCCTCACGCACATATTCAGTGACCGCCTCGTAGAGGAGTTGTTGATCCCGATGCGACTCTCCCCAGGAGACGGGCGCAAGTTCGGTCTTTCGTGGTTTGAACAACGGCGTGCCCTCAGCGGTAATGGCGCGGCGTTTTTCAGTCCGGATCACATAGGGCTGGACCCGATCTCGCGTAACGCTGCCAACATCGGGAAACGCTTCAGCATCGATCAGCGAGACCAGGCGATGGAACGCATCGGTCTTTCCCTGGTGCGGCGTCGCCGACAGCAAGAGGAAATACGGTGCGGCTTCGCAGAGTCCTTGGCCCAGTTTGAACCGGGCCACCTGGTCGGTGCTGCCGCCGAGTCGGTGGGCTTCATCGACGATGACCAAATCCCAACCGGCGGAGACCAGGTCCTCGAACCGATCCTGGTTGTACTCAGCCACCTGCTTCGCCGACCACCCGCGCCGGCTTTCCATTGGCTTGACCGAATCCATAGGGCAGACTACTTGCGGATTGCTCCGCCAGATGTTGTCTTCCTTGGCAATGCGACGGTAAGCCGAGAAGTCGCTGGGAATCAGCAGCCGGAAATCTTCGTTGAAATGGGTGCTCATCTCGGCCACCCACTGGGTTACCAGGCCTTTCGGAGCGATGACCAGTATCCGACTAACCAGTCCGCGTAGTTTGAGTTCACGAAGGATGAGTCCGGCCTCGATGGTCTTGCCCAAACCGACCTCGTCGGCCAGCAAGTAACGCACGCGGTCCCCGGCGATAGCACGAGACAGGGCATCGATTTGGTGCGGCAGTGGGATCACCGACGAGCCGATCGGCGCGAGCAGCAGATCCTGGGTGAGCGCATCGGCCACGCGTGCGGCAGCGACCGTATAGGCAATCCCGTCAGCCGTTGTAGGACCCGAATCTTCAACAGGAGCGAGCCTCGACGCCGGCACGCGAACCACGGCATCACGACCCGGCAGCCACACCCGGCAGGTCATCTCGCCCCAAAGCGTCTGGGACTCGATGACCTGACATAGCTGGTTGTGGTCGGAGCTGTATGCCCACGTTGCGTTCATGTTCTCCACTCGCCGGTGGTGTCATTGTCATGAAAACCGTTGCGTCTAGCCAACATCGTCGTGTCGTTGCCACTATCGCCGAACCGCCGATATTGCCGCACGCGCGAGGCGTTCATCCGTGGACCTCCGAAGTCAGCCCGTTCGGGCTGATTGCCGAACGAGACCAGTGCTGTTCCACAGACTGGATAAATGCCGATCGCACGAGCTTAGCCCGCTGCAAAAGCCAGTCGCCTTGATCGCGTCGGAGATACAAACCTTCCGCAAGTTGACCGCTGAATCGTGACTTTGATAGGAGCTTCGTGAGATCTGTGAGAGAGAAGTGACCACGACCGACTATCGGCACTTGAGCAATTTGCATCTTTTCGAGTAGTTCATCTCGTGGGCCGCAAGCCAAAAAGCGGGAAGCTTGCTTGTCGTACACATCAAAGCCCAGAAACCAGTCAGGCAGTCGGTCATATGACACCGAATGCCGGGCATAGCACCACTCGCCGAAGAGAATGTAGTGGTCCGTCAGTTGATCGAAGAACCGGTCGCTTCGAGGAGCAAGCCATTCACCAAGTCCTTTCCATTGACCTGCGGCTGGCAGTTGCAGGTACGCCCCCCGGTTCTGTACACGCAGATCTCCTTCGCGGTCAAATGAAAGCCCTAAATTAGCGCCGTCGACCTTTTCCTCCACACTGAGTTCATACCGAAGGAATTCACTTCGCTCCGCTTCCGACATGACCTTGTCGCCCCGGATGTCCACATCACCAAGGACAGCCAAGTGTGGAGTCGACGGATACTTGAAGAAATCACCGTTCACATGCCTACCTTCTGCGCATACTTGGCTTGGGCATAATCGGGACAGACAAAATGCACCGTGATCCCAACGTCTGCCAAGGCGTCCTTCCAACCCCACCACTTGCTGTCCGTCGCCTGCACAATCGGCGGTTTGGTCGGATGGGCATTGGCAACGGCGACGAACTTTCGATCGGACCGATCAAAGTCGTCCAGGCCCTTGTGCTGGGGAAACTGATCGTACGACTCGCCATTTCTCGTGATGTTCACCCGGTCCGAGTCGGGAAACGTCCAGCGATTATCATGAACCCACTTCAGAAAACGGTCGCCCACGCCGGGCTGTCCTCTCAAGGAAAGCTGCTGCCGATATTCGTCGAATATTTCATCATCCGCGTCGAGGACCAGTCCTCGATGCCTGATCACCCGCTCCACAGCATCCACGCAGGCCAAAACGCAGCCTGCCAGTTCGTCGGGGACCTCCTGAGGAGCAATTGCAAGGTTGGCAGTCTTCGGAACGTTGGTGTCGACAACGCATTTCTTCGGCAAACTCATTCAGCACTCTCCGATATTTCCGTGCCCTGTCGCATCCGCTTTTTCATTGCCGCCTTGGCATGCTCTGCAACGTCGCCCATTTCATCGCCAAAGAAGTTTTCCGGCCAATTCTGGATGTTTCCGAAAAGGTCGATTTGCAGCGGCTGCAGCTTCGCTGGAGTTTCGGTGATATCGGCGAAGTAAGCCGCCACGCTCTTCGCCGTCACCGTGTCTTCGGCAATTCGTCTCTGCAATCGTCGTAAGAAATGCTCCGAATGCGTCTCGATCAGCAATTGAATGCCTCGATCGGCGCCGTTCTCTCGGGCTCGAATTGCATCGATCATCACATCGGCCAAAGCGGATTGTGCGCTGGGGTGAAGGTGTATCTCGGGCTGCTCCATGAATATGATCGAGCCAGCCGGGGCGTAAAAACACTGCACGAGAACTGGGAGGACTTGAGAAATACCGAAGCCGACATCCGGGAGGTCCACCCAATCTTTCGAGCCTCTTGTACGCACCTTGACCTCGTACTCCTGACGTTGGGAAGAAATCGGCTTGACCTGGAACTCGTCAATCAAGCCCATTTCCTTCAATTTCAGGGCAATGATCTGCTCGAATGGTTTCGCTGGTTTCCTGTATCCAAGGCTGATTTTGCGTTTTCGCGCGGCCAGCATTGCAGCAACGGTGTTCTCTCCCGCGTATCCTACGCTCTCCGGTTCAATTCCGGTCCACGAATACAAGCGTTCCGCTTTCGTGCGCAAGGGGCCAAGGTAAGACAGCGATCCGAAAAGCTGTTCGTGGCGCAGGTTCAGCATTTGGACAAAGTCTGCATTCTGATGGTAAGCAACAACTTCGTTGGGAAAGCCATAGAAGCGAACGGGTGCGCCCGGATACCACACTCGACCTTGCTTCCGTTTGAGCGTGTAGTTCGACGCATCCACCTTGTATTCCGACTTGGTGTCGGCTTTCCGGTCCATGCCGATCGTGAGCTTGCATTCGCCGGTATCGAGTAGCTGGTACTGCAGGTGATCCACAACCACCGTGTGTTGGTCTTTGTCGCCGAGCCCCACCTGGGCCTTGAAAATCAACGCGTCGCTGGAAAACGCTTGCCCGGAGACCGGATCCTTAAACTTCAGAACGTCAGGCAAAGACCAATGGTATTCGAATCCGATCTTGTTTCCGGGATCACGGTGAAAGACCATTTCCTGGTAAGAGCCAAGCTGGACGGCTGAGTTTTTTCCGCCCGGGTAGAACACAGCCTTCCGATCGGGCGATTCAACGGTCTGCTTGAGCATCATCAGAAACTGACCGATACTGGACTTGCCGGAACTGTTGGCGCCGAAGAACAGCGAAATGGGCGCCATGTTTATCAGGCCGGTGTCCGCCCACCGCTTGAAGTTTCTCATTCGTAATTGCGTAATCATGCGTCTTCTCCGGACCGTGTGAGCGCCTGGTCGTACCACATGAGGAGTTTGGAGTCCTCCTGGAGGATGGTCTCCGGGATCAATATGGCGACGGCGATGATTGTCTGGTAGTCGCGTTCCTGCCATGCCTTCTTGAAGCCGGCGCGGACGGCTTCCATGCGGAACTTCTCGTTGCGTTTGAACTTCCTCGTTCGCTGCCCGTATTCCTCGAACTCCTTGAGCAGGCCCCGTTCGCGGAGCTTCTCCAGGTCGCCGGCCTTGTTTGGGTCAGGTACGTAGCAC
>JACKQG010003193.1_pt1 | contig 20404 bp, 12 predicted proteins | sample 8237621 | NCBI WGS metagenome assembly JACKQG01 (sample SAMN15677084, study PRJNA649215) | marine metagenome | biome: marine; feature: Black Sea; material: saline water; isolation source: suspended particulate matter (SPM) from the Black Sea western gyre | collected 2013-06-09/2013-06-10 | depth... | reverse complement strand
ATCGTGATGGCGTTGTCATTGGTTCTTCAGAATCTTTAGAAGACCGAAGCTATACTGATGAAGCCCTGGAGTTTGGTCTCTATCATTACGGGGTGACTGCAGTCTCTGACGAAGGTGAGTCACTACCTTCAAATATTGCGGCTGTTGATTTGAAAGATCCCTATTTCCCCCCATCTGCAGTAATGGCCACTCAAACCGACGTTCATGACGTACTCGTGACATGGGATACACCCAGTTTTCCACCTGCAAATGCTGAACTACGTCACGATTCCGGTACGAACGCTAACTATTATGAAAGTTGGAGCGGTGGTATCAATAGTTTTGTTATTGTTTATTCACCTGAGGAGTTGGCTGAATTTGATGGCTTACCCTTATCCAGTATCGGATTTATCCCATCAAACTCTGGTGCCAACTCCTATACATTAAAGGTCTACACTGGCGATAATGGTGAAACAGAGGTTTATTCAGAAGTTCTGACTAGTATCACTTATGGTGAATGGAACGATTTTGCACCTACAACAGATTATATCATAGATGCATCTGTAACCCACTATTTCGGATATGAAATTGATGCCTGGGGTGGGATTTATTGCACCTATGATGGAGGTCCCGCAGCACCCAATGGTGTAGGTGGTATGGTTGGAATGAATGGATCGTGGACGTCATTGATGGATGCCTTTTGGATCGATGCGAACATCAATATGAGCATCAAAATCGAGCGTGAAGTGATCAATCCAGTTGTCACGAGTTATAAATTGTTTCGTGAAGATACTGAGCTAGCTGAATTTGACACAACCGCTGCCATGGAATATCTGGATTCAGGTTTGGATTATGGTGTTCACAACTACTCTATGATCGCCCTGTATGGTGAGACTGAAATGTCCCAACCTTCTCCAATAGCCTCAATTGAATTGGTGAGTCCGTACCCAACCCCTGATAGTCTCATGGTTATACAAACTGACATTAATGAAGTCAGCCTGTCCTGGGTCGCACCAACATTTCCCACAATAATGGGACAGCTTGGATACGATTCAGGTGTCTACGCAGGCGCCTATGAAGCATGGAGTGGTGGCACATATGATGTTGCCATCAAATATGATGCGGCTGACCTGACCGAGATGGTAGGTACAGAGTTACTGAGCATCGGTTTTATACCCGCCAATGAGCTGGGAACTTACACACTGAAGATGTGGACGGGAGAAGATGCAGTAAATGAAATATACTCACAATCTGTAGCGACCTTCGATCTTGATGTGTGGAATGAGATTCTTCTGGAAACACCATATGTTGTAAGCGATTCATCTATTCTCTATATCGGTTATAGTGTTGAGATCTTTGGTGGCTACGCCTTCACTCATGACGGTGCCAGTGCAGTTCGTCCTGGCTACTCAGATATGGTACGTACAGGTGGATGGTGGTATGACCTGAGCTCTGGCTTTGGTGTAACTGGCAATGTGAATGTTCATGCTAGTTTTGATGCCACACCAGTGCCTCCAGTTTTGGAAGCCTATAGCGTCTATCGTGATGGTGAAACCATTTTTACCACAGAAGATTCTAGTACGACTGCTTATCTGGATGCAGGTGTTGAATTCGGAGAACATAGTTATGCTGTTTCTGCAGTTTACACGCTCGAAGAATCTGCAACAACAGATCCAGTTAACATATATCTTCAGAATCCCTACTATCCACCCACTGCGTTCCAGGCAGAAATTGATGAAGCTCGGTCAGTTCAATTGAGCTGGTCCATGGACACAGACGAGTACAACCTGTACTGGGATAACGGCGTTTATGAAGATGCTGTTGGTGTCATTGGTGGTGGGAACATCATTGGCGCAGCCAGATTCTCACCTGAAAACCTGGTTGACGCAGATGGCGATATGCTTGAAATGATTCGATTCTATCTGAATGACGGTGCTGATGTAAATGTCAAGGTCTGGACAGGTGAACTCGCAGAAACCCTGGTCCACGAACAGACCGTTTCAAATCCCCTGGCCTATGGCTGGAACGAGGTAGAGCTTACGGTACCAGTTGAAATTAGCTCTTCAGATTGGTTCTGGATTGGGTTCGAAGCTGTGGGCACACTTGATGGTGAGTACTGCATAGGAATGGATGAAGGTCCAGCTGTAGTTGGCTATGGTGATCTCGTGTCTACTGATGATGGTGCAACGTGGCAATCTTTAGCTGGATTCGGAATTAACAGAAATGTCATGGTTCAGGGTGTTGTGAGTGATAACCTGGGTGGATCCACATTGCTCAGCCTCAGCAACACATCAAGTGGTCATATCTTTGAGCCCACAACCAATACTTTGGCAGTAGCAGGTGACACAGGGATACGTGAAACTCGAGAGACATCTCTTATGGGCTTCAATGTATACCGCGATGAGGTTATGGTCGCCACAATCGATGATCCCAATGCCCGTGCCTATACAGAGGTTGATGAGCTGGGTGATGATCAGACCTATATCTATCATCTCACGGCCCTGTATACTCCAGATGTGGAAAGCATTCCATCAAATGCAGATACTTTACTCACACCAGTTGCTGTTGATGATTTGTTGATTCCAGATGAATATGCATTGAAGGGCAACTATCCGAACCCCTTTAACCCATCAACTACAATTTCCTTTGAGCTTCCTGAAACTCAGAATGTGAAGATCAATATCTTTGATCTGAGAGGAAGTCTGGTACAGACATTGGTAAATGGATCAATGGATGCTGGGAGATACAGTATTCTCTGGAATGCAGAAAACCAGGCTTCTGGAGTTTATTTCTACCGGATGGAAGCCGGATCTTTCCAGGCTACTCAGAAGATGATGTATCTGAAGTAAAGCAAGTTATAAGGCGTTTTTTAAACGCACTCCTCCGTTAAACAAAGAAGCCCACTTTTGAGTGGGCTTCTTTTATTTTATGAGGTACCATTTTTGCCATATCAGAGTTAGTTTTAGAATATGAAAATGTTAAAACGACTCATCCTATTTGTTATTGCCCTTTTCGCATATCTCATTTTGCGGGAGATGCTAAACTTTTATGTTCTGGCCTACACGGCGAACCCCTATCTGGGATATCTCGTCCTGGCAATTCTTATTTCTGTATTGATCTATTTTGTGGTTATCCCGCTGTATAGAATTAGCAGACTCAGTGGTGACCCTGGACCAGTGCGAAAAAAACGGAAAGAAGCAGAACTCATGGAAATGCGCATTCAACGCAGAATGGGGAATAAGCTTCTATCAGAAACTGGATACATCCTTCCTCAAACGGGCACAGTTCAGGAGCGCTATGATTCATCAGGCATTGAGCTCTCGCAGCGTTGTGATGAAATCAGGCGAAAATATGTGGTTCATCTTTTTTACAGCAGTGCCGTTTCACAATATGGTTTTATCGATGCCATTCTCATTTTTTCAGCAAATGTGAATCTGGTAAAGGAGATTTTCACCCTCTATACCGGACGTGCAACTGGGCGAGATCTTTGGCAGATCATGAAACAGATCTATTATTCGGTTGCAATTGGAGGATCAGAAGGTGTTGAGTTTGCTGTGGAAGAACTCATCTCAAAGATGGGAACAGACACCCTGAAAAGTATTCCCTTTTTTGACAAGGTTATGGTATCCCTTGCCAGCGGTTTTACCAATGCGGTCTTGTTATCACGCATTTCGCTCATCACAGAGAACTATTGCAGGATGACATATATAGAATCCACTAAAGACCTCTCCCCGGATCCCATGCAAATTCTTGATTCCACCAAAGCCATTGTTGAAGAACCCATTCGACATATCAAGAAACAGCTCAATGACATCGCCAAACAAAAAGCCATCGACTTCTCCAGATATGCCATCAATCCAACCAGAACAGTCATTGAAAAAGCACTGGATAAATTCAGATCGCAACCTGATGATGAAGAGACCCGTTCGGTTAAACGAAGTATCGCTATTGGCTTGAATCCATTGAAATACTTTAGTATTCGCCGGTTACGTAAATCTAAGAAATAGCCCCATCTGTCATTGCGAGCGAAGCGAAGCAATCTCGGAATTCCTGGGTAGCGGATGGATCGAGATCGCCGCGTCCATTCGGACTCGCGAAGACAGGGTAAAGGGAAGGGCTTATCAAATATCCCAAAAAAATAGTTTAAAGCGGAGATTGTTGATTTCAGGTTAGATTGTCAGTTGTTAGAAAAAGCCTGGAAGTGATCGTGGGGATAACAGTTATTAGACAAAAAATAGAGATAAATCGGTGCGGAGCCTGCGATTGCTATTGCAGCACGACGTTTTATGACTATTATAGTCACGTTAGTATGAGTTACTCCAAATTATCCTCCCAAATTCCATTACAAAACATTACAAATATTGATTGAGGTATGCCGTGGCTAGTGTAAATATTCATAAAGATACTGATCCCCAGGAAACCAGCGAGTGGTTGGATTCTCTTGCTGCTGTCTTTGAAGAAGAGGGTGTTAATCGAGCCCATTTCCTGGTAAATGAACTTATCGATTATGCAAGTCGGCATGGTGTGCGACTCCCTTATAGTGCCAACACATCGTATCTAAATACCATTCCCGTTTCCCAACAGCCCCAATTCCCAGGCGATAGAGATATTGAACGTCGGATTAAATCTATCGTACGCTGGAATGCAATGGCCATGGTGGTTCGCGCCAATAAAGCCAGTGATGGGATTGGTGGTCACATTTCTACCTATGCATCGTCGGCAACTCTGCTTGAGATAGGTTTTAATCATTTTTTTCGATCAGCCACTGATGAGTTTGGTGGAGATCTCGTTTATTTTCAAGGTCATGGTTCACCAGGAATTTATGCCCGCGCCTTTTTAGAAGGTCGATTGAGTGAACAGGATCTGGTAAACTTTCGTCGTGAATTAGCCGATGGGGGCGGTCTGTCATCATATCCACACCCCTGGTTAATGCCCAATTTCTGGCAGTTTCCAACGGTCTCAATGGGGCTAGGACCACTCCAGGCTATTTATCAAGCCCGATTCATGCGTTATATGGAAAATCGTGAACTGATTCCAAGGAGTGATCGCAAAGTCTGGGCCTTCCTGGGTGATGGTGAGATGGATGAGCCGGAGTCTCTGGGAGCTATTACACTGGCCTCCCGCGAAAAACTGGACAACCTCATTTTTGTAGTCAATTGTAATATGCAACGTTTGGATGGTCCTGTCCGTGGTAATGGAAAAGTTGTTCAGGAACTGGAAGGTGCCTTCAGAGGTGCTGGCTGGAACGTTATCAAAGTCATCTGGGGTTCTGAATGGGATGAGCTACTGGCAAAAGACAAAGACGGAATTCTGGCCAAACGCATGGAAGAAGTCGTGGATGGGGATATCCTAAAATACATCGTTGAAGGTGGTGCCTATATCCGCGAGCATTTCTTCGGAGCCTATCCAGAACTATTGGATATGGTAAATCACCTCAGTGATGAAGATCTGGAAAAATTAAAGCGGGGTGGTCATGATCCTGCCAAGGTCTATGCAGCTTATACTGAAGCATTGGCTCATGTGGACCAACCTACAGTGATCCTTACCAGTACCGTTAAAGGTTATGGAATGGGTGAGGCCGGTGAAGGTAAAAACATTACCCACGGCCAGAAAAAACTAAATGAAAATGAGTTAAAAGCTTTCCGTAGCCGCTTTGGTATCCCCATTTCTGATGATGAGGTCACCAAGGCTCCCTTTTATCGTCCCGATGAAAATTCAGAGGAAGTAAAATATTTAAAAGCCCGTCGTGAAAAACTGGGTGGACATTTTCCCGCCCGTCGCAGCTCAGCAGAGCCTACCAAGACCCCCGAATTGTCAGCCTTTAAAGCTGCCCTCGAGGGAACCGGAGATCGGGCTCAATCCACAACCATGGCTTTCGTGCGCATATTATCTATGTTGACCAAGGACAAAACCATGGGTAAACGTGTTGTACCTATCGTACCAGATGAAGCCCGCACCTTTGGAATGGAAGCTCTATTTAGAAGTTTGGGTATCTACTCCAGTGTTGGACAGCTCTACGATCCTGTGGATTCCGATCAATACCTCTATTATCGTGAAGATATCAAGGGTCAAATTTTAGAAGAGGGCATCACTGAAGCAGGCTCTTCGGCCTCATGGGTTTCAGCTGCAACTTCCTACAGTACCCACGGTGTCAACATGATGCCATTCTACATTTACTACTCCATGTTTGGATTTCAGAGAGTGGGGGACATGTTCTGGTTGGCTGGTGATATTCGCGCCAGAGGTTTCCTTCTGGGAGCTACAGCTGGACGAACCACATTGAATGGTGAAGGGCTCCAACATCAGGATGGTCACAGTCTACTGGCTGCTGCCACCATACCCAATTGTCGGGCATATGATCCTGCCTATTCGTATGAGATTGCTGTTATTATTCAGCGTGGAATGAAAAGGATGCTGCAGGAACAGATTGATGAGTTCTACTATCTCACTCTGGAGAATGAACCTTATATTCATCCAGCCATGCCCAAAAATGCCGAGGAAGGTATTATTAAGGGAATGTATCAGCTCTCAAGCACAGGCAAGGCCAAAGCCGATATGCATGTTCAATTGCTGGGCTCAGGTGCGATCCTGGGTGAAGTGCTGGCTGCTGCAGACATTCTCAAGAAGGATTGGAAAGTGACTTCCGATATCTGGAGTGTTACGAGTTATTCAGAATTGAGATTGGATGCCCAGGATGCCCAACGCTGGAATCGTCTCCATCCCACAAAAGAGAGACGCAAAGCATATGCTTGCGAACTCATGCACGATAAGGTGGGTCCGGTGATTGCAGCTTCAGATTACATCAAGCTGGTAGCTGAACAGATATCTATTTTTATCGATAAACCATTTATTGCTCTGGGAACAGATGGATTTGGTAGAAGTGAATCCAGAGAAGAACTCAGGAAGTTTTTTGAGGTTGATAGATATTCAATAGTGGCTGCAGCCCTTTTTCAATTGCAAAAAATGGATGTGATCAAAGGTGAAGTCGTAGCCAAGGCTATCAAAAAATATAAAATTGAAACTGAATCAGATAATCCGGTCAAGCGTTAAGATTTTGGACGGACAGAGATCAAACGTGCGTAATACTTCGACGAGCTCAGCATGACGCACGTAAGTCGAGCATGTCTCCCTGAACCTGTCGAAGGGTCATGTAACTTGTTTAAGAATTAGTTAAATTGATTTTTAAATTTTAGGAAATTTGTAATATGCTAAAAGAAATAATCATACCGGATCTTGGGGAAGGCATTGATAGTGTTGAAGTCGGCGAGATTAATGTCAAACCGGGTGATCATGTAGATGTAGGTGATATTCTAGTACTTCTAGAGAGTGATAAGGCTTCCATGGAGATTGAAGCCGAGATTGCCGGAACCATTAAGGACGTTCGAATCACCGCTGGTTCTGAAGTCAGTACCAATACCATCCTGGCAACTATAGAAGCAGATGAGGCTGAAGAAGAGGCGGCTCCTGAACCAGAAGCCAAGGTTGAGAAGAAACCAGCTAAAAAGTCAAAACCTGAACCTCCTGTTGAAGAAGAAATGCCCAAAACACCCATTGAAGTCCCCGTTACCAAGCGTCGAGTTGTGCCTGCCAGTCCATCAGTGCGTAGGTTTGCACGTGAATTGGGTGCGGATCTTAGCCAGGTCAGTGGAACGGGTCCAAAAGGTCGAGTTCTCAAGGCTGATGTCCAGAATTTTGTTAAGAGTCGTCTCAGCGATGCACCTTCAGTTGGTATGAGCAGACCACCTCAACCTGAGATTGATTTCAGCCAATGGGGTGAGATAGAAAAAGTTCATCTCAGCAAGATTCGCAAGGTAACTGCAGTAAACTTACAGCGTGCCTGGCAAACCATTCCTCATGTCACCCAATATGATGAGACAGATATTACTGACCTGGAAGCCTTCAGGCAGATATACAAACATGCTGTTGCTAAAGATGGTGGAAAGCTCTCCATTCTACCCTTTATCATGAAGGCTGTGGCCAAAGCCCTCTTGGAGTTTCCTGACTTTAATAGTTCACTGGATGCCCAGGGCGAAAATTTGATCCATAAAAAATACATTCATCTGGGGATTGCTGTGGATACCCCAAATGGTCTGGTAGTTCCAGTTATTCGTGATGTTGACCAGAAAAGTTTGAGTCAACTCTCAGTGGAATTGGTGGATGTAAGTACACGAACCCGCGATCGCAAAATCAAACCTGCAGAGCTAGTCGGTGCTACCTTTTCTATCTCAAGTCTGGGTGGGATTAGCGGAACTGGATTTTCACCTATTGTAAATCCACCACAAGTTGCCATTCTTGGTGTGTCACGATCCAAGATGAAACCAGAGTATGATGGCTCTGAATTCCAACCACGTTTGATGCTGCCCTTCTCTCTATCCTATGATCACAGGGTAATCGACGGAGCTTCAGCAGCCAGATTTACTAAATTTATAGCTGAAGAATTGAAGGCAATCAAAAATTTATTTTAGTTTCAGGAGTATAAATGTCTAATTCCTTTCATGCTGATGTTGTTGTCCTCGGCGCGGGTCCCGGAGGTTATGCTGCCGCTTTTCGTGCAGCCGATCTGGGAAAGTCAGTCATCCTCATCGATAAAGATGAAACCCTGGGGGGTGTCTGCTTAAATCGAGGCTGTATCCCTTCCAAGGCTCTGCTCCATCTTGCCCGTGTGAAATCCGAGAGCGCAGAAGTAAAAAGCTTTGGGCTCACTTTCGCAGAACCGGAATGGGATCTGGAAGCAGTAAAACAATGGAAAAATGAGCGAGTTGTCGGTCGTTTAACCAAGGGCATAGCTGCCCTGGCGAAAGCGCGTAAAGTGCAGATTGTAACTGGCTCTGGTGTCTTCACATCTCCCACCAGCATTGAAGTAACTCAGACTGACGGTATTGCTGAAGTCACTTTCGAAGATGTCATCATTGCAGTTGGTTCCCATCCGACAAAGATTCCCGGTTTTCCTGAAGACCCCCGTATTATGGATTCTACCTCAGCGTTGGATCTTGACGGTATTCCTGAAAACCTGCTGATTATTGGTGGTGGTTATATCGGTCTCGAAATGGGAACCATCTATTCAGCCCTGGGATCCCGGGTCACCGTGGTTGAGTTTATGCCCAATCTGCTTCCTGGTGCTGATCCTGATGTAGTTAAACCTCTGCAAAAACGATTGATGAAAGATTTTGCTTCAATCCAAACTGGAACCAAGGTTTTGGGGATTGAACCTCAGAAAGATTATCTGGAAGTTAATATTGAAGGTAAATCAGGTCCTGAGACCATGCAGGTTGATAAGGTTCTGGTGTCAGTCGGTCGTCGTCCCAATACTTTTGGGAGTGGTTTCGAAAACATCGGTCTGGATATTGATGAGCGTGGATTTATCAAAGTCGATGAGAAGCGCCAGACCAATATTCCTCATGTCTATGCCATCGGTGATATCACTGGGGATCCTATGTTAGCTCACAAGGCAACACATGAAGGCAAGGTGGCTGCTGAGGTTATCTGTGGTCAGCCCGCCGCGTTTGATGTCTCCATTATCCCCGCTGTTATTTTTACGGATCCTGAGATTGCCTGGGCGGGTTTGACAGAGACTCAGGCCAAAGAGCAGGGGATAGACTATGACAAGGGAGTTTTTCCCTGGTCTGCCAGTGGTCGTGCCTTAGCTCTAGGTCGTACTGAAGGATTCTCCAAAGCTCTGTTTGACAAAGACAGCGGCAAATTGATTGGAATGAGTATTGTGGGAACCAATGCAGGTGATCTCATCGCTGAAGCGGTTCTGGCTATGGAGATGGGCGCTGATGCAGAAGATATCGCCCTTATCATCCATCCTCACCCAAGTCTATCAGAATCTGTTGGGAATGCAGCTGAGATCGTAGCTGGCAGCATTACCGATCTATTCTCCCCAAAGAAATAAACATCTGAGCTGATGATGTCAGACTTCCGGATCATTGATATTGAGCAATGGGAGCGGAAGGAACAATTCCATTTCTTTAAAGATTATGACAATCCCTTCTTTGGGTTGACGGCTGATATCGAGGTCAGCAAACTTCTCGAGTATACCCGCATCCGCGGTTACTCATTTTTCGCAGCCTATTTGTACATTTCCCAACTTCAGGTAAATAAAATAAAAGAATTTCGTTACCGGATAGTAGATGGTCAGGTTTTGGATTACACCAAAATTTCTGCTGGGTCCACCGTGCTAAAAGCGAATGAAGTATTCACATTTTGTTACTTCAAATATATGGAATCATTTAAAAAATTCGAAGCTCATGTTCTGGAACAAGTGGAGAACTGTCGTCAACCTGAAAGTCCACTGGACGACCAAGATCACAACCTGGGGCAGGTGCACTATTCGGTGATTCCCTGGGTTCATTTTCGGGGTTTGAGTCACCCCAGGAACTATGGAAATGGAGACAGTATCCCTAAGATTGTATTCGGAAAATATACCAGTTCAAATGGGACGACAACCATGCCCATTTCAGTAGAAGCACACCACTCTTTGATGGATGGGTTTCATATGGGACAGTATTTTGAAGGCTTTCAGTCTTGTGCTAACTTGCCCGAAAATTTTTTAGAAGGCTGAACTTGGAATATAGTTTAATTCAACATGGAACGGATGCCTACGAAGCGTCCCTCAAACTGAGGCAGCAAATCCTTAGAAAACCTATAGGGATGGATCTCTTTGATGGCTCTTATGATGACTTGAGCCAGGAGTCTCGTTATTATCATTTCGGTGCATTTGATGAAAGTGGCGATTTGATCTCAAGTATTATTGGGATTCCAACAGCCACCCATGAAGTACGACTTAAGCAGATGGTTGTGGCTGAGGATCACCAGAATCAGGGTGTGGGTAAAAGACTTTTCATGGCCTTCGAAGCATATCTATTAAATCTTGGATTTCAGGTTTTCATTCTCCACGCACGTATGAGTGCCCATGGTTTTTATCTGAATATGGGATATATGATTGTGGGAAATGAATTCCAGGAAGTCGGCCTTCCACATTATAAGATGAGTAAAACCTTTAGACCTCATCCAGAGTAGCAGTTTTCCCTCACTTTACTTCCCCTTGCGAAGCGGAAAAAACCTGAGCGGTAGTCCTCTCTTGGCACTTCGACGTCTTGAAGATTGTGGGAAGGTCCCTTCAGAAACTGTTTTCACATCCTCTATAGAGTAAAAAGCCTTTGGGTTGAATTCCTTGACTTTCTCAATGATACTTTTCAGGTTTCGGCGTTCTATAATACTATAAAGGATTTTTACAGGACCGGTGGAGCCTACAGCCTCCACAGCGGTAATTCCCAGATGCTGTTCTTTAAAATATTCTAGCAGTTCATCTGCCTTGCTTCGTATAATTACGCGTAGAGCCACTTTACCCACATACAGATGCCTTTCGATAGCTATACCGACATAATTGCCGGCAGCAAAACCGGCAGCGTAAAAAATATAGTAGAGGGGGGAGCTCAGATTGTTCATGACACTGGAAATGACCACCAACCAGATAAATACCTCAAAAAATCCCAATAAAGCAGCCAGGGTTTGAACCCCTCGAGCGACAAACAATATTCTGATTGTACCTAGACTTACATCAACGATTCTTGTCAAAAATATAAGTACGGGTAAGATAATATAGGCAAACCACCAGACTTCAAGCCAGGCATCCATGTTTCAACTCCAATCTAAAACAATTATTTTATCAACAGGCATTTTCCAGATAATTCTTGAGATCCCAGTGTCGCTTTAAACACATAAATCCCACTTGGAAGATTTCTAGCTTCCCAATTAAGAATCAGACTGCCAGGTCTGGCATCCTGCTTTAGACTATCCACCTCTCGGCCATCCATGGCATAGAGTCGCAACTCAAGAATACCAGGCTTTTGAATGCTGAAACGGAAGCTCGTGCTGGCATTAAAGGGATTGGGGAAATGATCTTCTAAATGAAACATTTTGGGACTGACTCTTGGAGTATCTTTGATTTCGCTGGAAATAAAATTTATCCTGAAATCATCAAAATATATGCTTCCTGAGTCCTTGTTGTTGTCATCTGTTTCAGCCAGATAAATTTTTGTCCAGGTAATTGGGAAGCTCAGTATTGCGCTGGGATTTCCCCAGTGTGGCGCTGCTTCGGTGAGCATAACTGTTATTTCTCGCCACTCAGCATCCCAGTTTATCCCAGGAGATGCATCAGTAAAATTCAAAATAAATTTCTCACTGTTGGAATTTTTAAACTCCCCACGAATCCAATGGGCAGAGTTGTCACCATAAACCTGGATTGATACAGATTCAGGTGTACCTGAAATGGGTATATTGCAATTCATGTAAAGCACACTTGTCCCGCCAGTGGCCAAACTATAGTTTAGCTTTCCAGAGGAGGGGGGAGATACGAACTGCTCTGTATCTGAAACAAGACTACAGGCTGACAGGTTGATCACTGCCCCACTAAGCGTAAAATTGCTTGTAGTGTTAAAATTGTCCAGGATGACAGAAGTGGAACTACCAACCAGTAGGGGAACGGAAGCACTTACACCATGGTAAGATGCCTCAATGGAGCCAGAACCAGCATGTTGTGCATGGACGGCTCCATCTGAAGATATAGCTGCTATATCAGGTGTAACCCACCACTCATATGATTCATAGTCAACTTGAATCAGGTTCCCAAAACTATCTCGGGCTTCAGCACTCATGAGCTGAATACTTCCAATTTCCAGTATGACTGGATTCGGAGTTAGTATGAGACTGTCAATATCAGTCACATGCAGTAGCATGGTATCACTAATAGCTCCGTGTTGTGCGATAACCCATCCGCTTGACTCAGTTTCTGAAGCTGAGAATAGACCTGATTCTGAAATGGCACCAATACTCTCGTCACATGACCAGAGAATTGAATCACCAGCTACTGGTACCGGATTGTAATAGCTGTCAGTTCCAGTGATGTTGAATTGAATCTGACTCTCTACCAGGGCAAAGGTTTCGTCCCAGGGTAAGTTGAGATAGGCCAGGGGTCCCAGAGGTGCTTTTGAAATAGCCATCAGGGCATTGGCTACTGATCGTTCACCACCTGCATCAGAAGGGCTGCTTACTACATCTCCGCGTACCACCATGGTTGTTGATCCCCCACCGTCTAAGTTGACTCCCTGATAGACGCCCCAGTCCAACATGTAGTCTGCCAGTTCGAAGAGGCTCATACCTACACTGTAGCCACCTTGTCGACCATCCACGGTGAAGAAATACACCACTGTACTATCGGCATTAAATCCAACGGCTGTCCTTGGATGACGATCATGGGCAAAGCTGGAACCTACAGATTCGGCTTCCCATTCAACGCTACTGACACCCCCCCTGATAATGCGAGGGGTTCCACCAATGAGCTCTTGCAGAATATGATTATCAGCAGGATGAAGAAGTAGCTGGATGGCCAGGGTGTCACCTACAAAAATAGAGTCATTCAGGAAGTCCCGTGCAGAACCATGACCGGAAAGAATCGCCCCCATGTTCGCCGGGATAAGCATATTCCCAGATTCCGACCCCATGAGGCTGTCTTTGGAGGTTACCACAGCATATTGTGGTGCATTTATACCTGGAGGAGCATGAAGATACTGAACACTAATTTCTGTGCCCCACTGATTGGTACCCGTTGATGTGCCAAAATAGTTATTATAGACAATGAGTTGATTCTCTTGTCTAACTTCGTTGACACCGTTGATAGAGAAAACCATACTATTATTCTTAACAACCTGACCATCATAATTAACAATGTTGATAAAGGGTTGTTTAGAAGCCGTCAGCGCAAAAACGGAGCGTGGATAGGGTCGCTTTAAAAGTGTTCCGTTGATAATCTGAGCACCAATAGTTATGCCTCCACTGGCATAAAAATCCCCATTGATGGCTCCGATCACAGAATGACCTTCACGATTGGAGCGATTAGCCATGGATGAGGTCCTCTCATAACCCTCTATTGCATTAAAAGCCTTCACTGTTTCAAGTGTGTTCATGGTATCGCTGAGATCAATTTCCAGGATTTGAATATGCCAGGGTCCACCAGGCAAATAGGCATGATGATGGTTGATACCTGGACCAACTGGTCGACTGGTGAGGGTTTGAGCCACCAGTGAGTTCAAGGATAGTGCAATTATGATTAACCACAGGGAAGATTTTTGCATGATGGGATCTCCGATTAGCCAAAGCATGAAAAAAATTCAGATTCTGGAATTGATGAAAACTTAAGGCTGCTTCCTCCTCCGATGCTGAGAATATAACCTTGTAAAATTAGCGATATAGGGGTTTGTTAATTTTTTGCACAAATTGAATTGATCAAAAAAAGCCACCATGAATGGTGGCTTTTCACAACCGTATGACTTGTACTAGTTAAAAAGTATATACCAAATCTGCACAGACTCCAAGTGTACCATACAAGTCATTGAAGATCATCTGAGGACCTGTAATCCAAAATGTATTGTTAATCAGAATGTCTAACTGGAGATCTCCATAGTTAAACCCCATACCTGCGTTGTAATTATAGACACCATTGCCACCCAGGGTAAAGGTCGAAAAGGTATCTTCGTCATCAACACTGCCTGAGACATATATATTCTTTGTGCTAGTGAATCCCAAAGTGGTAATCTGTCTCTCCATGCCAAATCTGAGTGTAGTGTATTTTAGTTTAGCTTCTAAACCAATATTCATGATCGGTGCAAAAATACCAAAACTCATATCTGTGTCTTTGGATTCAGATCCACTCAATTTTCCTTCATCTGCAGTGCGAGAGAAAAACAAAGAGCCGCCAAGACCATAGACGAGAAATATTTTATCGTCTGCGAGGTTTTGGTTGTTGAAAACTCTGTAAGTTGAATTGATGGCGAATTGATTGCCGGATTCATCCTCTAACTTTGTATTAGCACTGGTGTATTCACTTGACCCGCCCTGGTATGCCAAGCCAAAAACAGCATAACTATTGTCAAAGAATAACAGACCAGAGTTTGAACGTGATTTTACCTGAAGAGCAAAACTGAGTTTACTTGCTTTTCCCTCTGAGCTGGTGCTTGATCCGCCCGATTCATAATCACCGGTAAAGCTTCCATGGGGTGTGGGGGCAAATCCCAATAAACTATTAATGGTGCCAGGGGTCATACCAAAAGCGATGGAGGTTGAGAGTTCCATGGTCTCTGTATCAAGACCATATTCAAGGTCAAGCATGATGTTGGTCTGGCTTAGCTTCTCCTCGCTGGTGGTAGGCGTTGTCTCATTATCGTCATCAAGCCCTGTCTGGCTGGTGATACCAAAACGGACACCCATGCGTACTGCTGAACGTCCACCAAGAGTTTTAATGATGTTGAAATAATCATCCTGCTGAACGCTTCCTCCATAGAAACCCCAGGATTTTGCAGAATCACCCACAACGAGTAAATAGTTAGGGCTTCCCAGATGGATGTCTTCAAAATAGATCAAATTCATATCATTGATTCTCTGTGGAAACAACTGAATCGAAGCATCATCACCAGGTAGCATGTAGGCATTATTGCCCAGGGCCTGGACGCGCTTGTTAGTCGCATAAAGAGAAGTGATTGCAACCAGCAGAATGAGACCCAATACAAGTGTTTTTTTCATGTGTTTACCCCCTTGCGGTAATAGTGTTAAAAACTTTTTAGCATGATATGATAATACGTAAAATTATAATCCCAAAACCAGAAAAATATTTTTTAGAGTCGTGTGATATGGGACTATTGATGACAAATAATATCATGATAAACCGATATAAATGAAAGGTTTATGAAAAATTTTATATGAGGTAAATACAGTATTTGTAACTACCGATCTTCACACTATATTCCTCACGCAATTACTGAGAAATATGAATCATTTAAGACAAATTCTATCATGAATTTCCGTAGCGTATTCTACACTGCGTACTCATTTGAATTCTTCTCAACGTCGGAATCATTCTGACTTTTGCCATCATTCTGATGAAAAGCCAAAGGCGTTAACAATAGCTGGAAAGGGTAAATGAATGGGACAACTATTAACATCCACTGAATCCTTAGACATCTCCATCTCAGAAGAGCTGGAAGCGCAAGGAGTTAGCCGTCGAAACTTTCTGAAGTTTTGTACAGCCATAACCGCAGCAATGGGTCTACCTGCCTCCATGGTTGCAAAGGTCGCAGAAACCATTACAAGTCCTACCCGGACACCTGTGATTTGGTTGCACTTCCAGGAATGTACTGGCTGTACAGAATCACTCCTGCGAGCAACTCATCCAACTGTGGAAGAACTGGTTCTGGATATGATCTCTCTGGATTATTCTGAAACACTTTGTGCTGCAGCGGGTCATCAGGTCGAGAAATCCCTGAATGATTCTGCCACGCTTAATGATGGGAAATATATTCTGGTAGTGGAAGGCTCAATTCCAGTTAAAGAAAATGGTATTTATTGCAAAATCGCTGATAGAACTGCACTGGATATCTTGAATGACTATGGAAATAGAGCTGCGGCAGTTGTGGCCATCGGATCCTGTGCTTCCTGGGGAGGCGTCCAATCATCCAGCCCCAATCCAACTGGAGCGACGGGTGTACATGAAATCATCACAGAGAAACCTGTCATCAACCTACCTGGTTGCCCGGCAAGTCCATATAATCTACTCTCAACAATTCTGTATTATCTGACCCTGGGCAAACTTCCCCAGTTAGATAGCAAAGCTCGTCCAAAATTTGCTTACGGTCGCCTCATCCATGAACATTGCGAACGTCGACCGCATTTTGATGCTGGCCGCTTTGCCCTTGAATTTGGTGATGATGGACACAGAGAAGGGTATTGTCTCTATAAACTCGGTTGTAAGGGTCCTGAGACTTATAACAACTGCTCATCAATTCTGTATGGTGATGTTGGTTCAGGTGCCTGGCCTGTAGGAACGGGTCATCCCTGTTTTGGTTGTTCTGAAGAAGGGGTGGGCTTTACCAAGTACATCCATGAACAGTCCGCAGTATTTACTGATACTCCACCTGCTTCATACGCGCAAATTTCTGGTGACAAAGCTGGTGGTATCACTATCGGTGGCGCTGCCGTTGCAGGAGCCGTGGGTGGTGTTATTGTTGGTGCCAGTGCTATGGCTGCCAAAAAGATGAAGGCAGAAGAAACTGCTCCGGAATCAGACGCATAAGGAGTGTATGATGAACCTTGAACGAAGAGATTTTTTAAAGGTTCTTTCAGCTGGCGCGTTGACTGCGGGTAATGTCACAAGTGTTTTTGCCGGTATCAGAAAGACTTTGTCAGCAGATGCTGTTGGTATCCTTTATGATGGAACCATATGCATCGGTTGCAAGGCCTGTGAGGCAGCTTGTAAGCAGTATAATGGTATGCCACCTGAAAGTGCAAATTTAGAAAAAGCCACGGGTGTAGATGGAATCTGGGATGAATCTTATGATCTATCTGAAAAAACCCTGAATAAAATCAAACTCTATGAACATGGTGATGCCTCGACACATAATAGTGTAGAGAACGGCTTTGCATTTGTAAAAAAAGCCTGTATGCATTGCGTTGATCCTGATTGTGTGTCGGCCTGTCCTGTAACAGCCCTGGTCAAAGACGACGCAACAGGTATTGTAGAGTACGATAAAGATGCCTGTATTGGATGTCGCTACTGCATGGTAGCCTGTCCATACAATGTACCGAAATTTGAATATGCTGAAGCTATTCCAGAGATCGTGAAATGTGAACTGTGCAATCACCGCCAGGCTGAGGGTGATATCCCGGCCTGTTGCGAGTTTTGTCCAACAGGTGCTTCACTATTTGGCAAGGTCACCGATCTATTGGAAGAAGCCCATAAACGAATCAAACTAGTCGCTGGAAGTACATACGAATATCCCATGCGCAGTCTTGATGAAGGTGATGTGAGTCCCAAGACAGTGGCACCATACATCAACTACATCTATGGTGAAAAAGAAGGTGGCGGTACTCAGTATCTCTTACTCTCCGCTATTCCCTTTACCAAACTGGGTCTGCCTGAGCTCTCTGCTACATCTTCTGCTTCCAAATCAGAAGGTATTCAGCATGGCATTTATAAAGGTATGATCGCACCGATTGCTCTCCTTGGTGGATTGCTCTATGGTGCTTATCAAACAACTAAGAATTCAGAAGGATAGGAGCTGATTATGCACGAAAAACAAGCTCTCGGTGGCAGACTGCTCACCAAGCCATTCTGGGTTTTACTTGGATTGGCAATGATAGCCGGATTACTCCTCATCAAACGGTTTCTATTTGGAATTGGTGCTGTCACCAATCTTTCAGACGGTTACCCATGGGGAATCTGGATTGTATATGATGTTCTGGTCGGAACGGCTCTGGGTTGTGGTGGTTACTCCATTGCACTCCTGGTGTACATCTTTAATAAAGGTGAATATCATCCTCTGGTAAGATCCGCACTTATGACCAGTGCCTTTGGGTACACTCTGGCTGGTGTGTCCATCTTTATTGATATCGGTCGCTACTGGCAGATGTATAATGTATTTCTGCCCTGGCATATCAACCTGAACTCAATCATGTTCGAAGTAGCCGCCTGCATAGGTGCCTACGTTTTTGTTCTCTGGATTGAGTTTTCTCCAACCTTCCTGGAACATCGGAAGTCGTTGGAAACAAAAAAGAAGCTCAGCAAGGTCCTCTTCCTCTTTATTGCATTGGGAGTATTACTTCCCACCATGCATCAATCCAGCCTGGGATCACTCATGATCATAGCAGGTGAAAAACTTTCACCGATGTGGCAAACTGGTTGGTTACCCCTGCTGTTCTTGATGACAGCCATCACCATGGGTTATGCTGTCGTGATCTTTGAATCGCTGTTCTCAGCAGTTGCGTTGAAGCGACCTCTGGATGAAACACCCATTCTCGGGAAGCTAAGTGTCATGATGATTCCTCTGTTGGTTCTGTTTCTATTACTTCGTTTTGGCGATCTCATGTGGCGTGGTCAATTAGGGAATATTTTTAATGATGGTATGCTGGGAGCATTCTTTATAGTTGAAAATGTTTTATTCCTGATTCCCATCATCATGTTGGCTTCGGCAAAAAACCGCATGAAACCAACCATACTGTTTTGGTCTGCGGGATCAATGATTCTGGCAGGAGCACTCTACCGATTTGATACCTTTCTGGTCGCTTTCAATCCCGGTGTTGGATATCACTACTTCCCATCGGCATCAGAGATATTGATCACAGTAGGTATCATCTCCATTGAGATCATGGCTTATTTGATATTCGTCAAAAAACTCCCGGTTCTACCGGCAATCAAACATTCATAAACTGAAGATATGAGGATTATATAAATGAGTAAAAGAATCGTAGTTGATCCAGTCACTCGTATAGAGGGACATTTAAGAATTGATTGTGATATCAAGGATGGCAAGGTTGCAAAGGCCTGGTCTTCAGGGCAGATGTGGCGCGGCATTGAAACCATCTTAAAAGGTCGCGATCCCCGGGACGCCTGGGTATTCACCCAGAGAATCTGTGGTGTTTGTACCACCGTTCATGCCATTGCTTCTGTCCGAACCGTAGAAAATGCCCTGGAAATGGAAATACCAGTCAATGCACAGTATATCCGTAATATGGTTATTGCTGCCCATGGTATTCATGATCATATCGTGCATTTCTATCATCTATCAGCTCTTGATTGGGTGGATGTGGTTTCAGCCCTGTCCGCCGATCCAAAAGCTGCCTCAAAGCTTGCACAAAGTTTGTCTGACCATCCAAACAATGGCTGGCAGGAATACAAAGCCGTGCAGGACAAACTGAAGACATTTGTGGGATCAGGTCAATTGGGTATTTTTGCCAATGGTTACTGGGGACATCCTGCCATGAAATTACCGCCGGAGGTCAATCTCATAGCGGCTGCTCATTATCTGGAAGCCTTCGAAATCCAGAGAAAAGCCAATCAGATCACCACGATTCTCGGTTCCAAAACACCTCATATCCAGAATCTGGCAGTTGGTGGTGTTTCCAACCCTATTAATCCCGATAGTCAAGCTGCTTTGAACATGGAACGTCTGCAGATGGTCAAGGGTCTGATGGATCAGTTGAAATCCTTTATCTACAATGCCTATATCGTGGATGTGGCTGTGGTTGCTTCCTTCTACCAGGACTGGCTAGGTTATGGCTCCGGTGTCATGGATTATCTGTCAGTACCAGATTTTCCAACTGATACCAAGGGAACCCAATTTGGGACTCCGGGTGGGTATATACCTGGTGGTGATATTAGTAAACTCAAACCAATCACCTCCTTCCAGGACAAATATTTCCGCGATGGTGTCAAGGAAAGTGTCAAACACTCATGGTATAAAGGTGAGGGTAACTTGCATCCATATAAGGGTGAAACAGAACCCCATTATACTGATTTTGAAGACGATGGTAAATATAGTTGGGTGAAAGCACCAACATTCCTGGGCAAACCAGCCCAGGTTGGTCCTCTGGCAAA
>JACKQG010003192.1_pt1 | contig 20413 bp, 18 predicted proteins | sample 8237621 | NCBI WGS metagenome assembly JACKQG01 (sample SAMN15677084, study PRJNA649215) | marine metagenome | biome: marine; feature: Black Sea; material: saline water; isolation source: suspended particulate matter (SPM) from the Black Sea western gyre | collected 2013-06-09/2013-06-10 | depth... | reverse complement strand
CTGGAAAATTTAAAGAAAATGCAACAAAAAGAAGAATCCAGATTAATCGTACCTTGAACTTATTTAAACCAACCCCTAAACGCCCGGGCGTAACAGGATTAAGCCTTCAGGCCGTGGTATTTTGTCTCGTAGCCGCAGCTTTCAGTACTATTTACATTCTTCAGGTTTTTTCACCATACACGCCGCCGCAGGATCTCTCAACCGCAAATTGACCGCCAGCCGGGGCCGTGCAAACTCTTTATATGTGCTGTTCTACTATCTTGGAGGTTCCATTGGCATCACCATCAGCGGTTATGCCTATACGTTTGCCCGTTGGTACGGAACTGCAGTCTTAGGTGTTTTGATTCCGGCGATTCCACTGTGGGCCGGCATCACAGAAATGCGCAAAGAAAACGCCAACAGGGTTTATGTCCCGAAATTGTAGTGCTGCCTTAATAGTTTCAAAGTCGTTGGGCTCACCGGCAGCGTATTCAACTTTTCGGGGGAAATCCAGCGGGCGCCTAAGGCATCATCGCCCGGTTGTGGTTCACCGCTAATATAATCAGCCGCCAGATCGACAATTACATAATGGAACCGCACACGTTCCGCATCATCGCGATCAATAACATCAAATGTGAAAACAGGTTCACGGGCTCGGATAATAATGCCGGTCTCTTCTTTAATCTCCCTCTCCGCGGCTTTCTGGAGGGTCTCTCCCAGTTCCACTCTGCCGCCGGGAATGGCCCACTGTTTTTCTGCCGGGGGATTGGCCCTTAGAACCAGCAAGACTTTGTCGTCCTTAAATACAATCGCCCCCACCGCCACCTGCGGCTGATCCGGATAAAAAGAAGGGTTTGTAGTGGCGGACTTTTGCATAATCTCTTTAAAGCAGTCCTTCATCCTTTAAGACAGTCATTGAACGCTGAGCCATGCTGGTTACCTGAGTGAGTGCCTGAGTCAGATGAAATCCGGCCTCCGGTGCCATTTGAGAATTGATCATGACTTGAGCCATGTCAAGATGTTTGGCAACATCATCCCACAAGGCCTCTTTGGTCAGGTTCTTGGCAACACGGATCTCATGAGAGATCATATCAGTAAGCATTTTAATTATTCTTTCCGCGCCATACTGTTCTGCAAGTGAAAGACCCGTCAATAACTCAAGTGTCTGAGTAACCCAGATGATACCTGATTTAACCTTTTCGCTTTGAGCAAATGTGATAATAGCTGCTGATGTTTTCATGTATTTTATCCTATGTTATAATCTGCGAATCTTGTTTTTCCTGTTGTTGTTCAGCCGCGGCAATCATTTTATTCATTTGTACTTGCATTGCCGCCGGGAACTCATCCATGGCTTCTTCAATTGTTTTAGCATTCAGCATAGCTTGTAGAACAAAAGGTCCTCCGGGCGTCATGATCTGTGTCTGTGCCATAAACATGGTAGCACGGCTTTCATCATCCGACCCATCGGGCTTAACAGGTACAAGTCGCCGGATTGCAGCAACTTTGATGTCAGTAAAAGATTCCTCTCTGTATAGATTATCGCGATTCACCGTAAAATCAATCTGCTGCTGGGCATTACTTGTCATTATTTCTCTCCTTTTTACGTAGGTTAGCTGTTTTTGCAGGTAGATATCAGAAGGATCTGTGCATGTCCATACATAGTTTGCCTTGCAACCCAACCCCGGATAAACCTAAACCAAAAAAAACATTTGCCACCAAGTCACAAAGGCACAAAGGATATATTTATCATTTTTTCTTTGTGCCTTGGTGCCTTAGTGGCAATGAAAAAAAGTTTGATTACTAAATACTATCTTCCGGTTCTGAATTTCCAGGCAGCCTCATAAAATTCAGCTCCCGATTCAGTATCCGCAGCACCGCCCACTACGGCGATGCCGCGGGTCTTTGCGGCAAATGCCGAGCGCGTCCCCTTGTAGCGGGATAATCCCTGGCCGATCTCCTCCATATCTACTCTTCCCAGGGGAACCTGGCTGGCATAGACGACAATCTGATCTTCACCATAGGGGGCGCTGACCGTCAGTGTAAAAAGATCTCCCTGGTCCGGAATTTTGTAAATTTTGCCGGCTTCAAAAAAGTTGATTTTTCGATATGCATTGGGCAAAAGCTGAATAATCGTACCATCCGAGGAAATGTTTACGATCCGGGCGTAAAAATTACGATTCCCCTGGACAACTATGTTGATATTGTCACCGTCTTTGTATTGCTTTTTGGACGTCCACACTTTAACCGTCAAGGGGGCGTCCGCATCCAGCGCATGTTCCTCAGCCCCCTGCCCTTTTGCTTTCAGATCGTATTCGACCTCCGCCTTGATCCAGACGTGATAGCGCGTATTGTCTTCAACGCCATGGTCTTTCTGTTCCAGTATCGTCACAGCGCCTTCGGCGGAAGCGGTGATCTTGTCGGATTTGAGCACAAAATCTTCAACCTTGGTCTTGGATTTGATATACGTGCGTACCATTTCAACAGCTTGCCGTTTGGCATTGGCAAAGGCAGTCGCTCGTGTTTCAGCCAGGGTCATATCCTCAGAAAGAAAAGCATAACCGTCCACAGACCGAATCAAGGAGCGTTTTTCCTTGTCGGGTGTCACCTGAACGGCGCGGGTGGTCTGGCTATCAGCTTTTGAAGGGGCAATCCAAAACAGAGCAAGCAACGCCATCCCCAGGCATGTTAGACGCATCACCGAGCGATAAGAAAAAGAAGTTTTCATAAGACCCTCCTGTATCAAAAGTAAACCTTTTTCAAAATAATAATAGACCGTTGTGATTCAAGATACGGAAGTGTGAATGTCTCCACCTTCAAAGAATATTGAACATCCCCGATTCTCAGCAATCCGGTATGGGCATCGGTCTGCAGCTGAAGATCTTCGATCTCCTGCTGCAAATCAGGACCTTTTAAGGCGATAATAGCCCCGTCTTTTGCCAGCAGGGGAGCTGCCATTAACACAAAATCTTTAATTGACGACAGCGCACGACTTGTAATGACATCAAAACAGTTTGCAGCAGCAGGTTTTTTAGCAAAATCTTCGGCCCTTATATGACGGGCTTCAATGTTTTCAAGATTTAAGGTTCGGATCGCATGTTTTAAAAAACTGATCTTTTTACGGGAAGCATCTATCAGCGTAACCTGCAGCGACGGTATCACGATTTTCAGCGGAATTCCAGGAAAACCGGCGCCTGATCCGATGTCCAGCACTGCAGTCCCCGGCGATATCAGAGGTCCCGTGATAATGGAATCAAGAAAGTGTTTTACCGCCACCTCCATTGAGTCTGTAATGGCGGTAAGGTTAGTTGTACGGTTCCATTTCAACATTAAAGCCGCGTGAAGGGCTAATTGCTGTGCCTGATCCCGGTTTATGTGCACACCAAAATGTCCGGCACCATCAATGATCAGCCGCTTCCATTTTTCTGAGCCGATTTCCATTCTTGCTTCTTTCGCCCTATTTATAAGCCAACATACCAACAAATTCCAAATTGTATCCCAACCTAAATCGATTATTAAGTCAATAGTAACGCTTAAATTGTGCAACTAACAATTAACCCCAATCTGAACCGTCATCCAATTTACAATTGACCGGATTATAAAATCGTATTACGATTTTATAAATAATTTTAGGATCATCTCCAAAAGAGTTGGAGTGATCCTAAGGATCCAAGGGTTCGAGGATTCAAGGGTTCGAGTGAAATACTTTAAAATATCTATGCATTAAAAGTTTTGCTGAAGTTGAAAGGATATTCGAAACGAAGATAAAAGCGTTTGAAAGCAAACACTTAACCCCTGGACCCCTTGAATCCTGGGACCCTCTTCTCCAACTAAATTGGAGAAGAACCTAATTTTAAATCATACTAAGGAGTACTGAATGAAAATCATGCACTACACTGAAGCCGAACCAAAGCATTTTGACACGGATACCGCCAAGGGAGTTACTGGCAGAGTAGTTATCGGCAAAGATGACGGAGCCAATAATTTCTGCATGCGATTTTTCGAATTATCAACCGGAGGCTTTACCCCGATGCATACCCATGAATGGGAACATGAAATTATCATCCATGCGGGGAATGGCGAAATCCTCTGCAAAGGAGAATGGGTCCCGGTAACCCGGGGGTATACCGTTTTTATTCCCGGCAATGAGGAGCACCAGATTAGAAACGCAGGTGATGAACCGCTGGTGTTTGCCTGTGTCATCCCCGCGGGACCTCCTGAATTATGAGTCTTAAACCATAGGTGTTTGGTGTTTAGTATTTAGTTTTTTGTTTTAAATATATGCCGATATACCAGCTTGTTAAATAACCTAACACTAAACACCAAATACAAAATACTATCGTAAAAAGGAAATTTTTACTTTTTACGAGTTCATCAACCTTAACCCGCATAACATGAAACCAAAATATCGCAATCCGCTAGTCACGGTTGATGTTATTATTGAGATCAACGCAAATATCGTGCTGATTGAAAGGAAGAACCCGCCTTATGGGTGGGCATTGCCGGGCGGTTTTGTAGATTATGGTGAATCGCTGGAAGCCTCTGCAGTCCGGGAGGCAAAAGAAGAAACATCCCTGGATATCCAGCTGATTGAACAGTTTCACACCTATTCGGACCCGAACCGTGATCCCCGGCACCACACCGTAACAACGGTTTTTATTGCCAAAGCTAACGGCACACCAAAATCTGCCGATGATGCTAAAAATATCGGCGTTTTCACTCAGAAGAATCTGCCCTTACCGATTGCTTTTGACCATGCAAAAATTATTAGCGATTATTTTCAATACAAAAACGGAGTTCTAAAAAAAAATATCTTTTAAACCTACCCCGTTGTCCCGCCTGAGCGGGGCGGGGAATGCACTCGCTATTACAGTTCAAAACCTGAATCCTTACCCTAATATAGCAAAGTTAGGGTAGGGCAAAAAAAGGATGCTATCCTGTGGGCAAGGAGAAAGACTCAAAGCCGCAAGGTATGTGCAGGCCCTTTAAAGATTTGAAAACGCTACTTAAAAGCAAGTCCTTCAAACTTGCGCCCTCCCCTGCTGATAATTCGAGAAAATCTCCGGCGAAAACCACTACCGGGCCGGGCAGGCCTTCCGAACCCGCAATTGTTACCACCGCCCAAAAGCTTTCTGGTCATGAAAATGATCTTTTCATAGAGGCCATGGCAGGCGTTGAGCCCATCGCCCGCGATGACTGCATAGAACATGATGCCGCACCCCCTTCGCCGCAAACTCCTGAACATGATTACGAAGCTGAAACTCTTTTGCAGCTTGAAAAGCTAATAAAACATGGAGAAGGTTTTGTTGTAGCGGATACGCCTGAATACATAGAGGGTACGGGTTATAATGTTCATCCGGAGCTTACAAAACGCCTGCACCGGGGAGATTTTTCCATTCAGGCGCATCTCGATCTCCACGGTCTCGGTGTTGAAAGTGCTAAAAATGACTTTGATAAGTTCTTTAAGGATGCGATTACCACCGGCAAGGGGGCCGTGCTGATAGTGCACGGCCGCGGCCTTTCTTCCCCGGCAGAGCCGGTGTTGAAGACCAAGGTGGTTGAATGGCTTACCAGAGGTCCCTGGCGCAAGTGGGTTGTCGCTTTTACCAGCGCCAGGTCTTTTGACGGCGGTGCCGGGGCAACCTACGTGCTGCTCAGGCAACGGCCTGTTACAAAATCACAGAGAAAAAAGAAGAAACAACAATAAAATCGTGTTACGATTTTATGAAATCGAGCTTTTATTGGATGTCCTGCTCAATAAAGGAGCCGGGTTTGGGCAGGGATGATGTATCTTCGGAAACGGGTTTGGGAGTGGCGCTCTCTTTAACCGCATTTTCTACAGAGCCCGATTTTGGTGTGGCAGTATTTTGAGACGTCTTTGCTTTAGAGTCGGGCTTGGATTCCGGCGGAACAGATGTTGACTTTTGGGAAGATTTTGTCTGACTTTTTTTGCTCGGAGGCGTTTCAACCTGACCAATCCTTCTAATCTTACTTTCCAGGGATGCGATTTTTTTATCGATATCCCGCTTGGTCTGCTGCAAATCCAGCTGATAGTTTTTCTGTTGGCTTTGCAGAGCCAGGTCAAAAGCTTTATTATCAGTTTTTACTGATGCCAGGTAAATGATGTCCGCCTGGATTTTAATTAAATTGTTTCTAATACCTTCGAGGGATTGAGAAAAACTCCCCAGTTCTTTGGAAAGCTTTTGATCATATAGCTTTATATCGGACGCCATAGTTTCTAAGTTCTGGGGAAGCGGCGCCAGGGTCCCCAGAGTTTTGTTCATAGCGTTAATGGCGTTTGCTATTTTTTGATTGTCTGATTTTCTGGCGGCCCTGATATACTTAATGGCGGTGGCTGCTTCTTGCAGGTTCTTTTGTAAAGAAGCGGTTGTCTTTTCAAGAGATGAAATTTTTTGCGCAGAGTCCACCTCAAGCTTTGCATGTTTTATTAACAGCGATGAAAACCGCGATTCCAAGTCTTTTGATAGCGTCTTGACCGTTGTTGTGCCTGTATCAGATACTCGTCCGACCCTCGTCTGAATGTCACGGTACGCTAAAAAAAGGATTCCACCAATCAGGCAGGGAATTAATATGGTAATCAAGGTAATACGCCTGCTTAATTTGTCGAGCTTAAGTTCTTGATTATCCTCTTGAAACTGTGCTTCGGGATTATCGTCCGATCTTATCCTGAATTTAGCAGATTCGTTTTCCGTCATTTGTATTTATTCCCATTCGATGGTGCTGGGCGGCTTGGAGCTGATATCGTAAACTACCCTGTTCACTCCGGCAACCTCATTGATGATCCGGTTTGAAATTTTTCCTAACAGCTTGTGGGGCAGCCTGGCCCAGTCTGCCGTCATGGCATCTTTGCTGGAAACCGCCCGCACTGCTATGATGTTTTCGTATGTTCGCTGATCTCCCATTACGCCCACAGTTTTTAAAGGCAGCAGAACCGCGAACGACTGCCATAATTTTTTATAATATCCGCCATTTTTGATTTCCTCAAGTAAAATGTCATCAACTTCTCTTAACACAAAAAGACGTTTTCTGGTGATTTCGCCGATTATGCGAATGGCAAGACCCGGTCCCGGAAAAGGTTGGCGCCATATCAAGTCGTCATCCAACCCTAATTCCTTGCCCAAAAGGCGGACTTCATCTTTGAACAGGTATTTTAAGGGCTCCACTAGTTTCAGTTTCATGTTTTTTGGAAGACCGCCGACATTATGATGTGATTTAATCACCGCAGTGGGGCCTCCAAAAGCCGATTGCGATTCAATAATATCCGGATAAAGGGTTCCCTGGGCCAGGAATTCCGCGCCTTTAATCTTTTTGGCTTCAGCCTCAAAAACATCCATAAAGACTTTGCCGATTATTTTTCGCTTTTTTTCAGGATCGGTTATCCCGGAAAGCGCTTTAAGAAATTTGTTCTTAGCGCTGACAAAACGAATATTGATGTTAAGATGCTGTTTCAATGTTATTTTTAGCTTGGAACCCTCATCTTTTCTCAGCAGACCGTTATCAACAAAAATACAGGTAAGGTTTTTTCCAATGGCCCTATGAATAAGCAAAGCGGTGACAGAGGAATCGACCCCACCGCTCAAACCCAGGATTAATTTTTTATCTTTAACCACGGTTTTGATTTGATTTACTGATTCCTTGGCATAGGACTTCATGGTCCAGGTATGTTTGCATTCGCAGATGTCAAAAAGAAAGTTGCGAAGCATCCTTGTGCCCTTGGGAGTATGATGAACTTCGGGATGAAATTGGAGGCCGTAAAGCTTTTTTTTCGGATGAACCGTTGCAGCAATTTTGGTATTTTCCGTGGAAGCGGTTGTTTTAAAGCCCCTTGGAAGCTTGGCGATAGAATCACCGTGGCTCATCCAGCAGTCGGTTTTTGTTCCTGCACCTTTAAAAAGACCGGTCTGCTGTTTGATATTGAGCTCCGCAAATCCGTATTCACGTTTTTTGGTTCTTTTTACGTCCCCCCCTAAAGCGCTGACCATGAATTGCATCCCATAGCAAATCCCCAAAACAGGAATCCCAAGATTCAAAATCGCCGGATCAACTTTGGGGCTGCCTTTCTCGTAAATGCTTGATGGGCCTCCGGAGAGAATTATTCCTTCCGGTTTAAGATTCGTGATATAATCAATATCAACTTCAGGGGATTCGATCCGACAGTAAACACGACATTCTCGGACCCGGCGGGCTATGAGCTGGTTATATTGGGAACCAAAATCGATAATCAAAATCATGTAAATCCTCTTGGCTTTATTTGGAAAAATACAGGCACAACGATTTGCGAAAACATGCTGAATATGTTAGAAGCGGTTTAAAATGTCAACTGAATTGTGGGTGCTGGTCATTTGTCATTTGTCACTGGTCATTTGTAAATGGACAACTGGCAACGGACAACTGACTATTGCAGGTGAAGAAGATGAAAAAAATCAGGATTAAGTGAGTTCGAAAAGGATTATGGATAAAATAATTGTGCAGATTTATGAAGTGCAAACACCGTCCGAGGCTGAAAAATTGATGGCCCTCGGCGTCGATAATATCGGCAGTGTTTTGGTGTCTGAAGAGGATTGGCAGGTACCACCCATAAGAGATACGATCCGGGCGGTTCAAGCAGAAGGCGCCATAAGCAGTCTGATTACACTCTTTAACAGCACTAAAGCCTTGTATCGTGCACTAGATTATTACAGGCCGGATATTGTGCATTTTTGTGAAGAACTGACCGATACATCCAGGGGCGCCAATATCCAGGATAATCTTTTGGCATTACAGGGGGACGTTAAAGATAAATTTCCTGAAATTAAAATCATGCGATCCATTCCCATCGCCCGGCCCGGTTTTTCAGACCGCGTCCCTACTCTTGAACTGGCCCGGCGGTTTGAAGCGGTCAGTGACTACTTTTTGACGGATACGCTGCTTTTGAATACCTCGGACATGCAGATTGTCGAACAGCCGGTAAAAGGATTTGTCGGAATAACCGGCAAGACCTGTGACTGGAACATGGCTGCCAAGCTGGTTGCAACCAGCCGCATTCCGGTCATCCTGGCCGGTGGGATTGCACCTGAAAATGTATTTGAAGGTATCCGGCACGTTGGCCCCGCAGGGATTGACAGTTGCACAAGAACTAATGCAATTGATTTTGAGGGAAGTTTTGTCAGGTTCAAGAAAGACTTGGATAAGGTCAAACGGCTGATTGAGGAGACTCGCAGAGCAGAGCAGTCTTTATAAATTATTTTATCACGAAAACACGAAATTAAGAAAACGCGAAAAATGTGTTTGAATTTCGTGCTTTCCCTCTTTGGTGCTTTCGTGATTATTTTTAATTTTTTTTTGAAATAGGGAGTTAAATACATGTATGACAGCAGTGATCTGAGAAAAGGTCTTAAAATCGAAATTGACGGCGAACCGTATGTGGTCACTCAGTTTGACTTTGTCAAACCCGGCAAGGGGCAGGCTCTGTACAAATGCAAGCTCAAAAATATGTTGACCGGCGCTCAGTTTGACCGAACATTTAGATCCGTGGATAAACTCAACCCTGCCAACCTGGAAGAATTCCAAATGGAATACCTATATTCAGACGGAGACCAGTACTGTTTCATGAACACAACTACCTACGGTCAGGATTTTCTATCCCGGGACCTGGTGGGAGATGACATTAATTTTTTAAAAGAGAACACGGTCTGCAACGTTCTTTTTTTCGAGGACAGGCCCATAGGTATTGCTCTGCCCAATTTCGTCGACTTAAGGATTGCCAGTGCCGAGCAGTGGGCCAAGGGAGATACGGCCGCCGGCAGTACAAAACCGGTAACACTGGAAACCGGTTATGTTGTTCAAGTACCGCCTTTTATCGAGGAGGGCCAACTGGTTCGAATCGACACCAGGTCCGGAGAATATGTGGAGCGGGTCAAAGAATGATGAATTCGCCAAAGTCGAATTCATCACGTTTTAGGTTTTAAGTGTTACCCTAATCGAGCCAAAACTCGATCAGGCGTCTGTGGTCAGTTGTCCGTAGTCAGTGGTTTTACAGGTTCTTAGGGCCTCTTTTTGTGTTTCACCTGTAGTTGAAATATGATTTCGCTTCCTATTGCTTAGCAACGGACGACGGACAAAGGACAATGGACACTCAGTTGAGCGTTTACGCTCAATTGAGGTTTACTTTTTGTGAAAGGTAATATCTCCAAAAAAAGAGACGGCAGATTCTTTGGTGTTATCCGAATCCGTCATGATTGCTACGCCGGATATAAGCGGCGGTTCCTCACCGTAGGCTTTTTTATAGTCTTGATAGATATTTCGCACTTCTTCAACCCAGTTGTTGAGCTTTTGCGCACCACTTTCCACCGCTATCATCATGGCTTGGTCGGTATATGGGTTTGGAACTATGGTTCCTTTATGAGCATTGCTGGCCCAGATGTAATTAAGGGCCGCAATAGGAGGATATTCACCGTATAACGTCTTGGCGGTCTCATATTTTATTTTTTCGAAAAATCCCGCTTTATCCGGGTCATATTTGAACGTTATGTATATCCGGGCCGGGTAATCATCTCCTTTTTTTTTGGTGACATCTCCATTTGTATAAATCTTGGTAACTTTCCAGCGCCAGGTGACAACCGGGTATATTTTAGGATTGATTTCGACTTTACGGATAAGTCCCGAAGCGGAAGAGTTGCTTAAAGCCTTAACGACGACAACACCATTGTCTGCAACCAGACTGTAGCGAGTGTGTTGCTTTATCTTTTTGAACGTAAGGGGTTTCCAGGCAGAAGGAAAGTCGCTGCCGGCACGCAGGTTCGAAAAGTTACCAACCTCTATAATTTCAGCCGGTTGAGCTATTGCAACGGAATACCCGACAAGTAAAAATAAGCAAGTCAGGATTGTTATAGGTCGGATTGTTCGTTTTTGAAGTACCCGGTCAAATTTCATGATATTTCTTTGACACTATACTCTTTGATCCGGTTTCCGTCCTTTTCTTCAATGGTGATAGCGTATGATCCGATGGTTATTTTTTCTTTTTCATCGGGAAGCCTGCCGATGGTATCGAGAACGTACCCGGAAAAGGTATCATATCCCCTTGAGTCGGGAATATTCATTCCGATCACTTCATTGACTTCATCGATGTCGGCTTTTCCAAGCACGGTCCATTCCTTGTGTTTGCGTTTTACTATATGCGTCTCTTCCTTGTCAGTTTCGTCACTGATTTCTCCGACAATCTCTTCAAGGGCGTCTTCAAGCGTTATCAGGCCGGAGACACCGCCGTGTTCATCCACGACGATGGCAAGATGATGTTTCCTTTTCTTGAATTGATGCAACAGTTTGTCCAGTTTTTTATTTTCCGGAACAAAGTAAGGTTTTGTCATGATCCTGCGAACATCGATCTCTTGGTCTGAAACCGCCTGATGTAAAAAAAGGTCCTTGATATTGAGAATGCCGATGACATTTTCGATGTTGTCTTCAATTACAGGAATGCGCGTAAATCCCGACTTGACGATTTGATCCAGCTTTAGCTCTTTATCGGCATCAATTACAAACATATCCGCCCGGGGGGTCATTATCTCCGAAGCGTTGGTATCATCGAATTCGAAAATCTTGTGAATCAACTCTTTCTCTGCTTCTTTGATCTCGCCGTCTTCTTCAACCGCTTCTACAAACGTCATCAATTCTTCTTCAGTTACCGCAGGAGTTTTCTTAATCTTGCCTGTCAGCTTAGGAATAAAGTTGAGAAACAGTATCGCCGGGTAAAGCAGAATTGAAAGCCAATAGATTGGATAGATGATTATTTTGGCGATCAGGACGTTATTGCGCGTGGCAATCGATTTGGGCAGCACCTCACCAAAAACAAGGATAAGAAACGTCATGCTTCCGGTTGCAATGCCCACCGCATGGTTGGGAAAATATTTTAAAGTAACAGCGGTTGCCATGGCCGCGGCCGCCACATTAACGAGATTGTTACCGATAAGAATGGTGGCAAGGAGACGGTGGGGGTCATTCTTCATCTTCTGGATCAGCTGATATTCTTTGCCTTTAGATTTTGCTAAATGTCGAGCTTTAGTCTTGCTGATCGAAAACAAAGCAGTTTCCGCTGATGAGAAAAACCCCGATAGCACCAGTAATACAAGCAAACCGACAACTTGATTTATCATAATTGAATTCCTGACTTAAAACGGATTTTTTGACCACATGGGGATATCTTAATAAAAATGCTTATGATGGCTTTGAAAATAAACAAATTTTTCAATATTAGTCAGTTCCTCTTGCAAAGGTGAAGAGGTCATGTAAATTACAACCTAACACCTAAAACTTAAAACGTAATGAATTCCTTTTTTTTACGAATTCATTATTTAATATATCTCAGATTTGATTATTTTCAAGCAGATTATGCATAAAACAACTGATGTAACAGAATATATACAATCTCTTTTGTCTTCAAAACGTCTGGGCAGCCAGGTAGTGCATCACACTTTGCTGCCTGAACAGGCTCCGATTTTTAGAAAACCTGATAAGGCCTGCCCTGAAAACATACTTAACATCATCAAATCGGCCGGGATTGGTAATTTTTACCGGCACCAGGCAGATGCCGTCGATTTGATAAGATCCGGCCAACATCTGGTGGTAGCAACGCCGACAGCCAGCGGTAAAACTTTGATATATAACCTCCCGGTGCTTGAGAACATATTCAAAGATTCCGCTGCCAAAGCCCTTTACATTTTCCCCTTAAAAGCACTTGCTCAGGATCAATTGCGAATTTTTGAAGAGCTGACTGCATTCTGTAACAAGATAAAGCCAACGGCTGCGATTTATGACGGTGATACATCCGCATGGCACCGCAAGCGTATCCGGGAAGCTCCGCCCAACGTTCTGTTGACCAATCCGGAAATGATCCATCTTTCTTTCCTGCCGTATCACAGGCAATGGGCAGCTTTTTTTTCCGATCTCAAGATCGTGGTAATCGATGAGGTTCATACTTACCGCGGAGTCATGGGTTCGCATATGGCCCTGGTTTTCAGAAGGCTTCAAAGAATCTGTTCCTATTACGGCGCTGCTCCGACATTTGTATTCTGTTCCGCCACCATATCCAATCCTGCCCAGCTTGCCAAACAACTTACAGGACTTAGCGTTGAAACCATTACTGACAGCGGAGCCCCCCAAGGTGGTAAACATATTGTTTTTGTCAACCCGCTTCAGAGCCCGGCCCAGACAGCAATTCTTTTACTAAAGGCCGCGCTTCATCGCAGCCTGCGAACTATAGTATACACCCAATCACGCAAACTTACGGAGCTGATCGCTATCTGGGCAGGCCGGCAGTCGGGTCCCTTTGCAAATCGTATCAGCGCCTATCGGGCCGGTTTCCTTCCAAAAGAGCGCCGGGAAATCGAAGCGCGACTTGCCCAGGGCGATCTACTGGCCGTCATATCCACCAGCGCCCTTGAGCTTGGAATCGATATCGGTGATCTGGATCTCTGCTTCTTAGTGGGGTATCCGGGGTCAATTGTGGCCACATGGCAGCGCAGCGGCAGGGTTGGTCGCAGCGGACAGGATTCCGCCCTGGTTCTAATTGCCGGTGAAGACGCTTTGGACCAGTATTTCATGCGACACCCTGCCGAACTTATCGAACGGGAGCCGGAAGCGGCGGTCGTCAATCCTTATAACCCTGAAATATTGACAAAGCACTTGGAATGCGCGGCTGCAGAATTGCCGCTTTCCATGGATGAACCTTTGATGTCAAAAGATGTTGTCAAATCATCTGTTATCAAGCTGGAGGCCAACGCGGATCTTTTAAGGAGCGCGGACGGCAAAGAGCTCTATGCAAGACGGCGAGCCCCTCATCGCCATGTTAATTTGAGAGGTATTGGAAGTCGTTTTCAGATTGTCTGCAGCAAAACCGGAGAAAGCAGGGGGGAAAGCGACGGTTTCAGGGCTTTTAAGGAAACCCATCCCGGTGCCGTGTATCTTCATAAAGGGGACACTTTTTTAGTGGATACCCTCGATTTGGACACAGCCACTGTAAAGGTTACCAAGGCCCGTGTCGATTATTATACCAGGGTGAGGTCTCATAAAAACACGGAAATCCTTGAAGTATTTGAAGAAAAATCCGTCTGGGGTACTAAGGTGTTTTCAGGACGACTTAAAGTAACCGAACAAGTGACCGGCTATGAAAAATGGCGCATCCATGCCAAAAAAAAACTGAGCATCGTTCCTCTGGATCTTCCGCCCCTTATTTTTGAAACCGAGGGGCTTTGGTTTAAGATCCCCCTTGAAGTTCAAAGGGCCGCCGAAGCAAAGCATTTGCATTTTATGGGAGGTATTCATGCTATGGAACACTCCGCCATCGGCATATTCCCGCTTCTGGTTATGGCGGATCGCAATGATCTTGGAGGCATTGCCACAACCCTGCACCCCCAGACCGGCTGTGCCGCCGTATTTATTTATGATGGTGTTCCCGGCGGAGCCGGTTTGAGCAAACAGGCGTTTGAACGTGCCCAACAACTTATGGCTCATACGCTCGATGTTATCAATGCCTGCGGCTGTGAAGATGGATGCCCCTCTTGTGTACATTCACCCAAATGCGGCTCCGGCAACCGACCCATCAATAAAGCTGCGGCTATTTTTATCCTCGAAAGCCTGAAAAAAACTCAAATGTCCCGGGTTGTGCAGCCGGCAAAAGAATCAAATAAAATCACCGCACACCCTCCGGAACCTGTTAAAGCAAAGCGCATTGCAGCAGTCGGACCCAAACATGCCGGCAGGTTGAAACGCAGATTGCGTAAAAGGAAGGCGGTAAGCATGGAACAGCCCAAAGACCAAGGCTTGCTAAAGCAAAACAGACACTATGGGGTCTTTGACATCGAGACGCAGCGTTCGGCTCAAGAAGTAGGCGGGTGGCACCGGGCCGACCTCATGGGTATCAGCTGCGGGGTACTTTACGATTCAAAAAAAGACGAGTTTTTTGAATTTTTAGAGGATCAAGTATCCCAACTGATTGAACATCTTCAGCAGTTTGAAATAGTTGTCGGGTTCAATATTAAGCGCTTTGATTACCGGGTGCTGAGCGGTTATTCTGATTTTGATTTTAACAAACTTCCCACCTTTGATATACTTGAAGAAGTCCATAAGCGCCTGGGCTACAGACTCTCTCTGGAGCATCTTGCCAGGGTAACGCTGGGCGCAAAAAAGACCGCTGATGGTCTCCAGGCTCTGCGCTGGTGGAAACAGGGACGTATCCGTGAAATCATCGACTACTGCAAAATGGATGTTGCCATAACAAGAGACCTTTTAGTATATGCAAATAAGAACAGGTATCTCCTCTTTGAAAACAAGTCGGGAAATACCGTGCGCATCCCCGTCGATTGGTAACTACTTACCGGAGTGCTGCGCTTGATGAGCACTTTGTTTGAGGAGCGGCCTGTCGGCCTTGAGGGGTACTACCCTAATCGAGTCAAAACTCGAATAGGCGTCTGTGGTCAGTAGTCAGTAGTCAGTAGTCAGTAGTCAGTAGTCAGTAGTCAGTAGTCAGTAGTCAGTAGTCAGTAGTCAGTAGTCAGTAGATTTTCTATTTATAAACACTTAGGTCAAGCATAAACTTGGAAAAACCGTTCATATACACTTTAATTAACTGCCTTTATTTGTTTTTTGCAACGGACGACGGACAAAGGACAACGGACACCCGATAGAGCGTTAGATGCATTTTTGAGATGGATTGCAAAAAAAGGAGGTCTTATGGAACGACAAGAGTATCTCCGGCAGATCAAAGTTGAAAATACGAAATACGACATACTGGACATTACCCTGCTTCAACAAAAAGGAATTGCTGATATCGATAAGTTGCCTTTTTCGATCAAAATCCTGGTCGAGAACCTTTTAAGGAAGCTGGACGGTCATATTGTCAAAGAACAGGACTTGCTGAATATCGCCCGATGGGAAAAGCAATATGACGAACCAGTCGAAATACCATACCATCCGGCTCGGGTTCTGATGCAGGACTTTACCGGTGTCCCTGCCGTCGTGGATCTTGCTGCCATGCGTGATGCTGTAAGAGAGCTTGGCGGCGATCCCATCAAAATCAATCCCCTTGTACCGGTCGATTTAATCATCGACCATTCCGTGCAGGTTGATTACTTCGGCACCGAGGATGCTTTAAAAAAGAATGTGGCCAAGGAATATGAACGCAATCAGGAAAGATACGCACTCTTGAAATGGGCCCAGAAGAGTTTTAGCAATTTCAGAGTCGTTCCCCCGAATTCCGGTATCTGTCACCAGGTAAACCTGGAATATCTGGGCCAGGTAGTGATGACTGAAGAAATTGACGGCAGAGCTATTGCTTATCCCGACACTCTGGTCGGCACCGACTCACACACAACCATGATCGACGGTATTGGAATAATGGGATGGGGAGTCGGCGGCATTGAAGCTGAAGCCGTCATGCTGGGGCAGCCGTATTATATGTCGATTCCTGAAGTTATCGGCGTAAAGATGGTCGGAGAACTGCAGGCAGGCATTACAGCCACCGACCTTGTGCTGGTAGTGACCGAACTTTTAAGGAAACGCAATGTAGTGGAAAAATTCGTTGAATATTTCGGGCCCGGGATGCAGAACCTGACAATTCCGGACCGAGCAACCATTGCCAATATGACCCCTGAATACGGGGCGACACTTGGTTTTTTCCCGGTTGATGCCAAAACCGTTGATTATCTTAAACTGACCAATCGGGGAAATCAGGCCAATCTTGTAGAAGCCTATACCAGAGCGCTTGGTCTTTTTTATACCGGTCACCAGGAACCGCAATATACTGAAGTGCTCGAGATCGATCTTTCCACCGTTGCACCTGCGGTTGCCGGACCGGCCAGGCCCCAAGACCGAATCGAGCTGCAGGATTTAAAGGAAAAGTTTGCCGCTGTAATGGGATGTGAATATGATCGAGATGCGGACATGGCTGACATCTCAACATTTCAGGACGAATCGGGCTGCATGACAACCAGGGCAACAACCTGCAAGCCGATTGACTCGAGTCATTATAATGTGAATCTCAACGGTCAAGAGACCTCCATAGGCCAGGGCAGCATAGTTATCGCCGCCATTACCTCCTGCACCAATACTTCCAACCCTTACGTTCTGATAGGCGCGGGCCTTTTAGCAAAAAAAGCCGCATCAAGGGGGCTGAAAGTTCCATCGTTTGTGAAGACCTCTTTAGCACCGGGGTCCAAAGTTGTTATCAGATATCTTAAAGACGCCGGCCTGATGCCCTATTATGAGACCCTCGGTTTTCACCTGGCAGCTTTCGGGTGTACGACCTGTATCGGAAACAGCGGTCCTCTGCATCCTCAGATAGAAAAAACCATATCTGAAAATGACCTGACCGTTGCTGCGGTTCTTTCCGGAAACCGCAATTTTGAGGCCAGAATCCATCAGAGCATCAAAGCAAATTTTTTGGCATCGCCCATGCTGGTGGTGGCATTTGCCCTGGCCGGTAGAATCGATATTGATTTAACCATGGAACCGGTTGGGCTCGATTCCGTTGGTGAACCTGTCTATTTAAAGGATCTCTGGCCAACCAATCAAGAAATCGAACATCTGGTACAGAAACACGTTAAAAAAGAGTTTTATAAAGATGAATATGCCAGAATTTTTGACGGCGACGAGTTTTGGCAGGCATTAGATGTTACGGAAAGTACAACTTTCAACTGGGATAAAGGCTCCACCTATATTAAAAAACCACCCTATTTTGAAAATTTCAGCACAGATTTACCCAAATCTTTGGATGTAAACAATGCCGGCGTACTCACTATGCTGGGCGATTCGGTCACCACGGATCATATTTCTCCTGCAGGCGCCATACCGCCGGATTATCCTGCCGGACAATACCTGATTGCAAACAACGTGCCGCCGCCGGAATTTAATTCCTATGGATCCCGCCGGGGCAATCATGAGGTGATGATACGGGGAACTTTCGGAAATATCCGCATCAAAAACAAACTAACTGCACCCCGCGAGGGCAGCTTTACCATCAAATTTCCCGGCAAAAAGGAAATGTTTATTTATGATGCCGCCCTTGAATATGCCGGCGAATCCCGGCCGCTGATTGTATTGGGCGGCAAAGAGTACGGGACCGGATCTTCCCGAGACTGGGCTGCCAAAGGAACTTTATTGCTGGGAGTCAAGGCGGTTATTGCCGAGTCTTTTGAACGCATCCATCGCAGCAACCTGGTCGGCATGGGGGTACTGCCGCTGGTCTTTAAAGCCGGTGAAAATTTGGAAAGCCTCGGGCTGAAGGGCTTTGAAACCTATTATATCAGCGGCATCGAAAATATGCAGCCCAGAAAAGTATTGCAGGTCAAAGCCGTAAAAGAAGACGGCGAAACCATCGATTTTGAAGCAGTTTCACGGCTGGACACAGATATTGACGTGGATTACTTTGAAAACGGCGGCATACTGCAATATGTCCTGCGGAAAATCCTATCCTAAGCTCACAGTCACCGACGAGTCTCTGCTGCCATGGCTGCAGCACGAGTCCCCAGCGGCTTAATTGTAGTTTTATATTAGACAGCTGTCTAAATAAAAAAGTAAAATTATATCGCACTAACTAAGCCGTTTGTCATACATCTTGCCGACTCCGTATTCATCCCGCCGCATAAACTTTTCTGTTGCAGGCCCGATGATCTGCATCTCCGGGTGCCTTTTTTGAACGTTAAGAGCGATCCTCATTTCCTTGGTGCATCCGGTACTGAAGGTGGCATCTTTGCCGACCCATTCAGGCGGGACTTTTTTATTCATGATCTGAAATGCCTGGGCAATATCATCGTATGTCTGAAAGCGCCAGATGTCGATCAAACCGCTTCTCTGTACTATCTCCCACATGTACATCAGATCGTCGGCATCCATGCCCGGTTCAAAATATTCGGACGGGTTAATTATAAACGTCATGGCCGACTGCTTTTTGAGAAAATCTACAAAAACCGTCATGATCTTTTTGGCCATATCGATTTTTCCGGGGATGGAACCGATGATTCCGCTGTAAAAGACCACGGTCACGCCTTTCTTGCGGGCGGTCTCCATCTGGTCGATAATCGTTTGCGCTTTTTTTTCAAGGTCCTTATGGGAAAATTTGATCACCGAAGGATGTTTCGGTTTGTAGCTGATCGCAACCGATCCCCGGGGAGCTTCGGATATGTTAAAGATGTCTTGCGTAAATTGAAAGTGGGTATCAAAAAATCGCCGCTTCTGTTCATGACCTCTGGATATAACCCCGTCGACCTCTTTGAATATTCGTCCAAATGTCGTGGACGTCAGCAGGAGGTTGAGGTTTTCACGGGTTCCGTCGGAGATGACGAAGATATTGTAATCCCTTCTGAGGGTTTTCAGCAGTTCGTTTTTGGTCAAGTTCTTTTCCTGGATGAAAAGCGCTCTCTCCAGTTCCCGGCGCAGGACTTCATCTTCCTGAGCGTTTATAAAATCTACTTTTTTAAATAAGGGACCTTCCTTAAAGGCAATAATGATTTTATGGCCCAGCTTAGCGAGGTAATGCACGATAGCCAGATCAACCATTACTTCACCGCTTTCATTGGCAAGCCAGAGTATTTTTTTTCCCCGGCCGGCTTCCGGGGCGGTCTCTTTGGATTGAATTCCCAGGAATTGAAACAGAGAATCAACACCGTTGCCGGTTAAGGGCCGGTTAAACGCCGTAAGATAATCCTTCTTAGTGTATTTCAAAGATTCGTCCGATTCCCAGAGGGAATTTTCAACCGAAATGGCAATAAGCCTTTTTAGTTCAAGGTGTTCCACATGCTCTTTGATTGCGGTTATTGTCGTGGGAGATTTTGCAAATTCTGAACACTCCACATGATTGAGCGCCTTTTGAAAAGTCTCTGAATTAAAAGACTGGCGGACGCGCTTGTTACGCATGGCTTTCTCAAAAAGATATGGGTCTTCAATCTGGGTATGGTTCAAGAAAATCCGTAGAAGGCGTTTTTCGAGCCTGGAAGGTATCATGATTTCATCGCGAGTTTCGTGGCTGTATTTGATTTTGATGAGAGCTTCCAGGTAGTCTTGCTCTTTTTGGTCTTCGATTTGAAGATCAACCAGTTCCAGGATCCGCTGCAGCACTTCATTATATTTTTTCTGGATAAAATCAGACCGGTCTCGACTCATAATCGCCGTAAACATATTGTCAGAGCATGGATAATAGCGTTCATCTTCGTTGGTATAGACCATGAATCTGATCTGTTCAGGCGTGGCAGCCTGGTCCGGATGAGTAAAATGATCGAGATGATTTTCAATATAGAAGCTGTTAAACCAGGCATCCATCTCCGGATTTTCTCCCGGTCTATAAGTTTTTGGAGGCTTGGCATCTTTAGAACTTTTCGAATTCTTACCGCGATCTTTCATTTGGCTCCTCCTTGTCATAATAGCTCAGCCACAAAGACACTAAGGCACTAAG
>JACKQG010003191.1_pt1 | contig 20417 bp, 17 predicted proteins | sample 8237621 | NCBI WGS metagenome assembly JACKQG01 (sample SAMN15677084, study PRJNA649215) | marine metagenome | biome: marine; feature: Black Sea; material: saline water; isolation source: suspended particulate matter (SPM) from the Black Sea western gyre | collected 2013-06-09/2013-06-10 | depth... | reverse complement strand
TGCCCGCAATACCGCACATGCTTGGTAGCCTACCTAACATGAAGAAACGGCGAACGAATTTATTGACATTTTTAATCCTTCTTGGGCTCGTACTTGGCGCACTTTACGGTGAATTCGGCTTATTCCAAGCAGGAACTTCCATCGAAAGTGATCACTGGCTCAAGCAAGCAGGCGATCTCGTCTTGATTCGTCCGCTCAAACTGCTCATCATCCCGCTCATTTTGTTCAGTGTGATCGCTGGTATTTCAAACATTGGCGATCCAGCCAAACTTGGTCTTGTTGGCTCAGCAACCTTGCTCTATTACTTTGCAACGATGTTGATCGCCGTGATTCTTGGCACAACACTCGTCACATGGATTCAGCCGGGCGTCCTAGCTCCCGAAGTGCAAGAGGTTCTCAGACAAAGTGGAAGCGCTATGCAATCTGCAGCAGGTGATGCGCAAACACTTGGCTCTTCTTGGATGAACATTTTGCATCAAATTGTTCCAACGAATGTATTCAGCGACATGGTAAACGGAAGACCCCTTGGCATTATTGTGTTTGCAATTGCAATTGGACTAGCGCTTTCGGCGGGTGGCGAGAAAACAAAAGTTGCGCGCGAAGCATGCAGTGGTGCGTTTGAGGCAATTATGATTTTGGTGCACTGGGTGATTTGGCTCACGCCTATTGGAGTATTTTTCTTAGTCGCATGGACAGTAGGCCGAATTGGTTTCAATTCAATTACTGGTCCCCTCGGAATGTACATGGGAACTGTTTTGTCTGGACTATTTATACATGGCTTGATCGTGCTTCCGTTTGTGCTGTGGCTATTTACAAGGCAACAACCATTCCGTTTTATGTGGAGAATGAAACGCGCGTTAATGACAGCCATTGGTACTGACTCAAGTTCTGCCACACTTCCCGTTACGATCGACGCTGCTGAAAATGAAGGTGAGTGCTCAAAACGTGCAGCCAACTTTGTTCTCCCACTTGGCGCGACGATCAATATGGATGGCACCGCGTTATACGAAGCAGTCGCTGTTGTCTTCCTTTTTCAACTCTTTGGTATCGAACTTGATTTGAGTCAGTTGATTGTTGTTGTGATCACGGCAACTCTCGCAGCCGTCGGTGCTGCTGGCATTCCATCGGCTGGCTTAGTCACAATGGTCATCGTGATCGGTGCAGTCAATAGTTCACTTACTGGCACAAGCAGCGGTCCATTGCCTGTCGCTGCAATCGGAATCATCATCGGCGTTGACCGCATCCTTGATATGTTCAGAACTGCAGTAAATGTCTGGGGCGATGCCGTTGGTGCGAAGATCATTACCAAGCTTGCACCGGATGAATGAAATGTTTAGAGCCGTTTTTATGTAGCGAGGTAATGTTCTGCATCGATCGCGGCCATACAACCCATACCTGCAGCGCTGATCGCTTGACGGTAGTGTGCATCGGCAACATCGCCTGCTGCAAAAACGCCTTCGATATTTGTTGCACTGCTGCGAGTATGCAAAGCAATGTACCCTTTGCTATCGAGCTCGATGCCACTCCCATCTAAAAACGATGTTGCCGGCGTGTGACCAATTGCAACAAACATGCCCTTGACTTCAAGTGTTGATTCTTCACCTGTTACTGTATCTTTCAATAAAATACCTGTGATTGAATCTTCCCCAAGAACGTCAAGAACTGTCTTGTTCCAAACTGGGGTTGCTTTTTCTGAATCAAAAATTCTTTTTTGCATCGCTTTTGATGCGCGGAATTCATCCCGCCTATGAATAACAAAAACTTCTGACGCAAACTTTGTCAAGTAACTCGCTTCTTCAAGTGCACTGTCACCACCACCAACAACCGCAAGCGGTTGGTCTCGATACACAGGAAGCGCACCATCACAGACTGCGCAAGCGCTCACGCCGCCGCCTCCCATTGCCAAACGCATTTCGTTTTCTAGGCCGAGCCAGTTCGCGGTAGCACCTGTAGCAACAATGACTGACTTTGCCAGAATCGTTTCGCCACCAGATGTTGTAAGCGCAAATGGCTTCGTTGAAAAATCACAGGAGACAACATCTTGCGTAAGAATCCTCGAACCGAAACGCTCTGCTTGTTTTTGAAAGCCAGCCATGAGATCGGGACCAGTAATTCCTTCAGGAAATCCGGGGTAATTCTCTACTTCGGTTGTCAACATCAACTGACCGCCAGGTAGAACAATCGATGGCGTGCTCTTGGGAACACCAATGACACACAGTGGGTTTAGATCAGCTCTCGCTGCATAAATCGCTGAAGTCCAACCTGCTGGACCACTACCAATGATGACTACATTTTCAATTTCAGACATGTTTACTTCACAATTCCTTCAGTTCGTTCTAATACTTTGACGGGCGGCCACAATATCAAATCTTTTGTTTCGCTACTTCCGCGATTATCTTCGTTATCTGCAGCAACGCTGTAAAGGATGCACGACCCTGCATCAATCCAAAGGCGGTCGCTGTTTTCTGTATCTAATGCAGTTTTTTCATCAATCCTTCGATAATGAAAATGCCCGACTGGCGCGTTGAACAAGGACCAATCGGAATCTGTACGTTTTTCCAAGTCTTTAAATCGATCTAAATTGCTTGTTCGATGTAAAAACTGCGCGTACAACATTTTCAAACTCTTGGGATATGTGCCATAATGATTTTTGTAACCACACAGTGCTGCTGATACCGCGGTGCCATTAATCTGTGTCCACAGAAGATCCCGTTGGTAAAACAATTTTTGAATATCTCGAACGATCAATCGAACTGCGGCGTATCGAACTGGATTCGTCTTTTCTAATTCAGAATCAATGCCAAGTTGCTGATGGAATGCACGCAATCTCCAACGCCTCCACCAATCATCGTAAATTTTTTCGAGACGATCAACCGACGCATCGTGTCCACTATGAATATATGCCATCGATTCCCAAAATCTTGCAGCACCGAATCTAGTGAATGGCTCTTCTTTCACTTGGATATCTGTGAGAATTTCACGGAATTTTGCTGAATCTGCATCACCTTGAGTCGTAAAAAGTTCTTCAAGCAGTGCTTGGGCAACAATCTGATCGCCGACTGGTAACAGTAACCTCGATGCGTCTGTGCGAAGATAAGGAATCCACTCTCTTGCTATTTCGCGAAATTTCTCTGGTGATATTGCATCGCGATACGTATACATCATGTCGCGAAAGTTTGAGAGCCCATCACCGAGCATTTCCATGAATGCAATTTTTTCGTCAAGAAATATTCGATCACAAAATTTACGCAGGACTATTAATTGTGCCATCGCAAGTTTAGATGCTCGTGCGGGTTCTCCATTTTGCAGAAGACGATAACTTTCCGCTGTTGCCCAAAGTGATGCGAGCTGTACAGTTTCGATGTAAGAGAAGTCAATATCGTGGAGACGATCATCTTCGCCGATTTCGATAAAAATGCCAGCATCGCGATAACTTGCAGGAACACTTTCACTACCGTATGGAAGCCCAATAATAATTCTTCCTGCAGAAGTAAGGATCGCCGCTTCCATATGTTCATTCTCTGATGCCCACATCGAAACACCCTGCCACCCATTCATCTCAGGCCACACGGTGTTCATGTTGAAAGTATTACTAAGCGGTTGCGGAGGCGCAGTCAAATCTAAACAACCGTCAAAATAAATGCGCCACGCTTGTGCTTCTTCAGTGCCTTTAACAAGGTCAGAACTATTGAGTGAGGCAATCACATCATCTCTGCCCTCTGCATTGAGGGAAGCAGAAAGGAGTAGAAGAGTGCCAATACAGATGAGAATTCGTTGAATCATGGGGAGTACCTTTGTCCTAAGTATCTAAGGGGTGACGAGTGTACCAAATGCGGGGCTTCGCCATAGCCTTTTACCCTACTCTGCGATATCATTCCACGTTGTTAACCCCAAAATGGAGAGTAAATCATGACAATAGTTGGTGTCCCTACAGAAGTTAAAAAAGATGAATATCGAGTCGGCATGCGGCCAGTTGGTGCTGAGGTGTTGATCCGAAACGGCCACACAGTCCTCATCCAATCAGGAGCGGGTATTGGTTGTGGATATGAAGATTCTCTCTACCTCGCTGCAGGCGCGAAAATTGTCGATTCCGCAGAAGATGTTTGGGGAAGTGCTGATCTCATTGTGAAAGTAAAAGAACCCCAACCCCAAGAAGTTTCGCTCATAAGAGATGGACAGACTGTCTTTGCATACTTCCACTTCGCAGCTGACAAAGATCTCACGCTTGGGTGTTTAGAACAAGGTTGTATTTCTGTTGCGTACGAAACACTTACTGATGATCATGGGCAACTCCCATTGCTGACTCCTATGAGTGAAATTGCTGGAAAACTTTCTGTGCAAGAAGGTGCCAAGTATTTAGAACGACCACAAGGCGGTCGAGGCATTTTGCTTGGTGGTGTTCCGGGTGTTGAGGTTGGCAAGGTCCTCGTTCTTGGCGGTGGTGTTGTTGGCACCTGCGCAGCGAGTGTTGCTGCTGGCATGGGCGCAGATGTTGTCATCATGGACATCAGCATTGATCGTATGCGAGAACTCGGTGAGTTCATGCCCTCAAACTGCAAAACAATTTACTCAGATCCAGAAGCAATCCGCGAGCATCTCACATGGGCTGACCTTGTCATCGGTGCGGTACTTATTCCGGGAGCAAAAGCTCCGAACCTTGTCACCAGAGAAAACCTTTCATTGATGGATGCCGGTTCAGTAATTGTTGATGTTGCAATTGATCAAGGCGGCTGCGTTGAAACTGCGAAAGTAACAACACACACCGACCCAATTTATACCGTGGATGGCATTGTGCATTATTGCGTAGGAAACATGCCCGGCGCTGTCGCAAGAACGTCTACCCAAGCACTTACAAATGCAACAATGCCGTGGGTCATCAAACTTGCGTCTATGGATGCAGACACGCTTGCAAAACGAGATCATCATTTTGCAAATGCAATTAACACAAACCGAGGAACACTTACCAATCAACCTGTTGCAGAAGCACATGGTTTAGAATTTGAGCCACTCGCTGTCTAACCATGCAGCCGTACTTCGACAATGCTGCAACTTCTTTTCCAAAACCACAATGTGTAATTGACGCAATGGTTGCATATCACGAAAAGTGTGGTGCAAGCCCAGGACGCGGTGCCTACGCACAAGCCGTTGAAGCGACGGACATTCTCGACAAATGCAGATCCCTGCTTTGCGAACTTGTACACGCGCCATCAGATTCGCACTGTATCTTCACCTTGAATTGTACAGATGCGTTGAACCTTGCAATCAACGGAATTGCTTCACATTTTCAACATGAAGAAACACACATCGTGACAACTGCAATGGATCACAACTCTGTGCTTCGTCCACTGCACGCCCTAGAAAAACAGGGTGTTGCCTACACCGTTGTTCAAGCGTGTCAAAAAACAGGCTTGGTCAACCCAAGCGACATTGCAGAGGCAATCACACCAACAACAAAACTTGTTGCCATCGCACATGGTTCAAATGTCACAGGCACAGTGCAAGATATTGAGGCAATTGGCAGGGTTTGCTCCAATACACCTCTGCTCGTTGATGCAGCACAAACAATGGGGCATACAGCAATTGATATGCAAGAGATGAATATTGCCCTCCTTGCATTTCCGGGACACAAGGGATTGCTTGGTCCACTTGGTACCGGTGGATTAATTATGCAAAATGGGATTGAGCAAATCATTGCGCCCCACCGTTTTGGTGGAACAGGGAGCGCGAGCGAGCATCCAGTACAGCCAACAGATTTACCGGATAAATATGAATCTGGATCGCACAATATGGTCGGTATCTCTGGACTTACAGCAAGTTTGCAATGGATCAAAAAACAAAGTGTGCAAACACTACATCAACATGAGATGGAGTTGTGCGACGCATTTGTTACAGGTCTTCGCAATGTTGCAAATGTAAAAATTATTGGTCCACAAACAAACGCGAATCGGTGTGGTGTGTTTTCTTTAGCGTTTGAAGAAAAACCAAACATTGCTGCACAGAGACTTGAGCAAAATTCTGGAATCAGAAGTCGTGCTGGTTTACATTGTGCACCTTTTGCACACCAAACTATGGGGACAACGGATTGTGGTGGTACAGTCCGAGTTTCATTCGGACCATTTCATTCGCTCGAAGATGTTCTGTATCTCATTGATTCAATTGAACGATGTGCGACACCTGAACTTGTCACAACTTAACCCTCTCCGCCATCTTCACCCCCACCGCCCCCATCTCGTGCGCCAGTAAATATATATGGAGGAGGAAGATGCGATCGCCAATCATCACCTTCCGTGAATGACTCAACAAGTTCTCTTCCCTCTTCATCTGCTTTTTCTACCCAGCCGGCAGGACGTTTTGCTGGAATCGATTTCGCACCGTCTTGCCAGTTTTCTTCCTTTCGAATGTACAGTGTACGAGTAGGGAATGCGAATTCCACACCAAGCTCACCTGCAAGACGAATGATGTCAAGCATAAAACGATGGCGTTCTCGTAACTCCGTTTGCCAATCGGGTGCTGTCCAAAAAACATACACCAGAATATCGAGACTCGATCCTGCAAACTCATTGAGCCACACTTGGTAATAATCTTTTCGTGTGTATGGATGGATGCGCAGAAGTTCACGGATACCCTCGCAAAACGTCGCTATTTTTTCTGGTGGAGTATCGTATCCAATACTCACCATTTGTTTCCAACGGCGAAATCTTCGCTTTGAATAGTTGTTGCATTTTGTAGTGATCAAAATTGAGTTTGGTATGGTGACAATTGTGTCGTAAAAAGTGCGTATCCGTGTCGATCGCATGCCAACCGAATCAACTGTTCCTTCAACACCATCAACCACAATCCAATCACCAATAGTAAACGGTTTATCGAGTATTACAGTAACAGAGCCGAAGAAGTTTTCGAGCGTATCCTTTGCTGCAAAGGCAAATCCCAAACCGCCAATGCCAAGGCCAGCAACGAGAGGTGCGAGTTGTATCTTCATCGAACTTGCAAGGTAAACCAAACCAAATACAAGCACCACTGCCTTGAGTGTTTTGCGAAGAAGCGGTACAAGCAAGTCGTCGAGTTTGTTTTCAGATTTTTTTGCTTTTTGCCAAGCGACCCATGAAATGAGATCTGTGCCGCGAAATCCGAACCAGATTGCTGCAAGAGTTATGTACACATGGACAGCTGGTTCTATGAGTCCATTTGCAACGTCTGGCAATCCAACAACTGGAAGTAATAAAAGCCAAATTGCACCGCCCGCTGCGACGCCCGCTGGGCGTGGAACTTGTCGGAGAATTTTTTTCAGTTCAGAATCAGGATGGTCGGCCTTGGTGATTGATTTTAGAATTTGACGAAGGGCCACCCGCACGATCAAATCCACGGCGAGACCTATGCCAATTGCGAGCACAAGAGCGCCCCACTTCCAATATTCCAAACCGATGAAATCTTGCTTCATCCAATCTGATGCGAAAGAATCAATCCAAGTAGAAATCGGATTTACGGCTGCAGTGTCAAGGGCTGTTGTGAGTAATGAGTAGAGCATGGTGGGGATACTACCACTCGAGCGAGGCTGCATCAGGAAGGAAGGCAAATTACCTATTTTGACAACTGGTAAACCTAATCGATACAACCCCACCTGAATTACCCAATTCAACGCTGTTTACGCATTGAGTTGGGGAACCTTCCTTCAGAACAGCGTATTGAGATGCCGAAACATATTGAGTCTAGACCCACTCCATAGAGAGAAGCACAATGTATACAAAACAAGCAATCATTCTCATTCCAACAATCCTAGTAGCGAATACACTCGCTGGCATCGTCCAAATTGATGGTGCTGGATCGTATCAACTTCAATCACATGCAATCAATGGGATTTTAGATGGCGCAGCGCCATTTCTCTCTACTGATGACCTTGCAACAATTCATCAAGAATTGAACGGATGGGGCGTTGAAACGAACGGAAAAATCACCCTGTTACCAATCAATACACCAGCGGGATTAGCCCTCTTTACACTGATGGATCAGGAAACTGGCGGTGGTGATTCTGGAATAGACGCTTCGGTTGGCATTGTTTCTACCGCTTCAAACTCGCTTTCTATGTATATCAACGATGCAACTCAGGATGCTTGGAATCTTATCCAACCACCTTTTGGGTCACAATCACTTGGTGCAACTTTTGTGTGGGGGTCCATTGGAAGTGGTGATGGTTTTGCGTGGGCTGGTATGGAATACGGTGATGCACTTTCGTACAACTTCTCGAGCATCGAAGGTGATGGAGGTCTCGATGCTGAAGCGTTCCAATTTGTCTCATGGGATGAGGGCTGGAAGATCCTTGGCTCAGATGGCTTCAAAACTGACGGCAGCCAAGTATTCACTGGTTCTGTAGTCCCAGCACCCCCAGCGGCACTCCTATTGACGGTTTTCGCCCTCAATCGCCGCCGCCGCCGCAACAATTAATTGACTCCGAGTCAATTAAATACGTTTGAATTTAATTCACTCCGAGTCAATTTATTTTAATTCACTCGGAGTGAATTAAAAAATACGTCATTCATGCTGTAAAAATTGGTTTTTCGCCATATTTGGGTTTGAATTAATGAACTCGGAGTCAATTAATCTTGCTAAAGGCAAAATTGACTCCGAGTCAATAGAATGCGGGGATGGACGAATCACAACCCCCTCAATCAGATAATATTGTCACAGGCTGGATTGGAGCCCTGCTTGTACGACTAATCGTGCCAGCATGGATCTTCTTTGGAGCCTTCACAAAGGCTAGCGGCGCATCGCCCAAATCACTTCCAAGAACAATCCTTGATGCCGGTTCAGCCATCGGCTTCGCAGACAATCTCCATCTTCTGCTCGCAATTCTCACCGCGATAGAGTTTGCCTTTGTTGGCATCATGCTGTTCGTTCCAAAACTTGCAAGAACCGCTGCCGTTGTCATGCTCGGCACTTTCTTGGTCGTTCTCATCGTCGCAATATCTAGGGGCGAAACAAGTTGTGGTTGCCTTGGCGATCACTCACTTGCACCGTGGACAATGTTCATCATTGACGGATTGCTACTCCTTGCAATCATTCTCTTTAAACCACGAATGAGTAAATGCTATTGGAGCAAAGGAAAACGAGGTGTTGTTGGTGCATCTGTGTTTATTCTTGCTGCATGTCTATTCACATTCAGTAGCATTTTTTACACCATAGAAAAAAACAACTCCAATCTTCCAGATTCTTGGTACCCCCAAGATGTTTCTGCTTGGGTTGGTCAATCCATCGATACGATAGATTTATTCGAATGGGTTGAGCATTGGCCACAAGATATCCACGAAGGAAAACAGTACGTTATTTTTTATGCAAAAACGTGTGACCATTGCGAAAGCCTTTTGTACTTAGACTCATTTTTTGATCTGAGAATCCCAACAACTCTTGTTGCAATTCCAGAATCAAAAGAAGGTTTCTTTACAGAAGGCCTATTCGACAACCCCTGCTTTGACTGCAAAGAAACTGAACTTCCAATCGGCGTCGATTGGATCATTGGCACACCACTGGTTGTGGCAATTGAAAATGGCATCGTTCAATGCGCAAACGAAAACGAAGAGTATGAAAGTCCACAATGTCTGAATTGGTAGCAAGCGAAACATTACAACCCGTCCTCGATCACATCGATCAAAACCTTGATGCAGCCGTTCAACGATTGCAATCACTACTTCGAATTCCAAGCGTAAGTACAGATCCGGCGTTCTCGAGCGAAGTGTACAGATGCGCTGAACATCTTGCAGAGGATTTACGTTCCATTGGACTCGTTACAACTGTGCACAAAACCAAGGGACATCCAATGGTCGTTGCAACTGACGACTCTGCTGGGCCAGATGCACCCCGCGTCTTGTACTACGGACACTACGACGTGCAACCTGTACAACCACTCGACGAATGGATCACTGATCCTTTTGAAGCTGCAGTTGTCGAAGGTCCACTCGGCAAACGCATCGTTGCTCGTGGCGCAGCCGATGACAAGGGGCAGCTCATGACGTTCGTCGAAGCGATCCGATCGTGGAAAACTGTGCATGAGAAACTCCCTGTCCGCGTTGTCATGTTGTTTGAAGGCGAAGAAGAATGCGGAAGTGAAAGCCTTGAGCCATTTCTCAACGAGCACAAAAAAGATTTGCTTGCCGACACATGCATCGTCTGCGACACTGGCATGTGGGATGTTGACACGCCTGCAATCACAAGTAGACTCCGCGGTTTGGTGTACATTGAAGCAACGCTGCACGGCCCATCACACGATTTACACAGTGGTAGTTACGGAGGCGGGGTTGTCAATCCAGCAAATGCAATTACTGAAATTCTTGGACAACTCCACGATGCAAGCGGCCGAGTACAAATCCCACACTTTTACGATGATGTTGACACAGTCAGCGACGAACAATCTGCGCAATGGAATGCACTTGGCGATGCGGACGCACTTCTCCTTGAATCATCGGGCGCAAAAGCGACGTTCGGCGAAGCAGGTTTTACTACGTTAGAAAGACTTTGGGCTCGCCCAACGTGTGACATCAACGGCCTCTTCGCTGGGTACACGGGATCTGGCGCAAAAACCGTAATTGGCGCATCAGCAACTGCAAAAATTAGTTGCAGACTTGTTGCAAGTCAAAACCCCCAACAAATCGAAGACAACTTGCGTGCATTTCTCGAAGAAAGAACGCCTAAAGGTTGCCACTGGAACATTACAAGTTTTGGCGTTAACCCTGCGATTTCTGTTCCAACCGACTCACCATGGTTAGCTGCCGCTAGCGAAGCGCTGACTCAAATTTTTCCAAAGCCAGCAGTGCTGATTGGTTCTGGCGGTTCAATTCCTGTCGTAGGTTCATTCCAAGAAATACTTGGCGTAGATGCTGTGCTCGTAGGTTTTTCACTTGACGATGATCTGATCCACGCACCAAATGAAAAATTTGAACTCGCGTGCTTCCACAACGGTGTTCTCGCACACGCAGCCATTCTTGATAAGTACGCAGCCATCCAATCATGATTGGAATTTCTTGTGTATTCACTGCAGCATTACTCACCGCCGCGAGCGAGTACACAATTTCTGTTGATTCATTTGGATTAGGAAATACATGGCGTGCGGGAGACATTACACCGCTCCACATCACCGTCTCCAACACAAACCCTGAACCAATTTCAGCGTGGATTTCTTGGGACGTTCCAGACGGCAATGGAGATATTGTCGCGTGGGGGAGACCTCTCACGTTGACGCCAAATCAAGATGTCTCAACGTGGCTATACGCCCCTGTGCAACCTTGGGCAAACGGTACGACTGCGTGGACGCTGCGCCTTCGAACACTTGTTGAAGGAACGCCAAGCGAACAACTTTCGTTATTCCGTTTTTCTGCGCAATCTGTCAATGCTGCTCCTATTTCTCAACAACACGGTGCAATTGCTGTCGTTGGGACTCGCAGGATTGGTCTTGGGGATTTAGCTGGATCAGGAAAAGCTGTCACTGTTCTTGAACCTACTCTGGCAATTTCTGGATTGCAACCCGAAGATATTCCAGATGCATGGCCATGCTTTGATTCAATCGACACGCTCGTCTGGGCGGATGCACAACCAGAATTAGATTACCGACAAGCAAAGGCCATTGAAGAATGGGTTTTACGAGGTGGTCACTTAGTCATTATCTTGCCGACCATCGGAAATCCTTGGGGAGTTGGTTCGCAACAAAGCCCACTCGCTTCGATCCTTGGTGATATTGAACCAACACTCGGGAACGCTACAGTCTCTGATTTTCAAAACATTCTTGGTAAACCTCGCAGCGACAACCCTCTGCTGCTTACTGTTCGCTCCTTCAATGCGGAGAATTACACCCCGATTTTCACCCTTCCAGACTCTCGTGTCATTGCAATAACAAAAGATGTTGGCGTTGGAATGTGCTCAATCATCGGAGTCGATCTTGCTGATGGTCGCCTCGGGGCGCGTGATTTACCAAAAGCCGATGTCTTTTGGAATCGTATTCTTGGAAGACGTGGTGACACGCCGTCGCCGATGACACTCCAAGAACTTGAGAATCTTAGATTACTTTCTGGAACAATTCCAACAAGCACAACGCTTCCAATGGGTTCAATTGCGGCACAAACAATTGCAATGTCCACTGCTGCAGGTGGACGGCTTGGCACTGTGTTTATTCTTGTTATTGCCTACATTGTTATTGGGGGCCCAGTTGGATATTTTGTACTTCGTAAAAAGAAAAAACTCCGATGGTCGTGGATGTGGTTTGCTACAACTGCTCTTGTTTTCACTGCAACAACTTGGGTCCTCGCACAAACAACTTCCAACGTTGTAACCCCCCTACGACATTTGTCGATCATCGATCAAGTGTATGGCGCCCCAAAGCAACGGGTACACGGGTGGTTTTCACTGTACTTACCAAATTACAGCACCAATAAAATTTCCATCGCAGGTCACGCAAATTTACTCATGCCGTGGTCGCCCTCTGAACTCTCGAAGGCGCCAAGTTTTGCCGACACCAGACATGTTTCCGTAAACATTGATCAGGTTCCTTCTTTTTTCGATCAGCCCTCACGAGCAACAACTTCAAACTTCCAATTCAATTGGTCAGGTGGTTTGCAATCTGACTTTTACAAATCACTCATTCGTGTAGATTTTGATAACTCCCCCGCGGTGCGCAAACTTGACAATGGCACACCAATTGGACTTTCTGGGTTCGTTGAAAACAAAATGAATGTCTCACTGCACGACGTTACTGTCGTGTGGGTGACTGATAAAAGAATTACACCAGCACTTTTTGCAAAAAACGAAAACGGTAATGAACTTCCATGGACATCGTATTCAGAAAGTGGAAAACCACTCAACGTTGCGTACTCTTGGAGACTCTCAAGCAGCTGGGATCCGGAAGAACCCCTATCACTTCACACGTTTGAGCGTTCAAACGAAGCACTGATCGAAAAAGGGTTCGACGAACGATACAAACAAGAGAACCGTTGGGATGCCTATGGCAACGGAGCTGCAATTCCACGGGCTGAAATGAGAAAACGCCTTGAAATGCTTTCACTCTATTCGCATCTAAAACCGCCTGTGTATCTAAAACGAGAAGGCAGCGATACATCACCACCATCACACAGCATCATCCGTGAAGGCGGACGAGAACTAGATATGGCGAGTTGGTTTGGCAGACCGTGCATCATTATCATGGGATTTGTAAAAAATGCTTCTATTCCTATTCCAATAGAAGTCGATGGTGAAGAAATAACTAAAAGTGATGGCATGACGATGGTTCGTTGGGTGTATCCTTTAGGAATTACACAATGATTCAAACGATAAACCTCACAAGAAAATATGGCGAACTCATTGCCCTCGACAACCTCAACCTAGAGATCGCTGCGGGTGAATGTTATGGATTCATCGGACCTAACGGTGCGGGTAAAACTACAACGATTAAAATTCTATCGACCCTTCTCAAACCAACTTGGGGTGAAGCGCGTGTTGGTGGAAAAGTGATTGGGTATCAGAATGCTGAGATTCGCCCAATCATTGGGTACGTTCCTGACTTCATGGGTTCCTACGATGACATGCTTGTGAGTGAATATCTAGATTTCTTTGCAAGCTGTTACGGACTAAGTGGTTCACAACGGCATCGCGCTGTTGGCGACGTTCTTGAACTCACCGAACTGAATTACAAAGCAAACGCAGAGGTTGCTGGTTTGAGTCGCGGCATGAGTCAACGACTTTCCATTGCAAGAGTTCTATTGCATGACCCCGAAGTGTTGTTTTTAGACGAACCAGCTTCTGGTCTAGACCCTCGCGCGAGAATTGAGATTCGTGCGTTGCTCAAGGAACTACACCGAATGGGAAAAACTATTCTCATCAGTTCACACATTCTTCACGAACTTGCAGAACTTTGTACAAGTGTTGGAATTATTGAACAAGGAAAACTTTTGTTCTCTGGGTCAGTTGAGGACATTCTTTCCAAAGCAAAGGTTGGGCAACTCGTACACATAGAAGTGACTGAGCGTGCCGAAGATGCTGCCACCTTGTTGCGAACAGTCGATGGTATATCGATGGTAGACGTTGTTGAAAACAACGGTGTACATCGTATCGACGTGACGATCAGCGCTGAGTCGAACCTCGACCGATCAGAACTTCCAAACCGTTTAATCGCTCGGGGATTCCGAATTCTTTCAATGCAAGGTGAACAAGTAAATCTTGAAACTGCATTTATGAGGCTCACCAAGGGCTTGGTCGGTTAGTCAAGACCGCGGGTGAATTGATTTAGACCGCGGGTGAATTAATTTAGACCGCGGGTGAATTAATCGCGTCATTTTGCGCTATGTAATCTGGGTGCACTATTTGCGATTATTTCACCCGGGGTCAGTTTTACCAATTTAACGGTGAGTCAAGACCGCGGGTGAATTAATCGCGTCATTTTGCGCTATGTAATCTAGGTGCACTATTTGCGATTATTTCACCCGGGGTCAGTTTTACCAATTTAATGGTGGGAAATAAACTCACCCCCGGTGAGTTTATTAGGCCAACGGGTCTAGAACTACTTGAAACAGGCACGCAACAAACCCCATCTCTATCATTAGTTACAATCCTCTCATATGGCGAAAAAACGTATTATTTTGCTTGCCGATCGTACGAACGAATCGATTGCATCAATCGCGGACTTACTTGTTACGCATCTTGTTGATGTTGTCGAGTTTGTCGGAGATGATTTACAAACGCCCTGCGATGGAGCCATTGCAATTGGCGGTGACGGGACACTTATCCACTACGGACCCCTGCTTGCAAAATTAAACATTCCGCTCATTGGTGTCAACAGTGGGCGGTTAGGTTTTCTTGCAACATTTGATGCGGAGTCACTGATTGATTATCGAAATGAAGTTTTCTCCGATTCTGCAAAGTTGACTTCTGTGATGTTGCTTGAAATTTGCGTCGATGGTGGAGAACCCATGATCGCAATGAATGAAGCAATGATCGCCGCGGGGCATCCATTTAGAATTTTAGAGTTCGACCTCTCGATCAATGACATTGACGCACCAACATTTCGTGGCGATGGGATGATTGTTTCTACACCAATTGGCTCTACGGCGCACAATGTTTCAGCAGGCGGACCGATCGTTGACCCAGCTTCTAGTGTCATTGTTTTTACACCAGTTGCAGCACACTCGTTAGCCGTCAGACCGGTAGTCCTCGCACACGACGCTACTATAAAAATCACACTTCGCAAAGCAAACGAAGGAACTTCACTTATCGTTGATGGTCAAGTAAAATGCCACATCAAAGAAGGAACTCAAATAACTGCAAAGCAAGCAAGTGACGCATTGTCCATTGTGCTAAACCCCTCAAATACGTATTGGAATACGCTCGTAGATAAACTTCACTGGGCTGCTCCACCAGAACTTATAGAAAAAACTGATTCTTTATGATTGATCTCAAACTACTCCGCGAAAATCCACAACGTTTTGTTGATGGAGCCAAAGCAAAAAACATCACCGTTGATATTTCCACGCTCCTTGATCTCGATGAGCAAAGAAGATTATTGCAACGCCAAAAAGAATACCATCGCGCTGAGCAAAACAGAATTTCTAAAGAAATTGGACCGCAAATTGGCAAACTTAAGGGACAACTTAAAAATGCCTCCGGTGATGAAAAAACTGCGTTAGAAACACAACTCGCAGAACTTGAAGCGAAACCTGCAACGCTCAAAGCAGAAATCAATCGTCTTGACGAATCCATCGCTGCAATTGAACCCGATTGGAACGCGTTGTTGTTGCAAGTACCACAACCACCAGATGACGATGTACCAAAAGGTGCGTCTGCACAGGACAACGTTCAATTGCGTACGTGGGCTCCTGAAGGATTCGACTTGAAGCAATCTTTCGCAGAAAATCGCGGTTTCGAACCTCAGACACATCTAGAACTTGTTGCATCGCTTGGACTTGTTGATTTTGAACGTGGCGTAAAAATGGCGGGCACTCGCCACTATATGCTCACTGGAAACGGCATGCGTTTGCAACAAGCAATGTTACGCTTTGCCTTTGATCTCATCACAAACAAGTATGGGTACAAACCAATGTCGGTCCCTGTCATTCTCAGGGAAGAGTGCATGGTTGGTACGGGATTTTTCCCAACAGGACGAGACCAAGCGTACCACATTGAAGAATCAAAACGTGGTTCAGGACATGATCTGTTTCTCGCAGGCACTGGAGAAGTTGGGCTCATGGGGATGTACGCCGATGAAATCATTGACTCCAATGATTTGCCAATTAAAATGGCGACTGTCTCAACCTGTTTCAGGCGGGAGGCCGGCGCAGCAGGAAGAGACACCGCAGGTTTGTATCGCATCCATCAATTTGAAAAAGTCGAACAGGTTGTCATTTGCAAGGCAGATGAAGAAACGAGCCGTCAACTTCATAAAGACATGCTTGCAATTGTTGAAGATTTGTTACAACAACTCGGTTTACCATACAGGTTGTTGCAATGTTGCACAGCTGATCTTGGATCGAAAAATGCAGACATGATTGACATCGAATGTTGGATGCCCGGTCGCGGCGAACTTGACGATCAAAAGAGACCACTTGGCAATTGGGGCGAGACACATTCGGCTTCAAGGTTGTATGATTTTCAGTGCAGAAGGCTAAACATGCGGTACCGAGATGAAGATGGCAAAACCGTTTTTGCGCATTCACTCAACAACACGGTACTTGCAAGCCCGCGTATTTTAATTCCACTGCTTGAAATGCATCAACAACAAGATGGAACTGTTCGAATTCCTGATTGTCTTAAACCATACATGTCAGTGGATGTCCTTGAACCAGCACACGCATCGGTATGAATAAAGCTGCGATCCCACTTGAAGTTCGCAGACACAAACTTGTAGCATCGGTACGCAACAGACTCCACGACAACGTGCTTGTCGGGATCAGTGGCGGCGCAGATTCGACCGCCCTTCTTCTTCTTTGCTGCGCTGTTTCGCTGCAACAATCTTCAAATTTAAAAGTAGTAGCAGGACATATCAACCATGGCATCCGCAGTGAATCCGACGAGGAACAAAAAATGGTCGAGGCGCTCTGCGAGAAACTTGGGGTGGTTTGCATTTCTAAAAAGATTACCGTCACGCCAATTGATGGCTCGCTTGCTGCTGGTGCTCGAAAAGGAAGATACGACGCGCTTGCATCTATTGCAACTGAACATGATCTTACGCAAATTGCAGTCGCGCACCACGCTACTGATCAAATCGAAACCATGCTAATGGCACTCTGCCGTGGCGGCGGTCCACGTAAATTAGCAGGCATGGCTGCAGAAAGAACATTGGCTGATGGCATTTCTCTGGTGCGTCCACTTTTGCATGCTGACCAACATGATCTGCGCAGTATTTGTACGCTTTGTGGAGTTTCATGGTGCGACGATCCGACGAACAGTGATCCAACAACGCCAAGAGGTAAACTTCGATTAGAGGTATTGCCAAAACTTCGTGACCTTTGGCCCGCAGCCGATCGACATGCGGCGAATGCTTCTGTGATGTTGCAGGCAGCGGCTGATGCACTTGATGCAAAAGCAATGTTGTATGAAAAAGATCATAGTTGGAACCGAAAAACGCTCGCTGTTGTTTCGCAAGAAATCGTCGCAACGCTCATGCACAAAGCAGTTGGCAGCAACACTTCATTTGAAACTGTGCAATCAATCGCTGCGGCAATTACAGACACGTCAACCGAGCCACGTGTATTTGACTGCGGTGCGGGTTGTATTGTGCGGGTGACAGCAAACGAAGTGTGCGTTGTTCAGCCGTAGACTGCTGGTCCAGACATTACAATTTGTCCATCATTTGTTTTTGAATACTTCAAGGATCCGCCAACACTTGTCACAATAAATGGAGAAGGTCGATTACTTGACGCAAAAACGGAAGCGCCGCCTGACCCTGAAGCAAGTGTTGGACCAACACCTCGTTCCCACGATGCAACTGTTGCATGATTCGGAGAATCGAGCCTCGCGACGTGTAGATTTATCCCTTCAGAAAAACCTGCGTGTTTTGCCACCACCGGTCCAAACGTATCACGTATTTCTATCGGTTCTTCTTTCGTCCAAAGTACGGCATTGGGATTCCCCATATTGACAAATTGCAACTCTGGCAAATCTTTCATGAGATCTAACTGCACATTGCAAAAGAGTGGTCCGATTTTTGCGTGACCAATTGTCACTTCAACTTCATTTCGATCTGGATGAACGACGCATGTATTCAAACCAGCAAGCGTACGAATTGTTATTGTTGTCGATGGAACAATTTGACTTCGATATGCATGTAACGCCGCGCAACGAAGTCCGTTACCACACTGTTCTGCTTCTGTTCCATCAGCATTAAATATTTGCATTTGCAAATCCGCAGTTTCATCTTCTATAAGAATGAGCAGACCATCTGCACCTTGTAATGATTGCAGTAGTACTCCAGGCTCTTGTTCACCACAGTGAATCAAAAACCGATTCCCCGTACCGTGCATAAAAACATCTTCCATCATCAATTGATTTTCATTGTGCCAAGGTCAACCACAACATGTCCATGCCGGTAAAAATCAACGTTCAGCGTATTTGAATTTACGAACGTCAGCACAAGGCAATTTGCCCGCGTGTTGTCCGCATAACTTTTATCACCCATTCCCGGCCCTGCGTGATCACCATTCCTGTGTTTTTGTGCGTGAAAGTGAAAGTGAAACAACGATGTATAGGCGGCATCAAACATTTTTTGGGGAGCGTCAAACCTGCGGTCATGATTTCGAATAATCGGTTCAAACTCTTGAATCACAAATCGCCCTTGTTTGTCAAGTTCTAAAACACCTCCATATTCAGTTGAGGTGTCGAGCCGATCACGGTTTGCGTAATCAAAAAAGTGCGCGCGAACCTCTGGAACTTCCATCGCTGCAAGTGCAACGCGAATTGCAACAGCATCGCCCCATGAAAGTATATCTTTGTGTGAACGAAACAATTCGTTTTGGATTGAAACATTCCCACCGCCTTCATACTCAAAATAGTGTTTCCGATTTTGCAATTTGGTTTCAAGAAAACGAACGAGAGAACTTGTTGATTGAGTTGCAAGTTCTGGCCAATGCCTAGCGACTGTTACTGCTATTGGAATGTCCCGCATTTCCAGTGAAATCCGGCGATCCTTATCTAAAAGGGAAAGCGCTTCAATCGCCTCGTTCCAAAATACGGCATATTCTTGTTTGCATAATTCCCGAGCCCATAGAATTTCTTCTTTATTTTGTGGCATGATGCCAAGTTCGAGTGTAGCACGCTGCAAATCTAGCAAGAATGAATCATCTTCTGGAATCGATGACCCGTTGAGTAATGCAAGCAATCTATTGCGGGCACCAATTCGTAGTAATAATTCCCAACATCTCACTCGGAACCCTTGTTGCCACGATTTATTCGTTGCAAGGAGAGACTGAAAAATGATTGATTCAAGTGCATCTTCACCGTACATTGAAACCAATGCGATACGCTCGGGTCGAATTTCATCTTCGAATAGCAACGTTGGTTGTGACCACGAACTAATGAGCGCTGCGTCAAGTTCAAAAACCTCTTCCGTTGCAATCCACTTGCAGAGTTGTTCGATCCAAGTCCAATTGTCCATGCGAGGTAGACGCTGGCGAATCGTTTTGATCACACCCTCGCGATCGACAGACCACAATCGATTGAGTGCTGCCTGCCTCGCGTCGTTGGTGTAGCCTGCAACCCAAAGCATGCGTTGCAGCGTGTCTTTGTACTGCGTGTTAGAAAGTCCCACTTCGCCATCAAGCATCTCCATGGCTTGCAGGTGAACCGCTTGTGGACGCCCAGTTTCTCGCAGCGTCACAGATGGATTTGTGATGCTAGGACCACCACATCCAATGAGGAATAGGCACAAAAATATAGTTCTTGTATGCATGCACGCAGTGTACACCCCTTATTTCTGCAAAGAAGAGTATTTGGGCGTACCATAGATTGCAATATGGGCTTTGAAAATACTGAATCTGAATTACATGAACGAGTTGCCGGCGTGCTTGAACTCATCCGACCTTCGATCCAAGCTGACGGTGGAGATATTGAATTGGTCTCAGTTGATGCTTCTGGGGTCGTTTCTATTCGCTTCCTTGGAGCGTGTATCGGTTGTCCCTCAAGTGATATGACCCTCCAACACGGCATCGAAAAGACGCTTAAAGAGCATATTGAGGCTGTTTCCGGCGTACAAGCTGTCGATTGAACCCTCTGTCAAACATGCGGTTATGGCATTTTTCTAACAAGAATAGAATGTTTTTTATTTTGAACTAAGGCATTTTTTGGTAGGCTATATTGACGGGGATTGGTGGGTTCGCGCAGGTCGCGCGGCGTTTCGATTTGGAATGAGCGGCAGGAGGTCCGCATTATGCTTGTAATTACACGAAGAGAAGGGGAAG
>JACKQG010003190.1_pt1 | contig 20422 bp, 14 predicted proteins | sample 8237621 | NCBI WGS metagenome assembly JACKQG01 (sample SAMN15677084, study PRJNA649215) | marine metagenome | biome: marine; feature: Black Sea; material: saline water; isolation source: suspended particulate matter (SPM) from the Black Sea western gyre | collected 2013-06-09/2013-06-10 | depth... | reverse complement strand
TGGCAAACCAAAATTAACCAGGGAGGGCGCTGCTTTTTCATATATTGTCTTCGCGAGTCCGATAGGACGCGGCGATCTCGGTCCATCCGCTACCCAAGAATTCGGAGATTACTTCGTCGCAAGCTCCTCGTAATGACAAATGATGTGGGTCCCGATAGAGGTGGCCGAACTGTCCTCCACTGCAAGCTACTTGTGGAAGGCAGAAAAATAAAAACCCCTGACCCAGAGGATGGCCAGGGGTTCCGTTAACCAAGGAGGACCCGGCAATTCGATCTTCAAATCACCGGGGCATGATAATATCAATCTGCTTTTGGAAGACCTTCCGTCGAAGCAAAGCCTTTTGCTAAATCTTCATCTGTGGGACGATAGTCAGTCAATTTTCCTGCGAAATATGCATCATATGCTGACATGTCAAAATGTCCATGTCCACTGAGATTAAAGAGGATGGTTTTTTCCTGGCCGGCTTCACGAGCCTCTATGGCAGCATCTATAGCTCCCTTAATGGCGTGTGCGGATTCAGGCGCAGGGATTATCCCTTCTGTTTTGGCAAATAGAGCTGCAGCATCAAAAACCTCCACTTGGTGGTAAGCATATGCATCTACCAGACCTTCCCTGACCACATGGGAGAGCAGGGGCGCCATCCCATGATAGCGTAATCCTCCTGCGTGGATTCCAGGAGGCATAAAGGTGTGACCCAGTGTATGCATGGATACCAGGGGGGTCATCTGTGCCATATCTCCAAAATCATAGGTGAAACTTCCCCTGGTAAGGGTTGGGCAAGCAGTAGGTTCAATGGCTCTGAAATCAATATCGGCTCCATTGATCTTATCCCGCAGGTAAGGAAATGCCAACCCGGCAAAATTACTTCCTCCTCCAACACAGCCAATGATGATATCTGGTTTATCTCCTGCAATGTCCATCTGCTTCTTTGCTTCAAGACCAATTACGGTTTGATGCAACAGAACATGATTCAACACTGAGCCCAGGGCGTATTTTGTGTTGGCCTTAGTGGCTGCGTCCTCCACAGCTTCCGAGATGGCAATACCCAGTGATCCCGTATTATCCGGGTCGTCAGCGAGAATTTTTCGGCCGAACTGTGTATCCATGCTTGGGCTGGCGACAATTTTCGCACCCCAGGTCTCCATCATGGCCCGGCGGTAGGGTTTCTGGGTATAACTGACTTTCACCATATAGACTTTTACCTCAAGTCCAAACATCTGACCCGCCAGTGCCATTGAGCTGCCCCATTGACCGGCGCCTGTTTCAGTGGCAATCCGCTCCACCCCTTCTTGCTTATTATAGTAAGCCTGTGGAATTGCTGTATTGGGTTTGTGACTACCAGCGGGGCTAACTCCTTCATATTTAAAATAAATTTTCGCTGGCGTTTTCAGCGCTGCCTCCAGACCAGTGGCCCTGATAAGGGGTGATGGTCTGTACATCCTCAATCCCTCCATGACGGGTTCAGGAATAGCTATTTCCCGCTCCATGCTCATTTCCTGTTCAATGAGAGCCATGGGAAACAGGGGCGCAAGATCGTCTGGCCCCAGGGGTTGCAGAGTTCCAGGGTGCAATGGAGGCAAGGGGGCTGTAGTCAAATCTGCGGCAATATTATACCAGGTTTTCGGCATGTCGTTTTCTGAAAGAAAAATCTTCTTCACGGTTACTCCTCGGGTTCTTTTCTAGTATTATTTTTTAACGAAAGGCAACCCGGCAACTATGCCAGGTCCACCATAATGTGTGTCTCGAAGGCTTTGAAGAGAATATCATTGGTCATCTTTCTCTTCTAAGGATTTAAGCAGTTGCATGAAACCATGGTGACCATACTTCAATTCACGGGCTCCCCTGGACACGGTACCAATAGCCACACCAAGCTCTTTGGCAATTTCTCTTTGGGGTAAACCTTTGTGGAGCAGCTTGATAATCTCCCATCTCAGGACCAGGTCTTCCAGTTCTTGGGGTGTGAGAAATGCCTGAAGCAATTTACCCATCTGCTTTTCATCTGTGAGGGAGGTAAGGATGTGTGCCAGCTCAGTATGGTTAAATTCATGTTTCATTGCACTGATACATTAGAATATTTAATGCCTTATGCAAGTCTTTTCCTCCAACAAGTTGCATTTCCTCACCATTCCTACCTCCTACTTACTCCTTCCTCCTTCCTCCTTCCTCCTTCCTCCTTCCTCCTTCCTCCTTCCTGTCTCCTGTCTTCTACCTTCTGTCTTCAAAATTTTCGTTTAAGTTGATTCATGGAAAAACCATCTCCCATTATCATTGCCCGAAATCTTGCCAAGGAGTATGGCAGCCTTAACGCTGTCAATGAGGTCAATTTTGAGATTCAGAGAGGTACCTGTTACGGATTTCTGGGACCAAATGGTGCCGGTAAAACCACTGTCATGAGAATGATTTATTGCGTGACTCCTCTTACTTCAGGGTCACTTATGGTAAATGGTGAGAATGTCATGGAAAATATGAGCGTGGTTAAAAGAGGCATTGGTGTGGTTACCCAGGATGATAGCCTGGACTACGATTTAAATGTGATCAACAATCTGCTGGTGTATGCCCGCTATTATGACCTGACCCGTGAACAGGCTGTCCGAAGGGCTGATGAGCTCATTGAATTTTTCCAATTGGAAGAAAAGCGCAAGGAGAATGTCCGCAACTTGAGTGGTGGTATGAAACGTCGCCTCCAAATTGCCAGAGCACTGATCAACAAACCCAGCATACTCATCCTAGATGAACTATCAACAGGATTAGACCCTCAGGCCAGGCATCATGTCTGGGCCAAATGTCATGAATTGATAGAACAGGGGGTCACCCTCCTGCTCACCACCCATTACATGGATGAAGCCGAACAACTTTGTAACCAAATAGCCGTCATGGATCGGGGTCATATCATAACTGAAGCATCACCCTGGGACTTGATTAAATCAGAAGTTTCTCCCTACGTAGTTGAGATTCGCGGTGATGAAAAAGCACGCCAACAGATTTTGGCAGCAGTATCTGACCAGATTGATTTCCATGAAGCTCTCTCCGATCGTCTGCTACTCTACACCGCAGATGCAATACCCCTGCATGCCCATATTCAGGATATGGATATCCCAGTGAAGACACTCCTGAGTAGACGTTCCTCCCTGGAGGATGTCTTCCTCAAATTGACTGGGAGGGAACTCATAGATTGAGAATCAAAGCTCCCAAAGTCAGAATATTTGCGGCGCTCCGAGTCTGGCAGAGAAATGCCACGGTTTATAAGAGAACCTGGAAATTGAATATCCTGCCCAACTTTTTTGAGCCCTTCCTCTATCTCCTGGGCATGGGTCTGGGTCTGGGTGCATATATCACCGAAATGGAAGGTCTTCCCTACATCAACTTTATTGCCCCTGGACTTCTGATTTCCAGCATCATGTGGGGTGCGACACTTGAGACCACCTACAACGTTTTTGTAAAAATGAATTTTGATCGAATCTATGATGGCATACTCTCCACACCTGTCAATCCCAAGGATCTGGCACTGGGAGAATTATTCTGGGGGGCGACGAGGGGAACCATTTATGGTGGTGCTTTTTTGTCCATCCTCTTTTTGTTTGGAATGGGACTGCACTGGGGTATCCTGTTTATTTTTCCTTTGATCTTTATCATAGGGTTCATGTTCGCCACCATCGGACTTCTGTTCACCTCAATGATCAAGGAAATCGAACTATTTAACTACTTCTTCACCCTCTTTCTCACACCCCTCTTTTTATTCTCGGGAATTTTCTTCCCCATGAATCAATTACCCCAGGCAATACAACTCATTGCCTGGTTTACCCCCCTTTTTCATGGTGTTGAATTAAGCCGAGGAATTTTTAATCAGGTGTGGAGCATTGAATTACTTGAGCATCTCGCCTGGATCATCGGAGTCACCATCCTGAACACCATGGTAGTGCTCCGAGCCATTCATAAAAGGTTATATAACTGAATAATGGGTTTTGGGGTCAACCAGGCGAGGATTCGAATCCTCGCTTGGAAGCATGAAATGTTCATATTTCTCGGCGAAGCCGGGCCTGCCACGGCGTAGCAATATATAATAAAGAATGAAATTACCGGTTTAATTGAAAACACCCGATTTGTACAGAATTATATTTCTCGGCGAAGCCGGGCAACAGGAATATTGAGTTGTTCCCGGTATTTTGCCACAGTGCGACGGGCAATGGGGAAACCATCCTTTTGTAAAACTTTGGAAATAGCCTCATCAGAAATAGGATGGGACTTATCCTCTTCTTCAATGATAACCCGCAAACGCTCTTTAATGCGTCTGGTTGAAATATTTTCCCCATCTTCGGCTTCGATACCCTCACTGAAAAAATATCGCAGTTCAAAGGTACCCCAATCAGTCTGGGCATATTTTCCACTGGTGACACGACTGATAGTGGAAATATCCATACTGATATCTTCGGCAATATCTCTCAGGACCATGGGCTTTAAATAATCTGCACCCCTCAAAAAGAACCCCTTTTGGCGTTCAATGATGGCATTGATCACCTTCAACATGGTAATACGACGCATCTGGATGGAGTTGATAAACCACTTGGCAGATTCGACCTTCTTCTTTAAAAAGAGTTTCGTATCAGTATCAAGTTTTTTCTGGTTGGACAACATGTTTTTGTAACTGCCGGAAATACGCAGCTCAGGGATAAAAGAATCATTTAATGTGACAATAAATTCCCCATCCTGTTCACGAATGTAAAAATCTGGAGTCACATAGTTGGTTTTGGGATCCAGATAACCATCACCAGGCTTTGGATTGAGATGTGAGATCATCTCCTCCGCTTCCCTCAGATCAACTTTGGAAAGGTGCAGTTTTCGCAGTATTCTCTCAAAGCGTTTATTGGCGAATTCATCAAAATAGTCACGAATGATGTAATGTGCCGGGGTGTCGGGATGCATCTTTTTCACTTGAACCAGCAAACATTCTCTCAGCGTCCTGGCCCCAATCCCCAGGGGTTCAAGCTGCATGAGTTGCCGGTGTAACCGCTCGATCAAGTGAAGATCAACTTCGAATTTATCGGCCAGAACTTCCAGCTCAATATTGAGATAGCCTCTTTCGTCGATACTCCAAATCATCTCCTCCAGAATGGCTCTTTCATCTTCTGAAATAAGCAGGGTTGCAATTTGCTCCAGGAGATCCTCAGACAGGCTGGGCAGATAGGGATTTTGAATTTCTATCTCTTCTGCACTTTTATCATAATATTCTTTGGCTTCGTAACCATCATTGGAGAAATAATCTTCAAGATCGATGTTAGGCTCTTCAGTATCAGCCTCTTCTTCAGGATTATCAAGTTCCTCAACATCCTCCTGCAACTCCAGCAGAGGATTAATCTCAAGCTCAGTCTTAATCCTCAGCTCCAAGGCCATGGATGGCAATTGCAGCAAAGTCGACAGCAGAATCTGCTGCGGCGTTAGGGTTTGTTTTAGCTCAAGATTTTGTGATAGTTCCACAGTTCTTATCGATCCAGTTTGAAATTGCTTCCGAGATAGAGTTTTCTGGCCTGTTCATCATTTGCCAGAAATTCAGCATTACCTGATAATAATATTTTACCCTGAAACAGCAAATAGCTGCGATCAGTAATAGACAGCGTCTCGTGTACATTGTGATCGGTGATTAAAACACCTATGCCCTTGTTTTTTAACGCCAGAACAATCTGTTGAATATCTTCGACTGCTATGGGGTCAACACCGGCAAATGGTTCATCCAATAAGATAAAATTCGGGTCGGTTACCAGAGCCCTGGCGATTTCCGTGCGTCGCCTCTCCCCACCACTCAATTGGTGACCCTTGTTTTTGCGAACATGGCCAATGGTTAACTCATCCAGAAGATATTCAAGTTTCTCCTCCTGGGCCTGCTTGTCAATGTCCAGGGTTTCACAGACCAGCCTCAAATTATCCTCAACACTAAGCTTTCTGAAGATGCTGGCTTCCTGGGGTAAATAACCGATACCAGCACGGGCACGTTTATACATGGCTGATCGGGTAATGTCTTCATCACCGAGAAAAACGGACCCCGAATTTGGCCTGATCATTCCCGTGACCATATAAAAGGTTGTGGTTTTTCCTGCTCCATTGGGACCCAGTAAACCCACGACTTCGCCAGTTTTCACTTCTACTGAGGCATCGCTCACCACAGTGCGCTTGCCATATTGTTTGAATAGATTCCTACCGCTCAGGGTGGTTTCAGTCATTGCCGAACTCTCGATAGGTCACACCAGTAGGTTGCTTGATCGTCCAGTTTTGTAAATTGGCATCAGATTCAAATCCAACACCATAGAGAGTATCTGTCAGCGTGGTGAGGATGATGGGTTTATCCGTATAAATCAATTCATTATTTTCATGCCAGTAGAGGATGCTGGTGGCGAGGGTCATCCCTGAATCCGATTCCACAAACACATTGCCCCTTGCTGTAAACAGATGCCTAGCATCATCAATTCTGCCAGTATCCGCTGTCATGATCGAGCTATGCTCACCCTCCAGATCAAAAAAATCCAATCTGACCTTCCCGAGGAATAGAATTTCACGGGGATCATCATAGTGTGCCGAATAATCTGCCCGGGCCTGGACATTTTCCTTACCCACGGAATTGATCCTGATGACGGGATTCCAGCTCTCCTGGCTGGGGATACGGCTTTCAGGCACCTTCTCATCACTCAATGACTGCCCGACGGGGTCACAGGTAAACAAAAGAATGCCGGTAAAAACCAACATTGTGATTCTGTACATCATGGACTCAATGTAAACATGTCTTGAAACAAAGTCAGGAAAAAAGCTGGCAAATCGATTATTTTGGCATAGTCTTAGATTGGATGCAAAAAATGCACCAATAGGAGAAGTAGCTTGAAAAACTTTCGTCAAAGCCTCGCTGATAAAGTCCTTGTTTTTGATGGAGCTATGGGGACCAGCATCCAGCGCCTGAATCTCACCAGTGAAGATTTCTGGGGTAAAGAAGGCTGTAACGAACTGCTCGTATTGTCCAAACCAGAAGCAATTCAGTCTATTCATGCAGGTTTTTTAGATGTGGGTTGTGATGTCATTGAGACCAATACCTTTGGCGGCACCCATGTCGTCCTGGGTGACTATGAATTATCTGATAAAGTTTATGAAATAAATTTAAAGGCAGCTCAGCTCGCTCGCTCTGTGGCTGACCAGTTTTCAACCCCTGCCCATCCCCGATATGTATCAGGGTCCATGGGACCAGGGACTCGACTTCCCTCACTGGGACACATCTCCTATCAAGAATTATATCAGGCTTATCGGGAACAGGCTGCCGGTCTCATAGATGGAGGTGTCCATGTCCTTCAGGTAGAAACGGTTCAAGATCCATTACAGGCGAAAGCTGCCTTGAATGCGGTATTTCATATACTGAGAGAAAAGCACATCGATCTCCCTGTTATGGCCTCAGTTACCATGGAAACCATGGGAACCATGCTGTTGGGTACAGATATGCTGGGAGCCCTCACTACCCTGGAGCCCTATCCCCTGGATATCATAGGGTTGAACTGCGGAACGGGTCCAAAAGCTATGAGCGAACATCTTCATACCCTTTCTGCTCATTCTCATTTTCCCATTTCAGTCATACCCAATGCTGGTCTGCCTCACAATATTGATGGTGAGATGGTCTATGATCTCACTGCGCCAGAGCTTGCTCATGACCTCAGCCACTTTATTACAGGTATGGGTGTCAGTGTCGTCGGTGGCTGTTGCGGAACCACATCTGAACATTTAAAGGCAGTGGCGGAGCAAGCAGGCCGTCTAAACCCTGCCAAACGTGAACCTAGCTTTACTGCAGGCGCTACTTCCCTCTATTCGGTATCCACATTTAAACAAGAGCCTGCTCCCCTGATCATTGGAGAGCGCACAAATGCCAATGGGTCGAAGAAATTCCGGGAATTGCTCCTGGCAGGAGATCTGGATGGCATGGTGAACATGGCTCGTGATCAAGTCGCAGAAGGTGCCCATATACTTGACGTCTGCGTGGCTTATGTAGGTCGCGATGAAGCTGGGGATATGGATGAATATATCAATCGTCTTAATAGTCAGATCTCCATACCCATCATGATTGATTCAACTGAAGTTTCAACCATACGCACAGCCCTGGAACGCATCACAGGTCGCGCAATCGTGAATTCAATTAACCTGGAAGACGGCGATGCCAAAGCCGAGGAAGTCATTGCACTTTGTCGCGAATTTGGTGCAGGTCTGGTATGTCTCACCATCGATGAAGATGGTATGGCCAAAACTGCTGAAAAAAAACTTGAAGTCGCTCAACGTATTTATGATTTAGCAGTTACCAAACATGGACTCCGAGAGAGTGATCTCTTTTTTGATCCCCTCACATTCACATTGGCTTCAGGGGATGAAGAATTTCGTAAATCTGCCATAGCCACCCTGGATGGTATTCGACTCATCAAAAAAGCCTTTCCTCAAGCATTTACAAGCCTGGGGGTTTCCAATGTTTCTTTTGGTCTTAAACCAGCCACACGCCATTTATTAAACTCTGTGTTCTTGAATATGGCCATCGAAGCAGGTCTTGATGCCGCCATTCTTCATGCTGGTCGCATTCAACCATACTTCAAGATCAAAGAGAGCGATCGAAAGGTCTGTGAAGACCTCATTCTGGATAATCGAGAGGGTGATTACGATCCCCTCGTGAGTTTATTGGAATTGAACACCGACCTGGTTGCTGCGGCCAAGAACAAAGTAGATCTCTCGACCCTGCCATTAAAAGAGCGGCTGGCAGCTCGTATCATAGATGGAAATCGATCCGGGCTCGAGGCAGACCTGGAAGCTGGCCTGAAGGAATATTCAGCTCTGGATATCGTTAATAAGATTCTACTAGATGGCATGAAGGAAGTCGGTGAGCTTTTTGGCGCAGGAAAGATGCAACTACCCTTTGTGCTCCAATCGGCCGAAACCATGAAGGCAGCCGTGAGCTATCTGGAACCCTTTATGGAAAAAACGGATGCCTCATCCAAGGGCAAGATCATCCTGGCGACTGTGAAGGGTGATGTCCACGACATTGGCAAGAACCTGGTAGATATCATACTCAGCAACAATGGCTTTAATGTGGTGAATCTGGGGATCAAAGTATCTGTAGAAGCCATGCTAAAAAGTTTTCAGGACGAAGCAGCCGATGCCATTGGGATGAGTGGGCTCCTGGTGAAGTCCACCATCATTATGAAGGACAATCTTGAAGTCCTCACGGAGCATGGGGTTACACCTCCCATTATCCTGGGCGGAGCGGCCCTGACGCGTGCTTACGTGGAACAGGATCTGCGAAAAGTCTATGCCGGCTCGCTGGCTTATGCCCGTGATGCCTTTGATGGATTAAAGTTCATGCAGCAGATTGAAGCGGGCAACCTGGAGCAGGATCTCGCAGTAGCCCAGACGGTGAAAAAGAGCAAGACCAGGAAGGCCGTCGTAAAAGAAATTGAAATTCTAAAACCGGCTGAACGAATCCCTGAGCCACCTTTTTGGGGACGCAGAGCAGTGGAAGATGTGAATCTTGAGACCATCTTTCCCTACATTAATCAGTCCGCCCTGTTTCGTGGGCAGTGGGGATTCAAACGGGGCAAGGTAAGCGCTGAGGAATATGCAAGACTGGAACAGGAAACCATCTTCCCCACTTTTGAAAAACTGTCGGAGCAGGTCGTTGCAGAGAAGCTGCTTTCCCCAAAAGTCATCTATGGCTATTACGCCTGTCAGTCAGAGGGAAACAGACTCTGGATATATGCGAATCCTGAAGATAAAGAGCCCCGGCACTTTATTGACTTCCCCAGACAGAGTGCAGCACCAGGTAGATCCATACCAGATTATTATGCCAGTGTGGACTCAGGCAAGCGAGATGTACTGGCTTTCCAACTGGTGACAGTGGGCGCAAAAGCTACTGAGTATGCTCAAAAATTGTATCATGATAATGCCTATACGGATTACCTGTACTTTCATGGATTTGCCGTTGAGACAGCAGAGGCTCTGGCAGAGTACTGGCACAAACAGGTTCGTCAGGAACTTGGTATCTCCGGGGACGATGGTGAATTGGCCAAAGAACTCTTCAGGCAAAAATATCAGGGAAGTCGTTATTCCTTTGGGTATCCCGCCTGTCCCGAGCTGAAAGATCAGGAGCTCATTTTCGAATTGCTGGATGCTGAATCAGAAGGGATAACCCTTACTGAAGAATATCAAATTGTTCCAGAGCAGAGTACCTCGGCTATTGTGGTGCATCATCCCAAGGCGAAATACTTCTCTGTTTAATCAAAATACCCGTTTTACTAGCTCGTTTAAACCGTCATCTCGAGCGGAGTCGAGAGATACGTGCTGACAACGAGATATCTCTTCCCTCGACTCCGCTCGGGATGACGAAATCCATTACAACAAATCAAAACGCATCTCCCTCATCGAACTCAGCAACCTCATTTAACTCATTAAACTCATCAACTCAAAAACTAACCCTCGCCCCAAAAAAAGGCAGGAGTGGCAGCATATAAGAAGTGAAGCGTGTCTCATAGTCATCAGACCAATAGTATTCGTATATATTCTTGTGGTCCAGAGCATTGATCAGTTCCAGATACCACTCAATTTTGGTATCCCTAAATAAGTCCCCACGCATGGACATGCGCAGGTCCAGTCGCTCATAGACCGGATACCTCGCTGTATTTTTCTCTTCAAAACGCACCTCGCCCTCAGCATCCACCAGCACTTGTCCCTGGCTATCGTATCTGGCTGGTGTCCAGGGGAAACCACTACCATAGCTATATTGGATATCCAGATACATGTTATTGAAGAGATTATATCGACCCACCAGTGAAAAGGTATGACGTTGATCAAAATCACGATAATAGTAGTAGGGCTGCTCCCCTTTTTCCTTGGAAACACTATATGAGTAGCTAAGCCATCCGGACAAACGGGTGTTGGGCATTTCTCGCTTCTGGAGGAATAATTCACCACCATATGCAAACCCTTCCCCAGAATTGTCGGGGATGAAATTATAGGTAGAGTCGCGTTGAACCACCAGGTTTTTCAGATCCTTGTAATAGCCTTCAAGCTTGGTCACATATTTCTCAGAAGGACGATATTCGATACCAAAAAGACTATGCTGGGACTTCTCTGTACCCAGATTAATGGTCTCAAACAAATTCCACTCAATGGATCTCTCAAAACGTTCAAAAAGTGACACAAAATTGGGAGCCTGGTAATAATGACCCCACCCCATATGGAGGGAGGTCTGGTAATTCAAATTATAAGTTGCAGATAACCGGGGGCTATAGACCCATTCCTGGGTGTAGGTAGAATAGTCAGCTCTAAATCCAGTTAGGATAGTGAGAACTGGTGGAACCACAATCCACTGATCCTGAATATACATACCACTCATGGAACTGGCATTCTGAAGTCGAATATCCCGATCCAGTATGGCCCCATCATCCATGCGGCGATCCTCAGGATTTTGCTCATAATAGGCACTCGAATCCATGGTCATTGAGATACCAATATCGGTGATAAGATCAGAGACGGTTATGCCTGATTTCAGTGTATGCCGGGGAGTTAGAATATGCGTAAGATCTTCTCTAATCTCCATTTTTCGCATATCGATGACAGGTGAATAGTGGTAATCTCCGGCTTTCAGATTCATGGTCCAGGTATCATTAAAACGGGATAGGGTCAGGTTGGATAGTGAGACATCACTAAAGGCATTCATCCAGCCCACACTGGTGAGACGACTATCAATATTGTTGCTCAATGAGAAGAAATCTTCATCTGCAAAAATATCGAGGTCTTCTCCTTCCCCACTGATTTCAAGCTCAGTCAAAATCATCTCCTCCCGGGAATCAGAAAAGTTTACGCGGATCTTCTGCTCAGGGGAAAGATCATAGACAAGCTTACCCTGGATGTCCTTGAAATTTGGGAAAACCGTACCCGTTGGGACATCTGCCATTCTATCCAGGAGGACATCATAGTAGGTGCGACGACCAGATAACAGCCATGAGCCCTCTTCACCTGAGCCAGGCAGGGGACCCTCAGCCAGAGCACGCACATCAATGAGACTCATACTTGCCTTCCCCAGGTTTTCAAAGCGACTACCCTCTCTATTTCGAGCTATGAGAACCGAGGAAAGCTTATCACCATATTGGGCTGAAAAACCTCCTGGTAATAGCTCGACATATTCAACCACATCAGGGTTAAACATACTGATGGGACCACCCAGGGCCTTGAGTCGGTATGGGTTAAAGACAGGAACATCATCTACAATGATCAAGTTCTGATCTGGCGTTCCCCCTCGGACATAAAATTGGGCTGAGGCATCTGAGCGGGCAATGACACCGGGCATGGTGGTAATCCCACGAAAAATATCCTCACCCCCACCAGCCAGGGTCATGATTTCGCGGGGTTTTAATTCCCTCTGGCTGGGATTGAGACGTTCCTCAGCGCCCTCACGTTTGCCTCGAGTCACCGTCACGGCACCCATTTCAATGGAAACAGATTCGAGTTCGATCTGCAAATCTGTCTCCAGATCAGCGGCGACAACAACCTGTCTTAGAATTTTAGCCTTATATCCCACCATGCGAATATGGAGACGATATTCTCCCACAGGAACATCCCTGATAACAAAATATCCTGCATGATCGGCGGCGGCACCAAGACGGGTTCCATCAATGACCACATTGACACCAGGCAGGGCGGCTTGCGTTTTTGAGTCCCTGATGCTGCCAGTTACTGTCCCGGTAGCCCCAGATAACACATTGGAATAGGATAAAAGCAACAAGAAGAGCTGCAGGATTGGGAATGCATTTTTCACGGTGGGAAAATTTGGTACACACAAGCCCATTATCAATGGAATATTTAGTAAGTTTTTTTCAATTCTACATTTAATATGATGCCGTGATAATTCTGAACTTAACTTCAATTATTTCCTATAGAGGATTGAATAAATGAAAAAATTAGGGACATTTGCTGGTGTCTTTACCCCCACAATTCTGACCATTCTTGGTGTCATCATGTATCTGCGCCTGGGTTGGGTTGTAGGCAATGCCGGATTTGGTGGAGCGCTGGTAATTATTATACTGGCAAAAATGATTACAGTAACAACGGGTCTGTCAATTGCTGCAATTGCTACCAATACACGAGTAGGTGCTGGTGGTTCCTATGCTCTCATTTCCAGGTCCCTTGGCCTCGAAGCCGGTAGCGCCGTAGGAGTTCCCCTGTATCTGTCCCAGACACTGGGTGGTGCCATGTACATATCAGGTTTTACTGAAGCCTGGATTGCACTTTTTCCAAGTCACGACCCCATAGTAATTGGGATATCTGTACTTTTCCTGGTGCTGGGAATAAGTTTGTTAGGCGCCCAGTTTGCCATGCGTACCCAGTATATTATCATGTTTATCATTGGCGTTTCCCTGGTATCATTCTTCGCCGCCACGGGGGAATCAACGCCGCATATCGTTGTCTGGGGTGATTTTCCACAGGCTCCATTCTGGGCTGTATTCGCGATTTTTTTCCCAGCAGTAACTGGAATTGAGGCTGGTGCAGCCATGTCCGGAGATCTGAAGGACTCAAAGAAATCTCTGCCCATTGGTATGCTATCTGCCATAGCTGTTTCGTTTCTCATTTATGGAGCTGCTGCCTACTACCTCGACCATCTGGCAGAATCCAGCGCCTTGATTTCCAACAACAATATTATGATGGACATTTCCCGGTGGAAACTCGCCCTGGCAGCAGGAGTGTTGGGTGCCACCCTTTCATCAGCCCTGGGCTCGGTGGTGGGTGCGCCCCGTACATTGATGGCCATGGGATCGGATAAGGTGATTCCCTTCTTTCGGTTTTTCGCCAAAAGGAGCTCAAAAGGCGAACCTGTTTATTCAATTATTTTTACAGCCATTGCCATTCTCACAAGTCTGCTGCTGGGTGATCTCAACACCATTGCCCCCCTGCTTACCATGTTCTTCCTGATTACCTATGCCACCATCAATCTTGCTGTAGCCCTCCAACTCGGCATTGGGATTCCTTCTTTCAGACCCCTTTTCAGAGTCCATATCAGTATCCCAATTATTGGTTTTTTATGGGCCCTGGTGGTCATGTTCATGGTCAACCCCGTATTTGCTGCAGTGGCCTGGCTGCTAATTATTATTGCTTACCTGGTACAAGTAAAACGCGGTTTGCAGGCACCCTGGGGTGATGTACGCTCCGGTATGTTTATGGCAATGGCTGAATGGTCCGCTCGACAATCTGAAAAATTGAAAAGCCATCCCAAAACCTGGAAACCAAATATCATGGTACCTGTGGAAGACCCAATCGCATGGAAAATTCGGATGGCATTTCTAAGAGATATCGTCTTCCCATCAGGTACACTACGTTTATTCTCAGTAAAAATTTCTACCGAAAGTGTGAATAGCATTATCCGTACTTTTAGCAACAAGCTTTTCAGAAAGGGTCCCGAAGTCATTGTGGATTCTGAGGAGCATAATGCCCAGGAGGAGGCATTGGTTCTGCTGGCAGAGCCACTTAAGGCTGAAGATTTGCTGGTCACAACCTCACTCATCGAATGCCAACATTTTCTCGAGGGTATCAGCATCACCGTTCAGGTCATGAGAAGCATGTATTTCCCCCCAAATATCATGTTTTTAAGTATGAGTGATGATCGTTCCAAGGATGCACGTCTCGAAGATATGATCGCGGTGGCAGTCAGGGAATCAATGGGTATTGCCATCTATTCACAACACCCAAAAAATGCCCTGGGAAATAGGGAAACCATCAATATTTGGCTCCGGCGTTCCAGCCCCAATAAAGATTTGGCTATCCTCATGGCGATTCAACTGAACCGTAATTGGAATGGACAACTCAGATTTGTTACTGTAGTGGATAGTGAGGAAGATGGAGAACTGGCAAAGGCTGCCCAGGAAAGACTTTTTGATCGGGCCCGGTTGCCAGGATCTACAGAAGCTGTTGTCCTGGTCGGTAATTTTAAGGGGGTTTTATCATCTGCACCCCACGCAGATTTAAACGTATTCGGAATATCTAACGAATTGGATGGGGATAGCATGCACACGCTGGCTGAAGCAGTAAACACCTCATGCCTTTTTGTCAAGGACAGTGGTGTAGAAAGCATGGTCGTGTAGCATTTAATTGGGGAGGATTTATGGAATCAAAAGAATCAGCTCGGAATTTCACCAGTGTTATTCAGCTTGCCATTGGCATCGTTGGGGTGATGGGATTACTCATCTTTGGATGGCCATCACCTGATACCAGGCCAAAAATATATGAACTATACCTGGCTGGTGTCTGGACGCTTATCGCGTTGTCCGGGAGCTCAGTTTATTGGGATTGGAAAGATTCCAAATGGTCCCAAAAAATTATGGCCGTCGCTGCTCCTCTCGCGGCACTCCTGTATCTTCAAAAGTATTTCCTGAGTTAAGAAACTTTTAATCCAGGCTTGAATTCACATTTCAGGATGAAACTTTTATCTCGCATTCGTGACATTTATTGTTATATATAAAGACAGGAACTGATATTCTCTACCAATACGTTGATTATTAATGGTTTACGTGTTGATAATCTTAATCAGTATTATTCCTGGCAACCAGCAAAATTATTGAAGGAATTCTGGCATGAAGCAATCTCACAGTCTCTTAATCACAACCCTCGTATTGGTTTCGAGTCTATTCGCCTCGCTTGAGAAGCCCCATGAACATTCCACTTTAGAAATTATAAATGATTTCTCTCCTGGCAGCCAGGTTTTGGCAAATATGCGCATTGAAAACAAATCAGGAATACCTCGAGCAATCTACTCGCCACAGTACCAAGTGAGTGCTTCAGACCCAGAGTCCATGGCCAGGGAATATTTATTGGCTCAAACCGATCTACTGCACCACACATCCCAGAATAGCGAATTGAAATATACTGGCGTAGTTGAGACTCCAGGTGGTTATAGGGTTCAGTTCATTCAGGAGTTTGCAGGGATTTCTGTTTACAAAGCAAGTATCAAGATTAGCCTCAATCGTGCCAATGAGGTGGTGTTTGTCATGAACGGCTACCAACCCCTGACCACTATCGCCATGGATGTAAAAGTTTCAGAATCTGAAGCTCTGGAAATAGCTGAGAACTATCTTGGGATTGATGCTCCCAACACTTACGAGAATATTGAAACCATCATTTACAAAAAGACATTCATGGAGGCGGTCGTCGCCCGACAGGTTACTATTGTACCCGGTAATAAACTATATGGTGACTGGGAAATTTTGATTGATGCCCGCTCAGGTGAAATCATCAGGGCTGAAGACAAAGCCTGTTATTTGGATGCTGAGAGAGAGACAGGATTTGGATGGGTTTACGATCCTGACCCCATTACAGCGGCACGTACACTTTATGGTCAGCCTCAATTTTCGGATAACGGAGATCAAAACTCAGACAGTTTAAACCACTATTTAAGGCAAGTGGACCTTGAAGGACTACTTCCAAATAATCGTCAGTATTATCTATCTGGTCCATTTGCCTCTATTAGCGATTTTGAAGGACCATTTACGGGGCTCTACGAGCAAAGTTCTCTCAATTTTAGTTTCACCAGAGATCAACCGGAATTTGAGGCTGTAAACATCTATTATCATCTTAACCACTCCATGGCATACTTGAATGACTCTCTGGGTTTTGATGTCATGCCGCTGCAATATGAGGGTGGCGTTCAATTTGATCCACACGGCTTGGATGGTGCTCGAAATGCTCATTTTTTACCCAGTACAGGAATGCTGGCTTTTGGCTCGCCTACCAATTATGTGGATGCTGGAGAAGATCATTCCATCATTTTGCATGAGTTAGGGCATGGTATTCATCATTGGATAACCAATGGGGGAATCTCTCAAGTGGAAGGTTTGAGCGAGGGCCTGGGTGACTACTGGGCTCAATCCTATACCCGGAGTCTGGGGCTGCTGTCTCCGGAAGACCCACAATACGACTATTTCGGACAGTGGGGTCTCCAACCTTATGGTGCTCCTGCGTTGAGAGTCACAAATTTCCCCAATCACTATCCCGATCAATTGGGAGGTGAGGTGCACTATGATGGACAACTCTGGGCCTCTTCACTCATGTCCATTTATGATCTTATTGGCAGGCAGGCCACAGATATTGATTGCTGGGAGGGGATATCCATGACGGATATCAGCTCAAACCAGGTGGATGCTGCTTTTGCGTTTATACAGGCTGATAGAGATAGCTATGCTGGAGCCAACCTGAATGATATTGTGCCTGTATTTGCAGCAAGGGGTTATCTACCAGGACCCGTGGTAGCAGCATTTGATGCTGATCTAACTGCAGGAACAGGATCTATCCTGGTCAATTTTGAAGATTTATCCTTCTCAGTTCCAGATCCCATTATTAGCTGGGAATGGGATTTCAACAATGATGGTATAGTCGATGCTACCGAGCAAAATCCTCAATATTTATTCTCTGAGGATGGGGCATATACCGTTTCATTGCTCGTGTCAGATGGCTCAAATTCAAATTTGCTGGTTAAGGAAGATTTTATTTCCTTGAACTCAGGGACCCTTGTCTATGATGGACAAGCTGCTGGGGTCGGTGTCAATGACTATAGCGGGGAATTTATCTATGATAAACTCAGCGAATTGAATGTGGAGGCTCGATATACAAACCACTTCCCTGCGTCCCTGATTGGATTTGACGCGGTTTTCATTTCCCTGGGAAATGTAGGTGAAATGGGTACATCGGGATCTTTCATGAATGGTGGTCAGCTTGCAAGCATCACAGAATACGTCTCCGCTGGTGGAAATGTTTATATCGAAGGCGGTAGTATGATGAGTCTACTCCCCATTTTTGGATATTCAGATTATGAATCTTTCTGGAATCTTTTTTCCATTGAAAGTGCTGCATTTGAAGACTCTGAGCAGCCTTTGGGCCACCTCCTTGGTCAAGTCCATACACTTGGAGAGGATATCTCTTTCGCAGCATCAACCCAAACCAACAATTGGTATCTGGATCATTGCATCCCTGGAGAGAACGGATTGGTAGCTTTCACGGAAGCAAGTTTTGGAAATGCAGCCATCCAGGGTTTGGGCGACCATGGACAAAAAACATTCTATCTCTCATACTCGCTGGCAAAATTGGTTGATGGTGATTCACCAAACACGCGGCAACAGGCGCTATTGAAGATTATAGAATATTTTGATCTGCCCCTCCTGGCTCCAAATTTTTCATCCTCCCTGACGACGGGACATGCACCTCTAGCCATCGATTTCGAGGATGTTTCCACATCCAATCCGGAAATAACCATGTGGCAATGGGATTTTGACAATGATGGCAGTGTCGATTCGGAATTGCAGCATCCCACATGGATTTATAATGAGCCCGGCACCTACTCTGTATCTCTGACTATTCGCAACGCGGACACCACTGTGAGTATCCTGGTGGACCATGCAATCGAGGTTTTCAATGGGGAGAGTTCACTACATTTTGAAGGCCCTGACAACGCTGTTATAGTTGATTACAGCCCTCTGCTAAATATGACCGAGGCTATGAGCATAGAAGCCTGGATTTACCCAACTGGATGGGGAAATTTAGATGCTGGGCTTGGTAGAATATTGGATAAGGGTTTTATAAGATTTTTTCTGAACAAAGCTGGAAACAGTCAATTTGCAGATTCCAGCATCGGCTTGATTCTCAAACACCAGGATGGCACATTAAGCAAAGTAACCACCGGTCCAAATTCAATTCAATTGAACGAGTGGCAGCACGTGGCCATGACCTATGATGGAGCAAGCTCTGAAATTCACATCTATATAAACGGTATTGATAGAACCGTCATTCATACCCCGCCTACCGGTCCCCTTATCAATCATGATACCTGGGATTTAATCCTGGGGAACAACCTGACTCGCTCCTTTGTTTTTGATGGTCGGCTTGATGAAATCCGGATATGGGACATTGCTGTAACCTACACAAACCTGACTGCAGGGATGTCCAGCTACCTGAATGGCGATGAAGCAGGGCTGATGGCCTACTTCAAAATGAATGAAGCCAATGGGGACACGCTGTATGATGTCACTGGAAATTCTCATCGTGGACATATCGAAAATGCAGATTGGACTTGGGGAACAGACTTTGTGGTCCCAGTGGGAATAGACAATCAACCCGCACTTCCCATCCAAAGATTGGTTATGAAAAATTATCCTAACCCATTTAATCCCAGCACCGCAATTCGCTATGGTCTTCCCTCCCAATCAGTGGTTCACATTCAAATCTTTGATGTAAGGGGAGTTGAATTGCAAAATTATTCACTAAGCCAACAACCAGCTGGCTGGTATGAGTTGGAGTGGAACGGCAGGGATAAATCAGGGTCACAAGTCAGCTCTGGAATCTACTTTTGCAGAATTCAGACTGAGCTTGAATATCAAACCATAAAAATGGTGATGCTACAATAATTCCCGACTTGGAAGCTGATGATTTGGCTCGGCAGTGTCCTGATTAATTGAAATTAATATTTAATTCGGACTATATACTCCGTTTATAATTGCATTAGATACCAAAGCCAATTATTATCAACGCAGAGTTGATGATGACAGTCCTATTTTCCAGAAAATGTGAATACGCCCTCCAGGGAATACTATACCTGGCTGAAAAACAAGATAGGGGCAATATTTCCGCTGAACAAATCGCCACCGATTTGGATATCTCCAGGGATTTTATTTCAAAAACATTACAAAGCCTGGTTAAGGATGGCATCATCCAATCGCATCGAGGTAAATCGGGTGGTTTTTCATTGGCCAGAGATCCCGATTCCATGTCCTTACTGGATATTATTTTAATCATTGATGGCAATTCAGTATTTGAAAGCTGTGTTCTGGGTTTACCAACATGCAGCCCTGAATCACCCTGCCCTGTCCATAATAAATGGGGTCCCATACGCGAGGCATCCAGAGAGATGTTGGCAAATACCACGGTTGCTCAATTTCAACCAATCACCGGGAGTGTTTACTAAATGAATGAAAAAATAAGTCTGGACAATGGTTTACCAGCTGGTCACGTTCAGAATTTAATAAATGATATCCAGGTAAATCCTGGCGCTATTGTCAGTAAAACGTTAAGAAAATCTCAGAATATGAATTTAACGCTCTTTGCTTTTGACACAGGTCAAGCACTGAGTGGTCATTCCAGCCCCATGGATGCCTATGTACAGGTTCTGATGGGTGAGATGAACATTACTATTGATCAGACTACTCAGGCGGTCAAAACCGGTCAGCTGATTCTCATGCCGGCTGGCATCAATCATGCTCTGGAAGCCCTTGAGCCTACCAAAATGCTGCTCACCATGGTGGGTGTTTAACGTAACCAATTTCCGGAGGAGCTTGCAACGACTAAATTGGTTTCAAGCCCACAATGGAAATCAAAACCTGTTTGACCGCTG
>JACKQG010003189.1_pt1 | contig 20430 bp, 18 predicted proteins | sample 8237621 | NCBI WGS metagenome assembly JACKQG01 (sample SAMN15677084, study PRJNA649215) | marine metagenome | biome: marine; feature: Black Sea; material: saline water; isolation source: suspended particulate matter (SPM) from the Black Sea western gyre | collected 2013-06-09/2013-06-10 | depth... | reverse complement strand
AGATGGCCCCCACGTGCCCCTGGCAGCGACGCCAGCCCCACGCACCGGCTGCAAATCCGCATCCTGAGCTAAACCGACACAAGCCAACAGGGACAGCCCCAAGCCGGCAACTACGGGCCACGCGCCTTGTGAAATCCTCGAAGTCATGTGAGTGCCTTTCCTATCGCACCAGCCGACTACCCCAGCACGGTTAGTGCATCCAGGCAATTTCTATGTTGTTCGGTGCCGTGAATATGATTCGCCTGACAACAGCCCGCGTAATCTGCCGCCCAGCGATTTGGACATTGATTTTCGGATAATGGGAGGTTCCTCCAGAGCATGGATCCCAGTCGCAGTTATTACGGTTCCTGGTCAACAAACGGCTTCCGAGCCCCTTCTCGGACGAAAAGTGCACAGGCCCAGTTAGTACAACGGCTCCTCGTCTTCTCTGTAGTGCGTCTCGCTGCTGATTCGCATGGCCGCTCCCCGAAGAATCTACGGAACAGACAAGAGCATTGCTGCCGCCTCATGATGCTGTCTTCATGATACGCCCGTCGCGGTAATTTGACCACGGTCTTGGGCACATTCTACAATTCAGCAATGTCCGCCTCAGTCTCCACAACAGAAATCCTTTCGGTGCCGCGATGCGCACCGCCGCAACCCCTGGATACCGACTGCCATGCTCCTTGGCGCGATTCGATCCCCACCCAAACGTCTCCGGCACCAGGCAGTGTTGCGGAACCGTTTTGGACTCCGCGGACCGCGCCGCCGAGAAGCCCGAGCGGGTCGGGACGGAATCCCAACCTGCTTTGTTGCGCGGGCCGCCATCAAGCGGCGCGACAACTGATATAGGACATTGCCATGCCGAGAGTGCTGATTGTCTGCGAATACGCTTCGCTGAATGGCGGCGAGCGTTCTTTGCTGTCCGTGATTGGCGGCGTCCGATCGGCAGATTTCGACCTTTGCGTGGCCGCACCGCCAATCGGCCCTCTGGCGGAAGCATTGGCGGATCTCGACGTCACGTTGGTGCCGCTTGTCTTGCACGACGAAAGCGGTACTCGACTCAGTCTGGATGAATGCCGACGCCGAGCAAGTGCGGCCATTGCTGAAGCTCGGGCGGACCTTGTGCATGCGAACAGCTTGTCGATCAGCCGCCTGATCGGCCCGGTCGCCGCGGAATGCCGCGTACCCAGCATCGGTCATTTGCGCGACATTATCAAAGTGAACGCGGCCGTGATTGCCGACCTGAACCGGCACAGTCGATTGCTGGCCGTTTCGCAGGCGACTCGGCAGTGCTTCGTCTCAGCAGGATTGGATGCCGCGAGGACCCACGTCCTCTTCAACGGCGTCGACCTACATCGTTTCCGCCCCCGTCCGCTCACCGGCTATCTTCATCGAGAGTTAGGGCTTCCGCCTCATGTGCGCCTGGTTGGCTCAATCGGGCAGATCGGCATGCGCAAAGGCTTGGATGCCTTGGCCGAGGCCGCGCGACACGTAGCTGCAGCGGACCCAGAAGTCCATTTTGTGGTGGTAGGCAAACGCTACTCCCAAAAACAAGAAGCCGTGGACTACGAGCTGAATCTGCACCGCACTGCGGCGACCAATCCACTTCGCGGCCGGTTTCATTTCCTGGGCCTGCGCCGGGATGTACCGCGTCTGCTGAACGAGTTGACGATACTAGCGCATGCAGCCCGCCAGGAGCCGCTGGGACGGGTCTTGCTCGAAGCCTCGGCGTCGGGAATACCGATCGTGGCAACCGACGTTGGCGGGACAGGAGAGATCTTTCCGGAGGGCTCGGCGACGGCAGAGTTGATACCGGTCGACGACCCCCAGACGCTGGGCGCAACGATTATCCGTCTTCTCGAAGACGGCCAGCGGCGAGAGCACATGGGCAAACTGGCACGGCAACGAGCGGAAGTCGCCTTTGACGCCAGTCTTGCGTCGTCAAAACTGGTGACACACTACACGCAGGCGTTGGGGAAAGAAGGGTAGTACCGGGGCTTTCGTTGCTGCTGGCACAGCTTGCCGCAAGTGGGACAGGGGGATTCGTCAGCGATGGCTTGGGCCTGATCGTCCGTCACGGTTTCCACGGAGCCTTCCACCAAAGCCCGCGTGCGTGAGGTTACGGCAATCCCTGTTGAGCCAAACCGCCGTCTTGTGTAGAGTACGCCTCGCCCTGCTACTGACCCTCCGATGTGACCCTGCCCGTTAGCTCGCGGCCGCTACCAACAGACATCAGATGAATTCACGCGATACGCAAAAAGCCAATGCCGGTCTCTCGATCCTGGTGGCGGAGGACAGCATCGTCCACCAGACACTTGCCGTCCGGCTGCTGGAAGGTCTGGGCCACGCCGTTACGGTTGTAGGCAATGGCAAAGAGGCTGTCAGGGCCCTGCGGCGCGGCATGTTTGACGTGTTGCTCACGGATGTCGAGATGCCGGAACTCGACGGCTTGTCGGCCGCACGCATGATTCGTGCTGGTGAAGCAGAAATGGGCGGCCGAATTCCGATTGTCGGTGTCACCACGATTGGCAGTCATGAGGACTGTCTGAATGCAGGCATGGATGCGTACCTGCCGAAGCCGCTGGAAGCCGAGCCGCTGACGAGAACGCTCAAGAAAGTCGTGCGTAGGACGGCAGCCTAGCCAAATTCGGCGTCTCCGTCACACAATCATGAATCTCCCAATCGACAATCCTATGGCCCTATCGGAGTTCCGCTCGACGGACAAGGCTCGCCTCGTCGAGCACCTGAACGAGCGAGATATCTACGACCGTACCCTGCGCATTCCGCACCCATATGCCGAGGCGGACGCTGACAATTGGCTCGGCATCGTCGCCCGAAGCACCAAGCGGGAAGGCCAGCCGATCCAGTGGGCCATACGCGATTCCGAGGGCGAGTTGATTGGCGGGTACGGCTTCGACGGGCTGCGGATCGGCAAGACGCACCGAGCGGAGATTGCCTACTGGCTGGCCAAGCCGTATTGGGGCCGCGGGATCATGACGGCCACGGTACAGAGGGTCTGCGAGCACGGCGTCACGGAATTCGGCTTGGTGAAAATCATCGCCCACGTTTTCGATTTCAACATCGCTTCCGCACGCGTCCTGGAGAAGTGTGGCTTCGAACTGGAAGGCCGACTGAGGAAGCACTTCAAGAAAGATGGACGTTACATTGACGCAAGGCTGTACGGACTTGTGACTTGATCCGCTCTTCAGGTTTCGATACGTTGTGACCCGGAAACGTAATTCATCCCCCGGCTCGTACATACTGGTGAAACCATGAAATGCAGAGACCTTAGTCTTGTCGTCTTGGCTACGTTTGTTTGTTCATTTGCCGCTGCGGCTGACAAGCCGGTCGTGCTGGACGTCTGGCCGAGCGAAGTGCCAGGCGAAAAAGGGGACATCGACGAAGAGAAGCTGTTGCCGCCCAGGGCCGAGAAGCCCGTCGACCGGCTGACGAACGTGACGAAGCCGACGATCACCGAATACAAACCGGACCCGCAGAAGGATACCGGCACTGCGGTCCTGATCTGTCCCGGCGGAGGCTACCACATATTGGCGATGGACTTGGAAGGGACAGAGGTTGCCGAATGGCTGAACTCGATCGGCGTAACGGGCATTGTCCTCAAGTACCGCGTACCGCGACGCAAGGACCTCCCAAAACATCAAGCCCCTCTGCAGGACGCACAGCGGGCAATGAGCCTTGTGCGAAAGCACGCGGACCAGTGGCGGATTGCCCCGTCCCGGATTGGAATACTCGGCTTTTCGGCGGGCGGTCACCTGTCGGCCACGGCTTCGACGAACTTCGACAAACGCGGATACGATGCGATCGACGAAACCGATCAGATTAGTTGTCGTCCCGATTTCACGGTGCTCGTGTATCCGGCCTATTTGATCGAGGGCGAGAAGTTGGCTCCCGAGATCCGAGTGACCCAACAAACGCCGCCCACGTTCTTCGTACACGCGGGCGACGACCGCATCAGCTCGGAGAACAGCGTCAGGATGTACCTGGCACTGAAACAGGCCGATGTTCCCGCGGAATTGCACATCTTCACCAGTGGTGGCCATGGATTCGGCCTACGGCCATCCGACGCCCCGTGTTCCCGCTGGCCCCAGCAATGCGAAAAATGGCTGCGGAATCGAGGGCTGTTGGACAAAGGCCAGTAACTGCGACTTGACCACATCGCAATGCTCGGCGAATACGGCGCATCGCACAAAGTTCTTCCCCTCACGACGTCGGCAGCGAAAGCGACGGGTGCATGGCGTCCAGGTCCATGAGTTGTGCCATCATCTTGCCGCCCGACTCGCGAACCACGTAGACGCTGCCGCCGGGCCGCGCCTTCAAGGTGACCTGGCCGGCCACGGGTATCGTCACTTTCACATCCCGCGTTTCTCCGCCAGCCGCCCATGCCGCGACCAACCAGGCCGCCCGGTCCTTTCGCTTGCGTACTAGCACGCGAACGTCGGCGTCGCCCGTTGGAAACTCGTAGGCGGGCTGTTCCTTCGACCAGATGTGCCGATCGGGCCCGGGCAGCAACTCGCCGTCGCGGATGTAGTCTTCCAGGTGCGAGAAGAAGGCCTGCACGCGAGAAAAGGCGACCATCTGTTCGATCCAGTGCGGCGGATCGTTCTTGCCGAAGGGCTTGTCGAAACCGCCCGTGGGATAGGCGTAGTAGCCTGCGTTTCCGCCAACCAATCCGCCCACGTAAAGGCACTTGAGAAAACCCGTGTAGCGAGTCAGATCACCAAGGCCATTGTCTTCCAGCACTCGGTCAGAGCCCAGGCCCTTCTCGCGTGGCCAGCCGGCGCACAGCCAGTCATAGCAGTGTGGGCTGCCGTTTTCGATCTCGAAGCCTTTCGCGTTCAGCGCCTGGGTCAGCATATTGTCCTTGCCCGTCCAGCCGGAGTTGAAGTGCATGTAATAATGCTGGCTGCTGGCCAGGTCCGAGACGGGTTTCATCCACTGGTACCCGTACATCCACCGCGCCCAGTCGTCGTGTCGATTGCGATGCGTGCCGCCGGTTGTGGTGTAGTAGATGTACAGTTGGCGGTCCGGCACAACCATCTTGACCTCGTTGGCGATGATCTTCTCCGCCCGCGCCTTCTGGGCCGAGATGTAATCGTACCAGGGCTGATCGCCCTTGGCCTTGACGATCGTCGGGTCTTGCTCCCATGCCTTCTGAGCAAAGCCCAACACACCCAAACCGTACTCGCCTCCGTTCAAGACAATCGCGATCGGGCATTTCCTACGCACGGCACGAATCGGGTCGGCGCGGAACTTGCCGGCCATCTTCCACACCGCGTCGGGCGTCTCGGGGCTCCACGCCAGGCGCATGCCCTTCTGCCATTTAGTACCGTCCAACGACTGGGCCTTGGCGTCCAGCAGCTTGCCGCCCGAGTCGCGCGTCCAGGCTTCGGTCGGTGCCTCCTCGAAGGGCAAACGGCGTGAACAGATTACCGACAGTTTGAACGTCTTGGGGTCGTCGTGTGCCAACTGCGCGAGCCGACTCTCAATGCTCTCCGGATCGTCAAGTTTTTCGACCGACTTCTCGGTCACATAGCCACCGAATTCGAGTGCGTAGCCCCAGTTGCGTGCAAATTCCACCCTAGCCTCGTACGACAAGGTCCAACCATAACGCGTAAGCGGTGGCAGCGTGTGATTCTTAGCGAAAACCGGCGGCCGGAGAGAGGCCACGTATTCGGCCGACTTAACGAGTTCCTGGGCCGCGACAGTCGCGACCGACACAAGAACAACTAGCCAGACAAGCAGGAATCGACACATGGCGTAGTATCCTTCCATTCGAGTTGCGTTTGAAACCGATCCGAACTCGCAACAATCGCCATCGTAGTAGTGTGTCTTCCGCTGTCAACCGCGGCGGAAGTCGACGAAGCGCCGACGCGTCTCCCCGCCTGTAAGTCGCCTGTCCGCATGGTAAGATATCGTTATCAACCGGCGGCTTCCGGCGATGGAAACCTCGGAACTTCTCTTCTTTGCATCTCGGTGTAGGTTCTCGTTGCCTTTGTTTCTTTCATCGGCACAATTCAGGCGGCGCGGCCCAGTGTGGGAAGAATTAGCCACGCGATACGACGGCAGTTACAAACCGGGTAGCCTGCACGGGTTCCCGTCGGTCAGGTTCGCTCATGCCGACACATCTGTGCTGGTGCATACCTATTCCATTGGCGCGCGCAAGCCAACCCACTACACGCAAATCCATTCCTGTTGGCCGGACAGGGAGTTTCGCCTGGAAGTGTACCCACTGGGGATTCTTGCGAAGCTACGCAGGTTCTTGGGAATGGTCGACATCGAAACCGGCTGGACTGACTTCGACTGCCAATACGCCATCAGCGGTAGCGATCCAGACGCGGTGCGTGGCTTTCTGAACTACGACGTAAGGCATGCCATCCAAGAACTTCGAACGGCAGGCAGAACCAACGACATCTATCTGTCGTTGGTAGGTGGCCACTTTGTTGTGAGGAAAGAGCGCCCAATCGACGAATACGAAGAATTGCAGGCAGTCACCGATTTGACGCTGCGACTGCACGAGCAGGCCTTGCTTACTCGCTCGGACGGCATCACGTTTCTGGACCAGCAGGAAGTCGTCTTTTCCCTGGACGAGGCGATTTGCCGGATCTGTGGCCAACCGGTCACCGGCGCCACGGCCGTATGCTGTCGCTGCAAGACGCCGCACCATCGTGAGTGTTGGCAGTACTACGGCGCATGCTCTACGTACGGCTGCGGCGAAACCAGGTGCATGGTGACCAAGAAGAAATCGCCCCGCGTTTCAAGACGCGTCTGGTAGCGAGCACCTCGGCGGTTCATGTCCGAAAGAACGGCAGCGCATCGAATCGCCGGAGTTCTACGAAACGCTGCAGCGGCCCATCTGCCGCCGGTTCCTGGCGCTGATCAACTGACTCAACCCCAGCGTTGCATAAAAGTCCGTGGGGTAAGCTTCCAGCTTGCCGGAAAACGCGGTGCCATCAGCGCCCGACCGACCAGTCGTCAAACTTCACGTTTTGTGAGGTTAAGCAATTGATGGGGAAACGCCAATTCACACGGCCAACGCAAGCTGGAAGCTTACGCCACAATAAATCGTTTGCAACTATTAGGGTCACCTGAGCCAGTTGGCCCTCTACGGTATCTCTCCCCCATCTATCGGCGTGCGCTGTCGACGCAGGTAACGATGCACCCACGTCTCGATCTGAAGGCGTGGATCTGCGAAAGCGGCTGAAGGCTTGCTCCGACCCACAGAAAGTACTAACATCGGGTTCAAACTGGGAAAGCTCACGTGTTTTTGTGACACGGATGTCAGACAAAATATGTGTTGTGCGATCGAGCTGGTGATTGATTTCGACAACAAACTGTGCTGGTTCCGAGACGACTAACAGCGAGAACGAGTCCGCGCTATTGTCCTCGACCGATTGGCTGACGACCACAACCAAGAGGAATGCCGCTACCTCATGCGATTCTGGTGGCACCTCGTAATGAGCTACCGTGAAGTCAGCTACGACGAGCTTCGCCAGTATTGTACTCCATCAAAGATGGCGATCCTTGATGATCTCTTTAACGTGATCGTGTCTGGTTTCGATAGCGTTGATGGCTGGATAGATCGCTGTGAAAGCCAACTGCCCATTGTCGTTAATCGCCTCGATGAGATGGCAGAGAACTAACGCCGCACAACACAGAACGATCCGCAGAGTCCCTTCGGGATCGCCTTCGCTCTTTTGCAGCGATCGCTCGCGTAATAGAATCAATCGCTATTCAACGTCGTCCGCTCCGTTCACGGCGGCGACGGATGTTCTTCCCGTTGTGTGCCACGAGCTGCCAGGGCGTGCGGCAGAGAGCTTCTCATGCCCGTCATTTGACGGAGGATCCATTGCATGGACGGGTCACTGCGATTCAAATGTGTGGCCAGCTTCTTCAATGCGGCCATTGTGGGTCGAAGAGAAGACGCTCTGCAACGGCAAGGCGGAGAAATGCCATGACAAGCCTACGTCCCAGCGAAATCGCAAAGATGATTTCCGTGGCCAAGGGAACGGCACGGCTAGTCGTGGCGTTATTGGTCGTCGTGGGCGGCGGAATGATCGGCCATGGCCGATGTTTCGCTCAAGACGATGCTGCCAGGTACCTCCAGATGGCGAAAGCATACGCCGACGGGATGATCCAGTTGGGAAGGGATCGGTATGGCGATCAGCACTCGCCGGTTTTCGTTTCCACGTTGGATCTGCGGACGATGAAGATGCCATCGAGCACATCCGAGCCGACGCGAAAGATGTATTCGAGTTTCTTTCGTGCCGAAGACTATAGCACCAGCGCGAACCCGATGTACCACATCGACTTGTATCAATTGCTGGAGGCCCTCACGGTTCTGACCGACGATCCACAATATCGAAACGCCGCCCGTGAATCGATCGGCTGGTTCTTCAAGAACACACAAAGCCCGGCCACCGGTCTGATGGCTTGGGGCGAACATCTCGCATGGGATCTTATCGAAGACAAAGTCACCGTCGGTAACATGCGCGACGGCCAGCTGCAAGTGTCCGATATTCACGAGTTCTACGGACCGTGGCTTCACTGGAAGACAACGTGCGAAGTGGCCCCGGACGCGGCACGCCGATTCGCAGTCGGGCTGTGGGAACACCAAATCTACGACCACCGGACATGTGATTACTCTCGCCACGCTCGCTACTCGAAGCATGGCCCCGGACGCGGCTACGAGTTTGCCCGGCAGGCCGGTTTCTATCTGGACACGTGGGCTTCCGTCTATCGATCAACCAAGGACCCGGAGTTGCTGATCGCCGTGGAGAAATTCCTGGATGCATGGCAGCGTCGCCAGAATCCCGACACGGGCTTGCTGCCGTTCGAGGGCCGGTCGCCCGACGTGGTGTTCGTGTTGCACAACCTGGCGTTTACGGTTGACGGCTGGGAAGCCGCGAAGAAACTGCCCGAACCACTGGCCAGCCGCTTGAAGACTTTCATCCGGTCGGTCGACGATGCGATCCTGAAACTGAAAACGGATCTCTCGCCCGGCGGCAAGGGTTTTCCGAAGATCGCCGACGCGCATACAGGCGAAGTCACGAATCGGGCGATGGCCAAGGCGCGGCCTGGCTACTCGATGGAGTTCATCAACCAGCGCTATTCGCCCTACGGTGGATTGTGGGCGTCGGTGTATGGAGCGGGCTCGTACACAGACGCGAGGCATGCGCTGCTGTGTTACTATCGCTACCGGCAGATTCAACGCGACGAATACCAAACACTCGTTCTGGCGACGGCGGGCCGGTACGTCGGTTCCCAACCCAAGCCACTTGCCGGCACACTCACCCCGAAGACCCTAGCGCCGGTGATGGCGCTGCTGCACGCCGCTTGGCGGCTGTCGCGCGACGACAAGTATATCGTCGCTTCTCGGCGTCTGGCCGAGCACGCGAGGGAGCGCCTATTTGAACCGGGCGTCGCGTTCCCCTTTGCCAGCGATCGTCGCGACGACTACCCCTACTATGCTTCCATCAGCTACGGCGATTCGCTGATGCTCATGTTCCTGGAGTTGGCCCTTATTCTCCAGGACAGGGAAGATGCTGTCGCTGTGCAATGCAGCATCAGGTAGTGACTCGCGGGGGCTCGTTCAGTGTTTGCGTGCTCCGATGGCAACACCGGCGTCTCCGGTGGACGCGATCGTTAGGTGGTATTTCGTTCGACTTGGTCGTCTCCGGGCGTTTCTCGATGTCGGGCTGTCCGACGTCGGAATAGTGGTGCGATCGCAGAAACGAGACATGCTCCGGACAGTGCCCCAAGGACAATGCCCCCAGTTGCCCCAAAGAGCGCTCCGAAATCTCGTTCCGGGAGGTCCTGATTGAATATGGAGATCATTAGTCCTCCAAAACCACTCAGCGCCCCGATTACCCCGCCGCCGATCGCGCCCAACAGGGCGCCGAGGATGGCAAGGTAGTTGGTCGTCGAGGCGTCGACTTTCCACGTTCTATGAACGGCGGAAACAGCGGCGAATCCGACAAGTCCCAACAGACCACCGAGCGCGCCCAATAGAAGCGGCGCTCGCGGGTCACCCTTGCCAAACGCGATACCGAGGAGTGCACCCAGCAGCACCCCGAAAGCAAGCCACGAAAGGAATCGAACGTTCATTCGAGACTGTCACTGATTGACGAAACAAAGCCAACGAAGCGGTGGATGTCACCACCTACGTCGAGCATCACCGGGCACGCGCGGGTGACGTTGATTTCAATTTCCGCCGGATCGAGTGCTCCGGTACATGCGTTCGTTAGGGGGCGTGCGTTTTCGGCCTCGATTCACCGACATCTTTTTCGACCAGTTGCGTCAATTTGTCAACAAGCGATTTTCTGTTTGGACCATCATTGGGTTCTTTGCGGCAGGATTCGACCAGTGGTTCCAATTCTTCGCGAACATCGTACAGTTTGAGAAGGCTGAAAGCAGCCCGGCCAGTAAAAGGTCTTGAATCGCGAACGACCGAAAGGAGATGATATACCGCATCATCGTGATACCGTTCTGATTCGAGAAGTTGATCGGCCGCATCAAGCGCATCCCAAAACAGACCGTTTGTCATTGCGGCCTGATAGGCATCTTCGGATTCGGTAATCTTGCCCTGTTTGCGATACCAACGAGCCGCAGCGAGCTTCGCTTCGGATGTTGGTGACGCGAGAACAAGATCGAGCAGTTTCTTACGGTATTCGGGTGACAGCGATTCTTGTTTTCGGCGAACAGCCCAAATCCGCGCTTCGGGCCACGGAACAAAATCGATGTTTTGTTTGGCCAATTGGTAGTATTCGGGCGATTCATTCGTGATTAGCATCCATGCAAGATGAAATCGCGAGCCCGTTTCGAGGTTGTTTTCGTAGGCGGCGAACAAATCGATGCCAAGTTCGTCCGCCCGTTGATGTGCAGCACGTTCTTCTTCTCCGCGTGGCGAACCGATCAGTGACGTGCTGAAGACGACAAGGTCCAGGTCGCGCAGGAATTGGGCCTTGCGGTATTCAGTGTACGCGTACCAACCGCCGACATACCCGACGACGGCGAGCAATGCAGCGATCACGAGCAGTCGTCTTCGGCGATGGGTCATGAGACGACGTTGTTCATCCCCCTATTGATTGTCCCCGCAGCCAGGCGCGGTTAAGAGCGTTATTCCGCAGCCAGCGCGGGTCAGCGGAATCAACTCTCGTTGGCGAAACGGAAGAATCACTGGGATTCCCCGGCGCTCCCAGGAGCCAACGCGAGTTAATGGAATTATCCCCCGCTACGGCAAAGTTATCATTCTATCCGGGGCTAGCAGGAATTTCAAGAAATGGCTGGGCTTGCGGGCGTGTCCCGGTCGAATCGGCGATTGCTCAACAATCCTCCCACAGAACCGGACACGAAGGTTACCTTTATCCGGTTCCTCGTTGCCACACGTTTCCATACGGCAAGGGTTACCAGCCGTGCTTCTACTCCACATTACCATTCATAGGTCGTCGTCGGGACGAAACGATTCACCGTCTTCAACTGCGACTTATCTTGATGGTAGCGCGTTCTGAGATGCAGCGGGTACCCCGGGCCTTCCGCCCTGGGGAGAATCTCCAGCATGGCCTGAACGATTCGACCAGCTGAAGTACGCTATCCGATGCCGGTTCAGCCGGATGCGGCTGAACGGTCAAAGTGGCCTCTTGAAGTAGTACGCTGTTGCTGTTGTGGATCCAGATTCAGAGAAATTCTCGACCGAAACAAGCTCCCACCCTTCCTGTCCCAGCTTCAGAATCTGTCTTCCCGCCTCGTTTGCCGGCCGATTGGCTTTGACCTTTAGCGAACAGTATTCCCACTGCGAGACGCCGACCGTCTCGGTGTCCTTATTCTGGCCCGCGGCCAACACCGTCGCTGCGACGATTCCGCACACAAACACCATGACGAATGACAGCAGGATTGTGGTTCTTGTGCTCTTTGCCTTCTTCATTGTGATGCCTCTTTCAGTTAAAGTCGCTAGAACTATGCTGCGGCAGCAGCCAAGATAGAATACGGCACCATCAAAGCCGAAGAAAGGACACGCCGTGAACGCTATTGGAACCGGAGGGTTGGCCCTGGTCTTCGTCGTCATCATCTCGTCATCTGTGGCATTCTGCGATGATTGGCCTTGCTGGAGAGGGCCAAATGCAAACAGCGTAGCAGACGGCAGGAAGCTCCCGATCCGATGGACCAAGAAAGAAAACATCCGTTGGTCAGTCAGACTGCCGGGATGGGGGACCAGTTCGCCGGTGGTGTATGGAAACCGGGTCTTCGTCACTTCGGAAGTGGAAGAAGATGGAAAGAAGTCACTTTTGACGCTCTGCTTTGATCGAAAGGACGGCAAGGAGATTTGGCGGCATGACTTTGGCTTTGGCGTCAACCAACGCACTCACGAAAAGTCAAATCTCGCCGTGAATACTCCTGCCATCACCGAAGATGCAGTCTACGTTGCCTTTGGCAATGCGGACATTGCCCGTTACTCCCACGATGGCGAACTGATCTGGGTCAGCCGTTACATTCCGATGTTCGGCGATCCCAAGATGGCATGGGGATACGGTTTGAGTCCTGTCGTATTGGATGATGCCATCCTGTTTCCTTGGGACCATCACACGGGGCCGTGTTTCTTGATCGGGCTGGACAAGCAAACCGGCGAGATTGCCTGGAAGCAAAACCGTCCCATCGGTACTGCCCATGCGACTCCGCTGCTGGTCGAGCACCACGGGCAAACCGACATCCTCGTGCCGGGGAAGAATCGTCTGACTGCCTTCGATGCCCGCACACATGCCGAGTTATGGCAATACGGAGAGGGCGAAGGGCCGTTCAATGGCGAGATCATCGTCGGTCCGGCCTATGGGGACGGCATGGTGTTCCTGCAATTGTGGCGGCAGAGCCAAATTCACGCCATTCGGCTAACGGGCGAAGGAAAACCACCTGAGCCCGTCTGGGTCAGCGACAAGCCGGGGCCACAGGAGCCGTCTCTGCTCTACTACCGAGGGTTGCTTTACGCGCTTATGGACAACGGTGTGCTGACCTGTCTCGATGGCCAGACTGGCAAGGAGCATTACCGGGAACGCCTCGGTGGCGACTGCAATTCAAGTCCGATCGCTAGTGACGGACGCATCTATGCAAGCGATAACGACGGAACAACATTTGTGGTACAGGCCGGGGAGAACTTCGAGCTGTTGTCCACGAACGAGTTAGGCGAGAGAATCACGGCCTCACCGGCAATCTCAGGCGACGATTTGATCTACCGAACGGATTCGCACTTGTATTGCATCGGCCAAGGCCGCTGACCCTTTGTCGACCTGGAACCGTAATCGGTTTCTTGCCGAGCATAGGCGTGTGCATGCATTGCCGATTCAATTCGCCAGCGAAATCGAGAAGAAAGGCGGCAAAACCGATCAAAAAAATGTGCTTGACCGCTGCCACAGACGACGACTAGAATAGCTGAAAGGAACCTAACGTTCCGCTGCGTTTTTTGGTGTGCTTTTCGTCTCTGTATGGAGGGCATCTATGGAAAAACCATCGGACATGTTTCTATGAGGAGCTTGAACTCTTCTGGCTCTTCACAAGTGAACCCTATCGTTGAAGAGGCAGGGACCGTTTCCGCAACGAGATCCAGCGTTTGCACGTTTGCACTACGGGTTCCTGCCGGCTTGGATGTGAACTGTTCGTCTGCAGCATTTCGACTTCGGCTTCGTCCTGCGATTACGGTAGCTCTGCATCCTGTTTGACGACACATAACGACTGCGATGCGAGATACGCCCACAATGGGCATTGCTTGACCGAGCCAGAGGCCACTTGCGCGGGGAGCAGTTCAGATTTCAAGGCGACTTATTCGGCCCTCGTCCTCTCTTTGTGGCGAGGGCCTTTTTCGTTACGCGTCGTCCCCCTTTCGCTTATTGCGACACTCCATGTAATACTTCTGGACGTAGGCGACACAGGGCCGACCGTTGGCAGCCATCTGGGCGCAACGGGCGACTGGCGACTTGGCTTTCTCCACCGCCGCCCTGGTGCGAGTGACGACGCCTTCGTCCACGTCCTGCTCGACATCCTGGCGGGTCAGCCCGAAGCAGGCGCAGACTGGGGCCTGCGGATCTTTGGGATAGACAGGCCGGGAAAGAGCTGTCGCTAGGACAGAGCGTTCAAAGCCGTCGAAATACGCCACAGCACACTGCGGAGACGGGCAGAAGTTGGCCGGTTCAGCCAAAATGCGTCTCTGTTCGTCGTCCAAGTAGAGCATCAACACTTCGGCTGTCACTTGCTCTCCCTGCGATCCGCATCGAGGGCAGTAGTCGGCCGTATGATCGGGCTCTCGGACAAAGGCTTTGTTCAAGACGCTGTCACCTCCGACAACTCGTGCTCGCTAACCATCATCCACACGGTGTTCCGAATCACCTCGGCTAACTTGGGAACGGTCGGGCTGTCGGGCACCGCAATCATTCTAGCACGTTCGGCTTCTCTGTGGTGGGGAGGGAGTTCTGTCCTTACGCAAAACGATGTAGAATGGCTAGCCAAACGCTGACGGCGAAGCAGCAGATTCTTTCCCGGAAGGATCATATCGCAACCAGCCTCTACACCTGCAACACGAAGGACCAACACGATGCGACGAACATGCTTTTTCACAACGGCTCGCTCACTTACCATTATTCTCTGCATCGGTGCGACCGCAGACGCCGACGATGGGAAATGGGTCTCTCTCTTCGACGGCAAGACCATCGACGGCTGGACGAAACAAGGCGGGTATGCCACTTACGAGGCAAAGAATGGGATGATCATCGGGACCACTGCCGAAGGCAGCCGCAATACGTTCCTCTGCAAAGGACCATTCAGCGATTTCATCCTTGAACTTGAAGTGCTATGCGACAAGCCATTGAATTCGGGCATCCAGATCCGCAGCCACATCTACGAGAAGGACACACCGCAGATGTCAAAGCCCCAACGCATTCGCAAGAAGGGCGAAGTCTACGGCTACCAGTGTGAGATCGCCGCAGCGGCAAGTGGATCGTCCGGGAACTTCTGGGACGAGGGGCGGCGCACCAAATGGCTCGACGACTTCTCCGGCAAGCCAAAGGCACAGAAGGCATTCAATGAGAGCGAGTGGAACTGCTATCGCATCGTCGCTCAAGGCGACCACATCCGATCATGGGTCAACGGTGTTCCCTGCGCCGACTTCCACGACGATATGGATGCCACCGGCTTCATTGGCCTGCAAGTCCACGGCATAAAGAAAGGCACGGGGCCGTATCAAGTACGTTGGAAGAACATCAAGATTCGGGAACTGGAATCGGGAGAGAAGGTGGAATAGGCTGCCCGCATTGGACAACTGCGGAGAGTCATCGCGGGTGGCCCGGCTTTGTGACGCAAGTGGCGCTCCCACTGACCGTGGGCAATCACCGCACCGAGGCAGAGAGCAACGAGAATGAACCGGCTAGGTCGAGGATTGAAACAAACGGCGAGAACCGAAAATACAACGGAGGCGTACGCCGCAGCCAACGCGGAAAAGAAATAGGGCACAAACGTTGCGTGGAATTTCCAACGATGTTGAAGGTAGTCGGGAACATCGCCTTTCACGTACGCAAGGACAACAATGGCCGCGACGAATCCCAGGCACGCAATCGCTAGCAGGTAGCAAATTCGGCCCGCGAGTGGCTGGGCTCTGCGAGAAAGATTTGATCCGCCGGTAGTCATTCGTCGAGGCCCGTCCAATGGTCTGCACGGCCGTCACCACCCGTGCCGAAAAAAAACGAATTGAACAACCAGATATTCTACCAGGGCCACTCGGTGGAGGCGACAAGGCTTACACTTCCGAACGAGGATCTATTCGATGAAGCAGACGCTTGCCGTGATCCCACGACTACTCTGCGCGTGCATTCTGCTGGTTCCTGCGAATGTTTCGGGTGACGAAACGGAGACCAACCTTGTTGCGAATCCGTCGTTCGAAGAGTCCAAGGATGATTCAACTCTTCCCGACGCTTGGAACGGGGACCGGAGTGTCTACAGCCGTGATGCGGAGGCGGGACGCGACGGCTCGGCGTCGCTGAAGTACGTCAACGATGATCCCGGCCGATATCGTCTGGCGATGCAACGGATTCCGCTCAAGCCGGGCCGCAAGTATCGCTTCCGCGGCTGGATTCGTACCGACAGAATTGTCGGGGAGGAATCTGGGGCCACGCTGTGTATCGAGTGGTCGGATAAGGCCGGCAAGTGGATGGGTGGCGTGTATCCCAGCGGAGTCAAAGGGACCCGCCCATGGACTCAGGTGGGTGGCGTGACCCGTGTACCGGAGGACGCGGGTTCCTGTAGCCTCTCCTGCTATGTGCGTCGTGGGATGACGGGGACGGCCTGGTTCGACGACGTGGAGGTATTCCGCATCGTCGACCCGCCTCTGCGCAGCGTGCTCACGTCGCCTGTCTACCGCGGACGGATTACGGCGTCCGAGCCGAAAGCGATTCGCGCGGTCGTCCGGATCGACCTGCGGGACTACGACCTGCAGCCGGCAGACCTCAGCGTCCGCGGCGTGCTCTCCGACTGCGCCGACGGCAAGGTTCATGGGGTCGCCGAGAAACAGCCAATCGCTCACGACGGGATCGTCGAACCGGTCGTACTAGAAATCCCGGCCGAGAAACTGCCTCCTGGCAAATACCGATGGGAAAGCGGACTGGTCGATGCGGGAGGCGAGACGATCTACTCGGTCCATCATGAGTTGGTCCGCGTGCCGAATGATTCTCAGCCAACTTGCGCGATCGACGGACATCGCCGGCTGTTGATGGACGGGAAGCCCTTCTTCCCACTTGGCGTGTACTGGAGCAGCATCAACGAAGATGACCTGCGCATCTACGCCGAAAGCAAATTCAACTGCTTGATGCCCTACGGATCGCCGAGCCGTCAGCAGATGGACCTGGCAGAGCGGTATGGAATGAAGGTCATCTACTCGATCAAGGACTGGTATGCCGGTTCGCGTTGGTGCCCTTCGTCAATCCGAACGGTCGACGACGAGGAGCGAATGGTCCGAACTCGCGTTCGCGAGTATCGCGACCATCCGGCCCTGTTGGCCTGGTACTTGAACGACGAGCTTCCGCAGGATTTCCTGCCGCAGTTGGCGGCGCACCAGCGTTGGGTCGAGGAGGAAGACCCCAACCATCCGACTTGGGTCGTTCTTTATCAGGTCAACCAGGTGGCGGCATACATCGAGACGTTCGACGTCATCGGCACGGACCCTTATCCGATCGGTCGTAAGCCGGCGTCGATGGCCGCCGAGTGGACAGCCGAGACGTTTCGCCAGGTGGAACGTGCCCGGCCGATGTGGCAAGTGCCGCAATTGCACAACTGGGCCAACTACGCCAAGTCGGATGGGGAACGAAGCAAAGGCCGTACGCCGACCTGCGACGAGATTCGCAGCATGGCCTGGCAATGCATCGCCGAGGGGGCAACCGGACTGGTGTTCTACTCCTGGTTCGATGTGAAGCGGAATCCGGACGTCAGTTTCGAAGAGCAATGGTCGGGCCTCAAGCGTATGGCGGCTGAAATCGACCGCATGGCACCGATCCTTCTTTCGATCGAATCCGTGCCCGAAGTACGCGTCAACGAAGGTGGGCCGCCCGCATGGTTACACTGGTTTGTCCGCAGGCACCTCGGTAAACTTTATGTGATCGCAGTTAACGACGGAGACGGTGAGGGGAATGCGACTTTTCATTTTTTCGTGCCAATTGATTCGGTGCGTGAGTTGACGCAGGCCCGAGCAATCGAGCCGAACGCTCGCAGCTTCGATGATCGCCTCGATCGCCTTTCCGTTGGGATTTACGAAGTCGTGGAGAAGTAAGTCCACCTTTATCTTGGTGATGACCTTGCATTGTCGTCAGTGTATGGTGGAAACTGGTGGCTAGGGGAGCGGCAGTTGGTCTTGTACCGTGGCGTAAGCTTCCAGCTTGCGAATTTTCCGGGAAAGGCAAGCTGGAAGCTTGCCCCACGGGTAAGGTCTGATCCGCCGCTCACCCTTAGCGATCAGTACAGGGAGATGGACCAATGAAGACTGCAACTCCGATCCTGAAGCGTATCGTGGCTCTTTCTCTCGCTGCGAGTTGTGCGCCGTTGGTGCTGGCCGACAACCTGCCGCTGCCCCCGGGCGAAGCTCGGACACCCGAAACGCGGGCGTTGACCGCCCAAGAGGCGGCCCTGGCGTTGGAGCGCGATTGGCTGTTTCAAGCGATGGGCGAGCCGCTGGCCGAGAGGACGGCCCAGGAGATTGTTTGGGCACGGGAGTTGGCCGCGCGCTTGTCCCGCCATTCGCTGACTCCAGGTATGTCGGCCGAACTGACACGGCTGGATGTTCTGGAAGAACGCCTTGCCAAAGTGCGTGTTGCGCCTGTTCCGGCGAAGCCGGCCAAGACGGCCGACGCGACGCCGAGTTGGATTTGGTATCCCGAAGGCCGACCGGCCGAGGACGCCCCGGCCGAATCGAGGTACTTTCGCTGCCGATTTGCAGTGTCGACGGACGTTAATACTGCCGTGTTGCGGGTTGCGGCGGACGATGTGTGCGAGGTTTTCGTTAACGGCGACCGGGTTGGCAGCCATCCGACTTGGGCCCGAGCTGGCGTATTCCACGTCGGATCGTTATTGAAGACTGGGGAAAACTTGCTGGCCATTCGAGCGGAGAACAGGCCGGCTCCACACGCGAACCCTGCCGGACTGATTGCTCGCTTGGCCGTGACTCAGGCCGACGGACGGCAAATGGTCTTGGTTTCCGATACCTCGTGGCGTGCAGAGAAGCAGCTATGTCCGCAATGGGAACAGGTCGCTTTTGACGATTCCAAATGGAAATCGTCAATGGTGGCTGCGCCGTTCGGCGGTGGGCCCTGGAAGAAGATCGCGGGCGTGGACAAGGCGGATGTGCAAGACGACCCCGTCGCTTCGTATGCCGACGCGGCCCCGGCAGCCAAGGAGCTGTACTTTTCGGTACGGCGGGTGAAGCGCGAGATCCTGTTCAAGAATCCCGTACTGGATTTTTCGCAGTTGCTGTTCATCGACCAGCCGCTGCCGCAAGGCCCCGAGTCACGCCACGAAGCCATCCATCGCATGGGCATCATGGCAATGCCGGGCGGCCGATTGCTGGTACTGGACGGTCTTCATCCCGGCGGCAAGCTTCGCCAACTGGCGCCGCAGGAAAGGCCTGGCAGCTTCTGGCGTCCCGATCTGTCATTCGACGCGACGAAGGTGCTCTTCTGCTGCAAGCCGTACGACGATGAGAGTTTTCATTTGTTTGAAATGAATCTCGATGGTACCGGTCTGCGGCAACTTACCGACAGCGAGTACGACGACATCGACCCGATCTACCTGCCCGACGGACACATTCTCTTCACCACAACGCGAGGCAACTCATATGTGCGCTGCGGACCGTTCATCTATTCGTACATCCTGGCGCGGTGCGACGCTGACGGCAGCAATGTCTATCTGATCAGCTACAACGGCGAGCCGGACTTCGTGCCCGCGCTATTGAACGACGGTCGCGTGATTTACTCCCGCTGGGAATACACCGACAAGCCTCTGTGGCGTCTGCAGAAGCTCTGGACGACCAACCAGAACGGCACGGGCACGGCGCATTTCTGGGGCAACCAATCCGTGTGGCCCGACCATCTGTCCGAGCCGCGTCCGATCCCCGGTAGCCGCCGCGTGATGTTCTCCGGCGTAGGGCATCACGACTGGTGGTCCGGATCGATCGGGATAATCGACCCGGACAAAGGCCGCGACTTCCCGCACGGCTTGACCAAGGTGACCGCCGACCTGCGTTGGCCGGAAGTCAGCATCCCGCCGCAAGACGCGCCCGAAGCGGCCGACTATCATGCCTCGGGCCGCTTCACCGGTTACAAGACGGCCTATCCGCTATCCGAAGAGGATCTTCTCGTTTCGGCTCGCGGCGTAGGCGACAAGTTTCGCCTTTACCTGATGGACGTGCACGGCAACCGGGACTTGATCTACGAGGGCATCTACAACGTCTGGCATGCGATTCCCGTGAAGCCGCGGCCGATGCCGCCGGCGCAGCCGGACCGCGTTGTCTGGCCGGGCACGGGTAAGGATCGCAAACCAACCGAATCGGGCGTGTTCTTCAGCTCCGACGTGTACCAAGGCGTGCCCGGTCTGCCGCGCGGCGCGGTCAAGTACTTGCGCGTGTTCCAGCAGGACTACAAGACGTATTCGACCTGGAACAAGACGTACCGCCACTCGGGTCCATCGGTGTCGATTATTCAAGAGGAGGCCGTAAAACGCATTCTCTCCGAGGTGCCGGTCGAGGCCGACGGCTCGGTGTATTTCACGGCACCGGCGGGACGCTCGTTGTACTTCCAGCTTCTGGACGCAGATCGCCGCTGCTTGCAGACGATGCGCAGGTTCTCCGGGCGACTGCCCGGCAACGAGCGAGGCGGCGTGGGTTGCCATGAAAAGCCCAGCCCCGGGGCTCCGCCC
>JACKQG010001376.1_pt2 | contig 20433 bp, 21 predicted proteins | sample 8237621 | NCBI WGS metagenome assembly JACKQG01 (sample SAMN15677084, study PRJNA649215) | marine metagenome | biome: marine; feature: Black Sea; material: saline water; isolation source: suspended particulate matter (SPM) from the Black Sea western gyre | collected 2013-06-09/2013-06-10 | depth... | reverse complement strand
TAACAATCGAATGACCACTGAATGACAGCGAAGCGAATGACTACCGAATGACGGCTGAAGGCCAAATGACCAATAACGAATAACAAAAAGGCAATAACCCATCCACGGAGGTATGATGATGGAGGATAATTACAGGTCATGGCTATGGGAAAAATTGGGGGAGAGGTGTGTCAAGAATATGAAAAACCATGGTTTTGACGCCCATTTCGTCTCTACTCCCGATGAGGCAAAAGACCTTGTTCTCGGAATGATTTCAGGCTATGAAACCTTTGGATTCGGGGGTTCTGATACCACAAGATCCTTGGGGATTATGGAAGCGTTAAAGGCGACCGGCAAGACTGTATATGATCACTGGCAGAAGGGTCTTGATAAGGCGCAGGATCTCGAGATACGCCTTCAGCAGGGGAGGTGTGATTGTTTCCTTTGCAGTGCCAATGCCATTTCAGCCACAGGAGAAATAATCAACGTGGACGGAATCGGCAACCGGACCGATGCCATGACCTTTGGCCCTAAAAAGGTCCTGATTATTGCAGGGATGAACAAGGTGACCCATGACCTCGAATCTGCGCTCACGAGAGTCAGGGATGTTGCCGGACCCATGAGGGCGAAGAGCCTTGGCATGGAAACACCGTGTGCCGAGACCGGTATTTGCACCGACTGCAATTCCCCACAACGAATCTGCCGTGTTACCGTAATTCTTCACCGCAGGCCTATGCTGACAGACATATCTGTGGTTTTGATAAACCGCTCCATGGGGTTCTGATGACACAACATACTCACCGCTTTGTAGAAGAATATGATGGGCTTGTGGGATTTGGCCTCGACCGGAAAGGGGATGAAAATACCCTGATCTACTACACCCAGAAGTTCTCCGACGACAAACTCATGGGGATCTTGGTGGAGAGGATGTCCGAAGCAGACATGGAGGAGCTTTTTGACCTCGTTACACGGTTATTGAAGCGCTATCTTAGCGAAGAGGAATACCACAGATACTTCCTCAAAGAAGGTCAGTAAACGAGACCTTTGAAAAATACCCCCTTTTGCTCTCCGAGGCGTAGGCTCGCCTCTACGAGCCGGAGGCCCAATCTCTACGCCTGCCCCGTAGCTCCGGAAGATGGTACTGGGGTCATGCTGTAGATATCAAGGCCCCCATATCGCACCTTTGAGGGTCAAAAAGCCATAAGCGCAAATTGAGGCAATCAGCAGATAGTAAAGGCCATTCTCTCCGGCATGGACGATGCTCTCTTTGAGAGATAGTGCGCCAAGGATGTTTCCCATGGCAGGGAGAATGATGAGGCATCCAACGAAGACAGCCGGAATGATCAGCCCGGCCAAGAGGGGGGGCAAAACTTTAAGGAAAGTTTGGATGCCTAAAAAAAACCAGGGGCCTTTTACAATGTCCACAGGCGCTTCAGGCGGTATATCCATAGATGGCTTTATGAACAATGCATACAGAAACAGCCCAATGGTCCCAATAAACATGAACCCTTGAGACGGGAACCATTCACGGATATGTTTTCTAATGAGATACACGATCAAGATGGGGAGGAAAAAACAGTGATACAGGTAAGGAAGGAAAAAAAAGCTGTCACCGGGGACGATGAACAGCTTTGCAATCGTTCCTCCCGCAACGGGTATTTTCTCCAGGATGTTCATGAATATCCGGCCCGCAAAAAACCCTTCCTTATCGCCTTTCAGGACAAAACCGGTGAACAGGGTGTAGAAACAGAGAGAGAGAGAAAAGATGAGGCGTAACCACTCCGCGAGCGAATAGATCCGATAGCGCTTTCTCAAAAAATGATCCAGGGTATGGAGGAGCATCAGGATCACAAACGACTGTCCGGCGGCGTAATGAACCTGCCTGAAAAACCATCCGTAAGGGACAGCCGTTGTAATCTCTTCCACATTCTGGAAGACGTTCCCCATAGGCCGGTAGTAAAAGACCAAAACAACCCCGGAAACAAGGCACAGAAACAGAGCGGAAAGCCCCAGGCGGGGAAGAAACGAGGAGATCTTGCTTGTAATTCTTCCGGGAAACGACAATTCTAATCCTCGATCAAATCTCAACTACGACTTCCACATCCCCGTTGGCCTTTTTTGTCAAAAGTATCCGGTCCAGGTTTTTCTTGGCGGGCCCTGAGAGCCATTTACCCGAGAGATCAAAAATGCTCCCGTGGCAGGGGCAATTGAACCTCCGGGATACGATATCATAGTTAAGAGTGCATCCTAAATGGGTACACCGGGCAGAAAGGGCACAAAAATCGTCTCCCTCCTTTGTCAGGTATATCCCTTCCTTGAGATTGACAGTCGATTGTTGCTCATCAGGGCGAAAAACCACCTTTCTTTTTGTGATCTTTCTGAAGCTCATAAACGACAAGGCAGGATAGGCAAAGACAGCGGAGCCCAATACATAGGAGGCCCACAGAAGGCCTTTCTTGATAAACCCTCTCCTTTTCATTCGCTGTGCATCCGGTGAATCAGGATTTTTATCTGAGAGTATAACACAAACCTGACAGCTATTTCAACAGGCATGGATGCTGGATGCTTACCTCCTCGGGTCCATTTGAGTCCCTGAAGAGTTTCTATGTGTCGGGTTAGCCCGCCGAATTCTTCTTGTCTGCAAGAAAAACTTGTAGTAAGAGAGAGACCTTTGAAAAATGCTCAATTTTGTTTGAGTTCAAGCCTCCGGCCCAGAGGAGAAGGCGAATATTTTAACCACCCTGGAGAAATAGGCTCCGCCTTGACCCTTCAGTTCTTTCTGGATTTTTCGTTTCCTCGCATGTTAGGTTTAAAACCTATCCCGCAGGGCGGGACCGAAAGCTAAAATCTGAAAACCCGGGAGGATATCCATGTTTAAGACAAAGATGACCGAGATGTTAGGTGTAGAGTACCCCATTGTGGGGGGAACCATGATGCACATTTCGAACGCTGAGTTCACAGCGGCCATTTCCAACGCCGGGGGACTGGGAATCCTCGCGTCTGCAATCTACCAGAGTCGCGAGGCCTTTGGAGAGGCACTGGATCAACTCCTTGAACTCACTGACAGGCCGTTTGCCGTCAACCTCAATCTCTTTCCAATGATGCGTCCCATTGACAACAATGATTACTTGGATGTCCTTTTGGAAAAAGGGGTGAAGATCGTTGAGACGTCAGGGCACTCTGCGCCTGAAGAACTGTGCGCCCGGTTCAAGGAGGCAGGCCTGACCTGGATCCACAAGTGCGTTGGCGTCCGCTACGCGCTCAAGGTCCAGGAGATGGGCGCGGACATCGTTACCGTTGTGGGCTATGAGAACGGGGGGGCTACCGGCAAGCTGGATATCGGTACGTTTGTCCTGGTGCCACGGGTTGTGGAGACCCTCCAGGTTCCTGTCATAGGGGGTGGCGGCGTATCAGATGGCAGGGGGCTTGTTGCGCTCTTGGCGTTGGGCGCCCAGGGTGTCATTATCGGTACACGCCTGTTAGTCACAAAGGAGGCGCCGATCCATGATAAGCTGAAGGAGGCGCTTGTCCACGCAAATGAGGTGGATACCATGTTAGTCATGCGCTCTATCGGGGCCACTCACAGGGTCTGGATAAATGCGGCGGCCAGGAAGGTAGCGGAGTTAGAGGCCAACCAGGCCGGTTTACCCGAAATCCTCAATGTTGCTACAGGGGAAAAGGCCAAAAAGATGTATCGCGAGGGAGACTTAGATGTAGGGATCATCTCGTGTGGGCAGGGTATCGGGATTGCCCATGATATTCCCACGGTAAAGGAGCTGTTCGACCGGATCATGAAGGAAGCCGCGGATGTGGCCAGGGGATTGGTGCGGAATTAGACAAAAGACCTGAGAATCCCTTCCAGCACGCCTCCGCTTATGGCCAGGGCTTTTTCGGAGATCGTGAAGCAATATGCCTTTATCCCCCTGGGATCGATATCCCCGATCTTTAAGCCTTTTCTGACCGGGGTTCCGGGCCGGATCATGCCTCTCACAACGCCGTCAATGGATGCGTGTACAGGCTGACCGGCCACCGATCCCACCGGATCCCCTTTCTTCACCATATCACCGATTTCCGTTTCGCTCTGCCATACACCCTCTTCAGGCGCCCGGAGGACACGGTCTGTAGTGACCCCCATAATCGGCCCGGGTACCCCAGTATTGGGCTCTGCCGAACCTTCTGTCAGGAGCCGGCCCAGGTGATGACCTCGGTGGGTCTCCACCACAAAATGGGCGTGTTTCCCAACCTCAAAGCCGGGGCCGAGAGCGATGACAAGAGGCGCGTCACTTATGGAAGTCCCGGTGTTTCTCTTGGCCAGAATGGCATCAACGATCACGTCAGAGTGAATGCGTCTTGCAGCCATGCATTCGGGGTCAACAAGGAGTGGGATTTTCCCGTTCTCCCAGACAGGGTAACTGTCAGTCGCCTCGCGTATGAGGATGGCCTCTGTCCCCTCAACCTCTGCGTGACCGTCATAAACGGCCTCGCAGAAGGCTACCTTGCGCCTCACGGCCATGGGTCGGGAAAGCTCGGTAATCAGCACCCGGAAGCCGCATCGACGGAGCCTCCATGCAACGCCTGAGGCAATGTCCCCGCCCCCTTTCACACATACCGTAATTTCTGACAGCATAAAATCCCTCTTCAAGCGTATACGCTATCCCACAGGGTACCTTCTTTCCCTCAAGAATGGTTATGATTTCCTTTGACTAAGGTATCCTCTTCTCCCAAGTTTGCTGGCCTCGTAAAAAGTCAAATTTCGGACGGCTTTGTAAAAAGCTCCAGATACAAGGCGCGCGAATTTTTAGGAATGAGGCCTACTTATCAGTAGGTCGCAGTGACTAAAAATGAAGCGCAACACCGTAGATGGACTTTTTACGAAGCCGTCAAGTTTGAAAGAAAACGAGTTCGATACATTACAGCATACTGATAGCAGACTTTCCCATGGGCCGCAAGGATTTCCGGAATGTGTGCCTTACTCCAGACGATTACAAACAGTTTGACATTAAGGCCGGGTAATCATATGAATTGTCCATGGAAAAAATCGCTGATCACCAGAATCCTCAAGGTTGAGTTTCCGCGAGAAACTCTGGGACGGCGATACATTATAAAAAACTTGTGGGCCCGAGGCGGCTGTCCGGGGGACATCCTATATTGCCCCCTGTCAAGAAAAAAGACATTTCAGCCTGATGATAATAGATACCTCTCAAATTGACTATTCAGCCCTGGATCGGCCGGAGATCCTCATGTTGCTGTTCCATCCCAGACCTGAATGGGAAGGCGCGGGCACCGGAGGCAACGCCCGGGAGGTATTGATTCCGGTTGAAAAAGATGTGGTAATCGGAGGCAGGTTCCACATGGTCGAAAAACCGGCCCCCAATATCCTTTTTTTTCACGGAAACGGCGAGATTGTTGCTGACTATGATGAAATGGGACCCCTGTACAACCGCATGGGTATGAATTTCTTGCCTGTGGATTATCGGGGTTATGGCCGCTCAACAGGCAGCCCCACTATCACCGCCATGATGCGGGACTGCCATACGATTTTTGATTATGCAAGAGAATGGCTGAAAAAGGAGGGCTTTTCCGGGCGCTTCATACTCATGGGCAGGTCCCTGGGAAGTGCATCCGTGCTTGAGCTTGCAGCTAATTACAGGACCCGGGTAGATGGTCTTGTCGTGGAAAGCGGATTTGCCTATGCCGGCCCCCTCCTTCAACTCCTGGGGATAAACCTTGCTGCCCTCGGTTTCAAAGAGGAACAGGGTTTTCGAAATATTGACAAGATCATGGCGTTCGATAAACCCACCCTGATCATACACGCAGAGCATGATCACATCATACCTTTTTCAGACGCACAGGCCCTCTACGATGCCTCTCCAGCCCCTGACAAGACCCTCCTGAAGATACCGATGGCCAATCACAACGACATCTTCGCGCGAGGTCTATCCGAATACATGCAGGCGGTAAGAGGATTATGCACAAACACCATGTGACGATGCGGACGCTTGTTAAATAGAAAGTTTAGAAGGATCTGTTCAGAAATATAAGCGATTGAATCTCTTGAAAATTCACAGCGAGCGAACTTAAAATGAAGAAATCACTGCGGCAACTCCTTTTTTCAAGGGCAGGATCCCAGATAAGGTGATCCAGAGAACATTCGAGGGGGATATGATCAAAAAGATCCTGGTCTTTCTCGTGAGGGACGGACTCGTTGAAGAGTCGGAAGGCCGTTTCCGGCTGGTTTAGAGGGGGTTGAGGCTTTTTGATGGCCCTCATAGGCTCAGCGGATCGGAAGAACCTTTCCGGGTCCTCCACCCGAGGTGGAGAGTTTAGCTGAAACGAAATCAACAGGTATGAAGAAGGAGGGAACTCGTATGAATTTAGGCACACTGCTCAGCCGGAACGCACGATACCGGCCGGACAAACTGGCCCTGATCATTGATGATCACCGGCTGACCTACAGAGAATACAACCAAAACGTCAACCGCCTGGCCAATGCCCTGCTGGACATGGGCATTCGAAAAGGTGACAAGATCGCCACACTCCTTCCCAACTGCATGGAACTGCTGGAAACCTACTGGGCCGTGTCCAAAATCGGCGCCGTGGTAGTACCCTTGAGCACCCTGCTCCTGGGCAAAGGCCTCAAGGCGCTGCTGGACGATTCTGACGCGGTCATGGTGATCACTTATTCCGGGTTTGTCGAGACCCTGGAGCAGGTCAGAGGCGAACTCAGCCTTATCCCTCCCGACAGGTTTGTTCTCATTGACAGCAGGGACATACCCGGGTACTGCTACTACCACGACCTGACGGCCGGGGCCGGCGACCAGGACCCCAAGGGCATCGACATCAACGGTAATGACCTGTTCAACATTGTCTACAGCAGCGGGACCACAGGACAGCCCAAGGGGATCGTCCACACCCACCAGATCCGGGCCAATTATTGCAGCCTGTCTGCATCCGCCTTCCGTATGACGCCGGAGAGCATCATTATCCACACGGGCTCCATCGTGTTCAACGGTGCTTTCGTGACCCTCATGCCCTCCCTGTTTTTGGGTACCACCTACATCCTCCACCGCCAGTTCGACGCCTCGGCCTTTATCCGAACCGTGGAGAGGGAAAAGGTGACCCACGTGATCATGGTGCCGGCCCAGATCATCGCCATTATGCACCACAAGGACTTTTTACCCGAGGCCCTCTCGTCGCTTCAGATGATATGCAATGTGGGCGCGCCTCTGCACCAGGAGCACAAGGACGAGCTGAACAGGCACCTTCCGGGAAGAATTTACGACCTGTACGGTCTCACAGAGGGGTTTCTCACTATCCTGGACAAGGCCGATTTCGAGGCCAAACCCGGGTCGGTCGGCGTGCCGCCCCCGTTTTACGAAATGCGCATTGAAGACGAAAACAGAAAAGAGCTGCCGCCGGGCGAAGTGGGCGAGATCGTGGGCCGGGGCCCCGTCCTGATGGCCGAGTACTACAAGCGCCCCGATCTCACCAAGGAGGCCATCATCGACGGGTGGCTCTACACCGGGGACATGGGATACGTGGACGAGGACGGGTTTCTCTACCTGGTGGATCGGAAAAAAGACATGATGATTTCGGGTGGTGTTAATGTATACCCGAAAGACATCGAGGAAGTGGTGGTCCAGCACCCCGATGTTCTGGAGGCGGCGGTGTTCGGCATCCCGAGCGACAAATGGGGTGAGGCCCCGGTTGCCGCCGTTACGCTCGTGGCGCCGGGCAAGGCTTCTGAAAACGAACTCAAGGCGTGGATCAACGAGAGGGTCGGCGCGAAATTTCAGCGGGTGCAGCACGTGGTGATCATGGACGAGCTACCCCGGAACATCGCGGGCAAGGTGCTGAAGCGGGTGATGCGGGACGAGTTTGCAGCCAGGCTCAATGCGCGCGGCGCTTAGGGACACCCTCTGATAAGTATCTTGACAAGGTGGCAGAGATTGGGTCCGCATTGCAATGAAAACGCTGGTAGCAAACGGAGGTGATTAAATGAAGCTTGGCATGATTTTGTTTGTTCTATCTATTGTCCCGGTAGTTGGTCTAAGCGCGGCTGACGCTATCTCGGACAAGCCGCAGGTGGTCATTGAGACATCAAAGGGTGCCATTGTCCTTGAGCTTTACCCGGATAAGGCCCCTAAGACGGTCGATAATTTCCTGCGTTATGCCCGATGGGGGCACTACGACGGCACGATCTTCCATCGTGTCATTCCCGACTTCATGATTCAAGGGGGAGGCTTTACCCCTGATATGAAACAGAAACTTACTAAGATGCCTGTCGACAACGAGGCCGATAACGGGCTCAAGAACGACCGGGGCACCGTGGCCATGGCACGTACCCAGGACCCGCACAGCGCAACAGCTCAGTTTTTTATCAACACCAAAGACAACAAATTCCTGAACCACAAGAGTAAGACGTCTGAGGGTTGGGGGTACGCTGTCTTCGGGAAGGTAATCAAAGGTATGGATGTGGTTGATGCGATCTCTAAGGTCGAAACCCAGACCAGGGGGTCCATGGCAAATGTCCCTGTTGAGGCTGTAGTAATCACAAAGATGAAGGTTAAAGAGTAGGGGCGGCATATCTCACCCCGGCAACAAAGTGGGCTTTACGGTCTCGGTTTTTGTGGCTTTAGGATATCTTCTATTGCCTCGTGAGGCTGCTTTGTGTAAAAGAATGGAAAAAGAAAAAAGAGGTGTGTCTGGGGGGGCCTGGTTCTTAGAAAAGCAATAGTGAGAGAGGGGGTTCTTAGGATGAGAAGGGGATTGTTGCATCAGTGGAACGGTCGCATGTGACGGCTTTTCTCTTTTATGACAAAAGGACCAAGACACCTAAGGTCCTGCTTTCCCCGGACGAAAGGATATCCCATCAATGAAGCTGATTGTTTTGGGTTCAGGGACCGCCATTCCCCTGAATGAGAGGGGGTCACCCTCACTTCTTTTGCTGATTGAAGGTGCCCCGGTCCTCTTTGATATCGGACCGGGGACGTTGCGTCAGCTGACGAGGGTCGGGATAAGCCACGAAAAGATTGAGCGAATATTCCTGACACACTTCCACCCAGATCACACAGCGGATCTTATTCATCTACTCTTTGTCACCAAAAACCCGGCTGTTCTGAGGAGGAGAAACCCGTTCGTCATTACAGGGCCTCGGGGCCTGCGCACCTTTATCAAAGCGCTTCAAGACGCCTATAATAATTGGCTGACCCTCCCTCCGGAGATAATGAGGATCGAAGAACTGGATACGGAAGAAAAGACGAAGACTCAGTACGGAAGGTTCACAGTTACTACTGCTCCCATGAATCATACGCCGAACAGCCTTGCCTACCGGGTTGAAGGTGAGACAGGGAAAGCAGTGGTTTATTCAGGGGATACCGGCTTCTGCGATGAAATAACAGACTTGGCAAGGGGGGCGGATCTGTTGGTATTGGAATCATCTTTTCCGGATGAGGATGCATGTGAGGGTCATTTAACACCCTCTATGGCCGGACGAATCGCCACCCTTGCCAATGTAAAGCGTCTTCTGTTGATCCATTTTTATCCGGAATGTTTGCGGGCCGACATTGCGTCTCAGTGTCGCAGGACATATGGAGGGGAACTGATATTGGGCGAGGACTTGCTCCATCTCAGGGTCTGATCCCGATGGAGATGAGGGCCTCCTGCAATCAAAAATCATCAATATTTCCTATCGATGATATGCTGGCTTAATGTTGTTAGATCCCTCTTCGTTGCGGAATCGGGAAACATGTCCAGGCAGGAGATAGCATCAGTGACATATATTCGGGCCTCTTCCCGGATGCGATCGAGTGCACCGTTTCGCCTCACAAGATCTATGATATCCCGGTAATCATCATCCGTACGCCGATGGTTTAAGAAGAGATCTTCAAGTCGTTTCCTTTCGGCCGTTTCGAGCTGTGACAGGGTGTAAATAAGGGGGAGGGTTATCTTTCCTTCCTTCAGATCTTTTCCTACCGGCTTTCCAAATACCTCCTCCGAAGATGTATAGTCCAGAAGGTCGTCTATGAGCTGAAAAGCGATTCCCGCTTTTAACCCGAATTGCTCAAGAGATTCTCCGGTTTCCGCTTCAGCCCCTGAAATGATAGCCCCGCAGGCACACGCGGCCGATATCAGAATGGCCGTCTTTGCGGTGATGATCTCCATGTGCAGGTCTCTGCTGATGTCCCAGTCATCTGTGTGGGCCAGCTCCTGGATCTGTCCTTCGGTCATTCGCAATGTGGTATCTGCGAGTTTTGTCATGAAGGGAAGGTTATTGGTACGAAGGGCAATCGATATGGATTTGGTGAGTAAAAAATCCCCCTCCAAAATAGCCGCATGGTTGCCCCAGACCTGGTTGGCAGAAGGCCTGTTTCGTCTAATTTCGGCGTTGTCCAATACGTCATCATGAAGAAGGGACGCGGTATGTATATATTCGAAAATAGTCGAAAGCCGGTAAACATCTTTTCCATGATAGTTGCAGAGTTCACAGGTAAGAACAAACATGAGGGGTCTGAGCCGCTTGCCATGGCCTAAGAGTGTGTGCTTTCCAATCTCTTCAACAAGCGGGACCCGAGAATCGAATACCTTGTACAGCTCTTGGTTTATGATATCGAAATGTTTTTTAAACTGTGTCAAATTTGATCTGTCCGAGCCCATCTTTTTGTCTTGAAATTCCTTCTTTATTGGCGGATGAACAGTTTTTAAGTTAACCGTCTTTCTGCCACCTACGTTGTATCTCATCTTGTAAAGGATGATAATTTACCTTTAGAGATTTTACAACCTAATTCAGATGTCAAAGCTGCCTTAACGCTCTATCTTTCCCCAATGTTTCGAATTCAGGCGATTTCTCCCACCAAATCGTAGGCGTGCGCCTCTGTGATCAATACAGGCATTATTTCCCCGATGACGCCCTCTCCGTCGTTTATGAGTACTTTGGTGTCCACGTCCGGGGCCATTGTTGCGGTCCTGCCGGTGAGCAGCAAATCGGTTTCAAGGCTTGGGCCTTCAATCAATACGGGTAAGACATGGCCGATCTTTTGTTGATTGATTTTTTTTGAAATTCCGGCCTGGATCGTCATGATCTTGTCGAGCCTTTCTCTGGCTGTCTTCCGTTCAACCGCAGGTCTGATTCGGGCAGCAGGGGTCCCCTTTTCCGGACTAAAGGCGAATACCCCTAAATGATCGAACTGGGCCATCTTCACAAAATCGCAGAGCTGATCAAACATCTCCTCGGTTTCACCCGGAAATCCGACCATGAGGGTGGTTCGAATACTGATTCTGCGTCTTCTCCTCCTTATTCTTTCAATCAATTCCCAGGGTGTCTCCCTGTTGGGGTTTCGACCCATGGATTTCAGGATGTCCGGGTTTACATGCTGGAAAGGGAGGTCAAGGTAGGGGCATACAGCTTCTTCAGAATCAATAAAATCTAAGAGACGTTCCGAAACATTGTTAGGGTGAAAGTATAATGATCGGACCCATCTTAATCGCTTTATTCTTATAAGGCTTTCCAGAAGGTCTTCAATACGTGCTTCACCGTAAAGGTCTTTTCCATACAGGCTGGTATCCTGGGCAATCAGGTTAATCTCCTTTACACCCCTGCTGATCATTTCCGCCGCTTCTTCAAGCAGCGATTCCACACTGCGGCTTCGGAAAGGCCCCCTCAATTTAGGGATGAGGCAGTATGAACATCTGTGAGAACATCCTTCTGCAATCCTTAGATAAGCGGTGTAGAATGGTGTCGTCTGAACCTTTGGCAGATGGTGGTCGGCCAAGAAGGTAGGTCTGTTGACAAAAAATGGCACACGAGTCGTCAAATTGTTGGCGGAGAGGATATCTGCCACACGCCAGATCTCCCCTGTGCCGAGCCAGCCATCCACTTCGGGGATTTCCTTGGCGAGTTTGTACCCGTAGCGCTGCACAAAACACCCGACTACCACAAGCCGTTCTAATTTACCCTCATTTTTCAGACGGGCCGTTTCTAAAATAGTGTCAATGGCTTCCTCTACGGCGGCCTGGAGAAAACCACAGGTGTTGATAACGGCAAATTCGGCCTCCTCGATCTTAGATGCAAGGCCAAACCCCCTGGACTCAAGAATCCCGAGCATATGCTCGCTGTCTACCAGGTTCTTGGCGCAACCAAGGCTAATTAGGAATACGTTGCCGTCTTTTTTCATTCCTGATCGCGAGTATAAGATTTCCCCGAACGGCTGGAAGCGCACCCAATTAAGAGAAGAAGCGCCAGTGAAAATATCGCTGCCACCTTAGTCCTTACCATTTTTTAAACCTCCTTGATCCTAAATATTGGATGGCATATTATCAACAAGCAGCCAAAATCTCAATCCTTTGGTTGAACCGGTCCCTTTGGGTGTCTTCAACCTCAGGATTTTCTGTTGACACTCATGGCCAGCACCTGTAAAGAATAAAAGTTCAGAACAGGCGATGTTAGAATTATCGTTAACTCCTTAAAAAGGGCGAGGCCAAAAATGGATATCACTGAACCGAAGATAACGCCGGGTGAAATACTGATCCTGCAGGATAATAACTTTAACCCGGACAACGTCTGTATTGTTACGGGAGCGGGCATGGGGATCGGGAGGGCAACTGCAATAGCGGCTGCTGCCAACGGCCTGACCGCTGTCGGGTTAGACATCAATGAAGAGGAATGCAAGAAAACAGCGGCGATGGTCCGTGAAATCGGGGGGCGAATGGTCTTCATTAAAACGGATCTCACACGCGATGAGGATATCGAACATGCTGTGGCCGAGGCAGCCAGGGCTGGAGCCATAAAGTATCTTGTCAATATCGCGGGGATCCAGCACATCGATTCGATCGAGAACTTCCCGATGGAGAAATACGACCTTATGCAGAGACTGATGCTTCGCGCACCGTTCTATCTCTCAAAATTGACGATTCCGCACATGCGCAGAAGCAGCGATGGGACAGGGGCGGTTGGCAATATGGCCTCGGTCCATGGGCACATATGCACATTGAACAAGCCGGCCTATAACATCATGAAGTTCGGCCTGAGGGCCTTAAGCCAGTCCATCTCGGCCGAGGGTGACGGAAAAATCCGCTCTTTTACCGTGAGTACCGGTTTTGTAAAGACGGCCCTGGCCCTGAACCAGATTCCTGCACAGGCCAAACAACGGGGTATTACACCTGAAGAGGTTGTCCGGGACGTCATGATGGGGGATTCGCGTATTAAGGAGATGATGTCCCCCATAGAGGTTGCCAACCTCTTCCTCTTGGGATTTTCCCGTTTCGGGAGATACCTGGTTGGGGGAGATCTCCTCTTTGACGGGGGTATGGTCCTGACGTACGCGGAAAAAAAGGCGCTCAAACAGAAATCTGAAGGATAGCCAATGAGGCCTGATATAACGATTTTTCTTTTCCTTGACACGCGAGTGTAATTGTATAAGAATATGGGCATTTGTGAGAGAATAGGGATGGAATTCGATCAAGGAAAGGGGGTGATGTGTTTGGTGTAGTGGGGGTAAGGTTTTTGAAGGCCTCAAATCGATAAATCTCACTAACGGAGGGGAAAAATGAGAAAAATTAAATTGTTTATGTTTTTGGGTGCAATAACCATGGTTCTCGCATTTGGAACCACTGCTTTGGCCAAGAAAATTAACTGGAGAATGGGAAGCACCTGGACGCCCGCCATCAATCTCTACAAAGGTGACCAGGAGATGATCAAGTATGTGGGAGAGATGACCGGCGGGAACTTTGAGATTAAGTGGTTTCCTTCCGGCTCGCTCATGAAGGCGTTTGAGTATTTTGATGCCTGCAGCAAAGGGGTGGTCGAGATGGCCGGTGACTGGCCGAGCTACTGGGCGGGCAAAGACCCGGCCTTTGACTTTTTAGGTTCCTTCCCATTTGGCTTCACCAATATGGATTATATCAACTGGATGTATGATTGGGGCGGCCTGGAGTTGATGCAGGAGCTTTATGGGAAGTATGGCATGACCTATTTCTCTCTGGGCGCTACCCCCATGGAGTCCGGATTCCGTACCACAGAGAAGACCGGCCCCATCAAATCGATTGCCGATTATAAGGGAAAGAAGCTGAGAACACCTTCCCGGGCAACAATCTGGATTCTGGAGCAGGTAGGCGCCACCCCGGTTAAGCTACCCGGTGGCGAGATCTATTTGGCGGTTGAAAGAGGGACCTTAGATGGTGCCGAGTTCAGCAGCCCCGGTATCGACTGGGAAATGGGCTTTGCCGAAATAACCAAATACTGGAGTGTTCCCTGCTGGTTCCAGCCGTCATCCCAGGTAGGAACCATGGTAAACCTCAAGGCCTATAATTCTCTATCAAAGGAAAATCAGGCCATTCTGAGATATGGGGCTCAGGCAGCGGCAATAAGGGCTACCGCCTTTTATGACACCGACTCCGGGAGGGCAATAGAGAAGTTCATTGCAAAGGGCACGCAGATATTCGCCTTGCCTGAGGCGGACTTGGATAAGTTAGAGGCCTTGGCCGGACAGTACTGCTTGATGCAGGCCAAGGAATCCAAGGCCTATGCCAAGCTGCTCAAATCGCAGATGGAGTATCTCAAGGAATACAAAGATTGGCGCGACATGAGTGGAAGGTTTGGCCAGGGAAGCACCCCGAAATACGTGGATAACGTCTTAGCGGAACTCAAAAAGTTGGGATATTAAGCGGGTAAGAGGCCTTTGGAGGTTGTACTTCAAGGGCCTCTCTTTTTGTTCTATGATCTGGGCCCAGCCGGTTGGAAAACGGCATACGGCAAGAAGAAAAGGACTTTCAATCTGGCTTTCAATGAAAGGGAAGTAAATGCGAATCAAATCTTTGTTGAAACTCCTGGATGGTCTTAGTGAATGGTCTGGCAGAATTTTTGTCTGGCTTGTTATTCCCCTTACGATTGCCGTGGTATTCGAGGTGATATCGAGGCGATTCTTTAACTCGCCTCACATATGGTCAACCGAGGTGATCGATTTTATCTATGGCCCCCACTTTATGTTGGCCGCGGCCTACACCCTCCTTTATAAGGCCCACGTGAAAATCGATGTCATATACGACAAGTTTTCACCCAGGACAAGGGGAATATTGGACATTATTACGTACATGGTGTTCTTTTTCCCATTCTGCATTATTGTTTTTTATCAGGGGGTCATATTTGCCCATACCTCATGGGCAATGGGTGAGACGAGTGATTCTGCAGCCCTGAGAATTCTTCCGTTGATAAAAACAGTGATTCCGGTCGCCATCGGCTTGCTCCTGATGCAGGGGATAGCAACCTATATCCGAGCCATCATTCAGGCCATTAAGGGGGAGGAGATATGAGTGCAGAATTCATAACCATCGGCATGTTCGGCGGCCTCCTGATCGGTCTTTTTATGGGGCATCCCCTGGCCTTCGTCTTAGGTGGTCTTGCAACCATCTTCGGCTATCTTGGCTGGGGCCCGTCGTGCTTTTATCTCTTCTTGAACCAGATCTGGGGCACTATGGACAACTATATCCTGGTCTGTATCCCCCTCTTTATCTTCATGGCCCAGCTATTGGATCAATCAGGCGTGGCCGAAGACCTCTTTGATACCATGCGATACCTGTTTGGCCCCATAAGGGGAGGCCTTGCCGTAGCGGTTGTGGTGGTAGCCACCCTTTTTGGAGCATGTACAGGGATCATCGGGGCATCGGTTGTGACCATGGGCCTCCTGGGCATGCCCGTGCTCTTAAAGTACAACTATAATAAAAGGCTTGCCTGCGGGAGCATATGCGCGGGCGGCACACTCGGAATTCTCATACCACCGAGTATCATGTTAGTTGTCATGGCTGACCAGGCCGCCCTGTCTGTGGGGAAGCTCTTCGCAGGGGCCATTATCCCGGGCCTGATGCTCTCGGCAATGTATATTCTATATATCCTCATAAGATGCTGGATTAGACCCCAGGATGGCCCGGCCCTCTCAAAAGAAGAAAGGGCGGCCATGCCTGCCAAGACATTATTCCTGCGGATCCTGAAATCAATGGTACCGCCCACGATCCTTATCGTAGGAGTGTTAGGATCGATCTTTATGGGAATTGCCACACCCACGGAAGCGGCCGGGGTGGGGGCGCTGCTCGCCTTTCTTATGACAGTGGCCTACGGGAAATTCACATGGAGCGGTCTCAAAACCGCAGTGGTTAACACCACAAAGACCACATCCATGGTGATCGTCATCCTTGCGTTCGCATCCTGTTTTTCCGGGGTTTTTATGGGGTCTGGTGGCGGAGATGTGGTACAGGAGCTCATCTACGGTATCGGGCTTGGGAAATGGGGAACCTTTATCATCATGATGGTTATCCTCTTTGTCTTAGGGATGTTCCTGGACTGGATCGGCATCATCATGATCTGCTTTCCGATTTTTCTCCCCATTGCACAGGACCTGGGGTTTGATAAGGTCTGGTTTGTGGTTACCATCGCTGTCATGCTTCAGGACTCGTTTCTGACGCCTCCTTTTGGATATGCGCTTTTCTATCTCAAAGGGGTTGCGCCCCCTGAGGTCAGCACGGCTGATATTTATTGGGGCGCATTTCCTTTCTGGAGGATCATGGAGCTGGGTCTGATCGCCTGTATTATATGGCCGCAAAGCATTTTATGGCTTGCAAATACCCTTGTAAAGTGAAGATGATGGGGCCGGTTATGCGTTAATGGTTATTGGTTATTCGTGTTGGTTATACAAGGATTAACGATTCAACGAATAACGATGAGATGGGATGGGAGGAGCACCTGTGTTAAAGATTGGCAACACTTATGAGGAAGTGTACAATTCATTTCGCTGGGAAATCCCCGAGTACTACAACATCGGTGTGGACATATGTGACAAGTGGGCGCATCAGAGATACCGGCTGGCCCTGATATATGAGAATGAAAGCGGGCAGGTAGAGAAATATACATTCTGGGACCTCAAAAGGCTTTCCAACGGGCTTGCCAATGGACTCAAGGCACACGGTATCAAACCTGGTGATCGCGTCGGGATTCTGCTGCCCCAGTCCCCTGAGGCCGGGATTGCCCATATTGCCACATATAAAATGGGCGGGATCGTCATCCCCATGTTCACCCTCTTTGGCACTGACGCCCTGGAGTATCGCCTGTCCAACAGCGAAGCCAGGGGGATCGTGACCGATGAGGCAAACCTTCCAAAAATTTTAGAAATTCGGGAGAGACTCCCCCATCTTGAAACTGTTATCCTGACGAGGGGCGAGACCCCGGATGGTGTTTTGAGTTTCTGGGATCTGATTGAAAATGGGTCGTCTTCTTTTCAAGCCCTTAAAACCAGGGCCGATGATCCCGCCTTTATCAGTTATACTTCCGGAACCACCGGCCCGCCAAAAGGGGCATTTCATGCCCACCGCGTACTGTTAGGGCACCTTCCGGGGATCCAGTTCCCGCACAATTTTTTCCCAAAAGAAGATGATCTTTTCTGGACACCGGCAGACTGGGCATGGATGGGGGGATTTATGGATGTTCTTCTCCCGAGCTGGCACTACGGAATCCCGGTGGTGGCTCACCGTGCCAAGAAGTTTGACCCGGAAGAGGCATTTCATCTCTTGGCCAAGTATGGCATCCGAAATGCGTTTATGCCCCCGACCGCGCTCAAGATGATGCGTCAGGTCCAGGACCCGCGCAGCCGTCACGATTATTCCATGCGGACCATAGGTAGCGGTGGAGAAGCATTAGGGGAGGAACTCCTGGCATGGGGCAGGGAAGTGATGGGGTTGACCATAAATGAATTTTACGGCCAGACCGAAGTCAACCTGGTGGTTGGGAGCTGCTCCGAAGTCATGGAAATCAGGCCCGGTTCAATGGGGAAGGCCATCCCCGGTCACAGGGTTGAGGTTGTGGATGATTCAGGTACACCGCTTTCTCCCAATGTCATCGGGGAGATTGCCATTAAGAGGCCGGATCCGGTCATGTGCATTGAGTACTGGAAAAACCCTGAGGCTACCCGAGAAAAATACCTCAATGACTGGTGGCTCACAGGGGATCTGGCAAAAAAAGATGAGGATGGATATTTCTGGTTTGTGGGAAGGAAAGACGATCTGATCACGAGCGCGGGCTACCGGATAGGTCCGGCGGAGATCGAAGACTGCCTGATGAAACACCCGGCAGTGGCGATGGTAGCCGTCGTCGGGAGCCCCGATAAGGTCCGCACAGAGGTTGTCAAGGCCTTTATCATACCGAAAGCCGGGGTGACCCCCGGCCCGGACGTGGAAGAAGAGATAAAGAAATTTGTGAAGGTCAGGTTAGCCGCCCATGAATATCCCCGGGAGATCGAGTTCGTGACCGAGCTTCCCATGACAACCACAGGCAAAATCATACGAAAAGAGCTGAAGGCATTGGAGATAAAAAGAAAATCAGGATGTTAATCCTCATTCCTTTCAGGCAGGCGAATCACTAATACGGGCTTCTTGCATCGCCTCAATACCCGCCGCGATGTACTCCCGATGACGGCGTCGGTCAGCGTTCCATGCCCGTGTGTGCCCATCACCACAAGATCGCAATTACTCTCTTTTGCCTGAATCAGGATTTTCTCAACCGGGTTCCCTGTCTTAACAATGATGTCATCCGTTATAAAGGGGCATGAAGGAAGTTCGGCGCTCACATCCTCACAGAACTTCTCGAGACGCTGCTTGATGGTTTCAAGAAGCTTTCCTTCATTGGTTCTAACGAGGTCTTTCCACTTCTCCTCTCCAATAATGTTAATCACCATGCTATCTCTGAAGGAAGAGGTGTCCTCTAACACGTGAAAGATTGTGATTCCGGCACCGAACCGATTTGCAAGGGCCGCGGCATATCCAAAGGCGTAACGGGCATTTTCGGAAAGGTCTGTTGTGTAAAGAATTTTCTTGATCTCAGGAATCATTTTATTACCTCCTTGGTTTGAATAAAAAACGCATGGCGCAAAGCGGAAAGGGCATAGCGCAGCCAAAATGAACTTGGATTTTTCCCCGGACTCTGTTAAGTTGCCATCCTGATTAAGATGGCCGCGAGATATCAGCCTGCCAACTCAGCCAGTTGCGTCTATGTAACGACACAGTATAGTGATGAATAGATGATGCATCAAGAAAAAACTTGGCAACAGGGCGGGAAATATTTTTTGGGAATATAACTGCTGCACATGCGATGGAGTTAAGGAGGTTTGGATATTTCAGAAACCGGACAAATCATTGTTGGGATCTGTCTCCTCATCGTGGTCTATGTCCTTACGAGGCGCTATCATGCCTGGAGGATGTCACGGGTATACCAGTTCATTATAAAGGACCTTGAGCAGAAGGGTGCTGTTGGTCCTGCTTCGGCCGTGGACCTTCCCTATGCCCGAAAGAGCATGTTTCGAATCGGAACCAAGGATTACCGGCCAAAGGTGCTCGAATACATGACGCTCAATGATATTGTCGGCATGACGGGTGATGCCGGATATTATCTGATTACTTCTTCGGATGTCTCGGATGTTCCACTCCCTCGGTGACCTTGCCAAAAGAGGCCGTGTCCAGGCCGGAGAGAGGATGGTTGCTGGCGTACATGAGCTTCAGTTTCTTGGCCCTCACCTCCGGATAGAACTTGGCGATGGCGGCCTGGCTCCGGTCTAAGGGGACTTCTTCGATCTCATAATCGGTTGTTCCCATACCGTTTTCCACCCCCCCGTAGACCTGGGCCTCCACGTCCTTCCCTTTGATAATATTCAGCTTCTTTGCGCCCGGAGACAGGGCGTTGTAGTCCTCGGCTTCTGAGTTTATCAGGCCGGGGGCCTGGTTCATCAGTTCTATGCACGCCTTATCCACTGCAACAGGGTCTAAAGAGGCCAGAATCCCTAACCCGTTCACGATCGGCGTGTCTGTCCACCCGTAACAGTCACAGGACGGGGTTATGTCGATAGCATAGTTCATAAAGAAACACTTGCCTTCTTCCTTCGTCATCATGGTGGCTAAGGCCGAGTCGGCAATCCGCCTGCCGAGGGCCGGCAGATGGTCGAAGCGCTGAATCGCATTTATGCCGGCCATATTGACACAGAGGTTGGCGCAGGAGAAACAGTAAACGCAGGCTTCCTGATCGATCTTCAACCCCTGCTCACTGATTTCGATGGCGCCTTCCGGGCAACAGTCCTGACAGGTCTGCCACCAGTCGCATTTACGACCCGGACAGAGATCTGCGTTGATAACGGGCTTGTCGCCGGCCAAGGCACCGTGAAGGTTCATCTTCCCCCGCTTGCTGGCCCCCCCGACCCCGATATTCTTGAGCGATCCGCCATATCCCCCGGCAGGATGCCCTTTGAAATGCGCTACCGAGAGAAGGGCGTCGGCATCTGCGATGGCCCTGGAGACGAACTGCTTCGTCAGGTGAGTGCCTCGACCTTCAAGATCAACAATGACATCGTCGGTTCCCAGCCAGCCGTCGGCAATAATGACCGGGCAGTCCATGCTCCCCTGATTGAAGCCGTTCCTGTTGGCGGTCTC
>JACKQG010003187.1_pt1 | contig 20436 bp, 19 predicted proteins | sample 8237621 | NCBI WGS metagenome assembly JACKQG01 (sample SAMN15677084, study PRJNA649215) | marine metagenome | biome: marine; feature: Black Sea; material: saline water; isolation source: suspended particulate matter (SPM) from the Black Sea western gyre | collected 2013-06-09/2013-06-10 | depth... | reverse complement strand
TTACCGGAGTTGGGCATTCTATAGAGGATTGTCTATATAAGGCCAAGTGGGGGATAGAAGAGCATATTGCTTTTCTCAAAGGAAGGGGAATGCCAATTCCTAAAGCCAATCCCAATCCTACCATAGTTATACGCAATGAAAAACGGCTTGAGGCGGTAGCAAAGACATAGCTCGCGGTTATCTTGTAGCTGCGACCTTTTAAGGTCGCTCAGGGATTGGATCTGGCGAGGCTAAAGCCCGTAGCTACTTCAGTCTGGACACAAGAAGCGAAGTGGGAATGTGACGCGATGGCTCCACCTTCACTCGAAATGGCGAAAAGCACTGCCTGTATGATAATGTTCACAGCATCGGAAGTTAAACTGCAGTCGCCAGCGGGGAAAGCGACCTATTGACAGGAAAAAGGTTATAGGTTATGCTTTACTTTGTAATGCGAGGTAAAATCTACGTATTTGGCTAGGGGGCATATGTAGAGTGGAGACATTATATTTTGTGGTGCTTATTGTGGCCGCTTTCTGGCTGGGCGCCTGTCCATTCGCGTTGTGGATTGGGAAGTGGCTGCTGGGTAAAGACATAAGAGACTATGGAGACGGCAATCCCGGGGGGCGCAATGTCTTGCGAGCTGGAGGCCGTAAGGCATTCGCTCTTGTCCTGATACTGGATATAGGAAAAGGCGTTCCTTTCGTAGCCCTGGCGCATTACTATTTTGGACTTCCTGATGTGATGGTGATGGCAGTAGGGCTGAGCGCCATATTGGGACATGCGTATTCGCCGCTACTGCGATTCAAAGGTGGCAAGGCACTGGCAGTGATGGGGGGTGTCCTGATAGCACTGCCGCAGCACGAGATACTGATTTCGGTTCTTATTTTTATGTTTTTAGCTTTTCTGTTAATAGGCAGCGATGCCTGGCACGGCGATGCCTGGCGGGTGATGTTTGGCACGACAGCCTCCTTGATTTACTTGCTGGTGGCAAAAGGAGTATCATTAGAACCGCTGTTCATGCTATGCGTGGTAGCAATACTGGCGGCAAAACACTTTAATGACCTGAAAACTAGGCCAAGACTTAAAGGGAGACTCATCACCTGGCTTCAAGCTAGAAAAACGGCGAACGTAGGTCGGCAATAGCAAGGGTTGAGAGAATGCTGTATCAGATAATAGTTGCTGTCTTGCTGGTTATCATTGCGATTAATATCATTCTTAATTTGAGAGCCCTCAGAAGGCCGGACCGTAACAGTAAGACGCCAGAGCCTGCGCCTCTAGTTTCGGTGCTTATTCCGGCTCGTAACGAAGAAGAAAATATAGAAACCTGCTTGAAGTCATTACAGAAACAGGACTACCCCAACTTCGAGATTCTGGTTTTAGACGATAACTCCAAAGACCGCACGGCTGAGCTTGTGGAGAGAATGGCAGCTAAAGATGACCGTATAAAACTGATAAAAGGTGAGCCGCTTCCTGATGGCTGGGCAGGTAAACCGTTTGCCTGCTACCAGCTTGCCGAGAAGGCTAAAGGTTCCTGGCTGCTGTTTGTTGATGCCGATACTACACATGCCCCCCACATGCTGCGAAGCACGCTGGTTCTGGCCCTGGAGCTTAACGCTTCAATGCTTTCTGGATTTCCCCGACAAATGGCTGAATCTCTCCCCGAGAAGATAGCCATGCCGGTATTGTACTTTGTTATCATGAGCTGCTTTCCATTGTGGTGGCTGCATCGCTCTATAGGGCGTAGACCATCGTTGACTGTCGGTCAATTTATCCTCTTCCGCAGAGAAGAATACTGGCGTATTGGCGGACATACGGCAGTGAAAGATAAAATACTGGAGGATGTTTGGCTGGGGGTTGAAACAGTTCGACATGGCGGGCGGCATGTAGCTATCGATTTATCGACAGTGTTCTATTGCCGTATGTACCGGGAAGTGGGTGCGATGTGGGAAGGGTTTGTCAAGTGGATGTATTCAGTGGCGGCAATATCCCCGGTAGCATTACTCGGGCTGATGGCCGCTGCCTTTGTTTTTTATTTGGCACCGTTCTACTGGTTGTGGAATGGTTATTTGTCGTCGGCGGCTCCTGCCGATTGGCGATTTATTGTTACTTTCCAAGTAGGCATGATTATATTTATGCGCTGGGTGGTGGACCATCATTTCAGGCAGTCACTTCTTTCGACTTTCTTACATCCGATCGGGTTTTCATTCCTTTTTGCGTCTGGTCTTTATGGCAGTTGGCGGGAAGTGGTTGGTCTGGGTGTACGGTGGAAGGAGCGACTGTACGGCGAGACTTCAGGCGTCAAGTAAAATCAAATTAAACCCTCCTAACCGTTTAAGCTCAGCTAAATGAAAAGTTTGATACTGGCTAGCGGCTTCGGGACGAGGCTCTATCCGCTGACTCTCACAAAAGCGAAAGCGCTGCTCGAGTACAAAGGAAAAGCATCGATAAGCCACATTGTGGACAAGATTCCGCAGAATATCGATATCCTGGTTAACATTAATAAAAAATTCGAAGCTGATTTTCGCCGCTGGCAGGATACTATAGGCAGGGCAGTTACCCTGTGCGTCGAGCCGGTTTTTACTGAGGAGCAAGCATTTGGCGCTGTAGGCTCCCTGGATTACTGGATTAGAGCCGAAAACATAACTGATGATTTGCTGGTCATTGCCAGCGACAATTACTTCGAACTTGACCTGTCTCAGTTCATTGCCGCTTATAATGGCAGAAATACTCTGGTAGCTGTTTATGATATCGGCGACAAAAGCAAAGCCAGCCAGTATGGCGTTGTCCAGTTAGATGGGTGCAAGATAGCTGGATTTGAGGAGAAGCCGGCACAGCCTAAATCGAGCCTCATCGCTGTCGCCTGCTACATTCTGCCACCTCGGATATTCCCCCTCTTGTTTCAATGCTGTGCCCAGAGAAAGAGAGACAATCTAGGCGACCTCATCGCTTACCTGATAGAAACCGATGAAGTCCATGCTTATATTTTTAGTGAGCTGTGGTTTGATATCGGCAGCATTGAGGTCTATCAGTCGCTCCAATAAACCGGTTCTGAAGTGTTTGAGAGCGACTAGTTTAAGTGGATTTCCTTACAGCAGGTTGTGCCACAGTTCGGTTACCTTTGTTCTGAGCTCGTCGAGGTAGCAATCGGTGTCGATAACGACATCAGCCCGCTTCGCCTTTTCCTCCGGTGACATCTGATTGCGGAGGCGAGCCAGGACTTGTTCCTCCTTTAAACCTCTTCCGCTTTTAAGCCGCCTTACTATTGTGGCTTCTGGCGCTGTGGTAATCCAGGCCTGGTCTATGAGCGGCGCCCAGTCGGCTTCGATGAGCAGAGCAGCTTCGAGGACAATGATTTTAGTATCTGTCTTGAGATACTCCTCTATTTTCCTTTTGGCAATTTCGTATATCTTGGGGTGCATTATCTGGTTGAGTCGGTTTAGGGATGCGGCGTCGGCGAAGACCAGTTTGCCTAGCTTGTTGCGGTCTATTTCCCCGTTGGGCTTCAGTATAGACCTGCCGAAAGCTGCCAGTATCTCTCTATAGGTCTCGGTATCGGGTTGGAGAAGTTCGTGACCTAACTTATCGGCATCGATTATGGTGGCACCAAGCTCAGCCAGCATTTGAGATACTGTGGTCTTGCCGGTGCCGAAGTTGCCAGTTAAGCCGATAACGCGCATAAATTCAAATCCTTATCCATGTCATTCTGAGCGAAGCGAAGAATCTCACCGCACTCCTCCCCGCCGAGATTCTTCGGTCGCTCCGCTCCCTCAGAATGACAGATGAAAGCGCAGTGTCCTAGGTGAAGGCTGATATGCCGAGCATCTCACGGCCGATGACTAGTTTTTGAATTTGAGTGGCGCCATCGGGGAAGGTAAGGGTGCGGGCGTCGCGGAAGTAGCGCTCAACAGGATATTCCTCGGAAATGCCGTAGGCGCCATGTACCTGGATGGCTTTGGAGGTTACCGCAACAGCCATTTCGGTGCTGTAAGCTTTTGCCATAGAGGCTTCTTTGAAGGGGATTTGCCCTTTGTCTATAAGGTATAAAGCTCGATAGCAGAGAAGGCGGGCGGCATCGGTCATGATGGCCATATCAGCAATCATTTCCTGGATAAGCTGAAAGCTGCCGATAGGGCGACCGAATTGTTTTCGTTCTCGAGCATATTTGACGGCAGCGTCAAGCGAGGCTTGAGCTAAGCCTAATGCTCCTATGCCTACGGCTACTCTAAGTCTAGCTAGCTCGGCTAGTGCCAATAGATAGGCACTGCCCGGGGTTCCAATCAGGTTAGCCTTGGGCACGCGGCAATCCTCGAAATTCAGTTCTGAAGTGGGGCAAGAGCGGCAGCCTAATTTTGGCAGCTCCCTGGTAGTAAATGGCGACTCAGCCTTGTCGACAAGCAGGCAGGAAATGCCTCTGGCTCCTTTGCTTCGGTCGGTGGAGGCGAAGACGACTGCCAGGTCAGCGATGCCACCGTTGGTTATCCATGTTTTGGTACCGTTGAGTATGTAATGGTCTCCGTCAAGTACGGCTGAAGTTTTCAAATCCCGGGCACCAGAGCCGACATCAGGCTCTGTCAAGCAAAAACAGGTGATTTTTTCCAGCGACATTATCTTCGGGATGTACCCTGCCTTTTGCTCGGGGGTACCGTGTGCGGCTATTATAGAGAGCACACCGCCGTCCTGCATCAGCACAATCATGGCTAAGCTGAGGTAAGCGCGGGCGAGTTCCTCGCCAATGACACCGTATGAGACGAGATCCAGCCCTTGACCGCCATACTCTGGAGGCAAAGTTGAGCCTATATAGCCGAGAGAGACCAGCTTCTTTAGAAGCTCTAGAGCTACGTCTTTGGGCAAGGGGTGGTATTTGCGGTCATATTCGTCGGCGATGGGGATTATTTCTCGTTCCATAAACTCACGGGCGTTCTTTTGGAGTATCTTCTGCGCTTCGTTGAGTTCCAGAATCATGGCTACCTCTCTCAGGTTTCTCCTAAGGAATTGTAGACTAAGTTTTGGGTATTGTCTAGGGGTTTGGACAGGTCTTTAGACCTGTCCGCATATTCCTCTGAATGGGGGGCTAGTGTGTTATAATGAGACTGGGGGTGCTGGCTGATGTATGAGGCTTTGCTTTATGAGAAGCTTCCTGACTCGAGGGTGCGTTGCAACGTTTGCCAGTGGCGTTGTGTCATCGGGCCGGGTAAGTTCGGGGTTTGTCGGGTGCGCCAAAACGATGGCGGTGTTCTTCACGTCCTTAATTACGCTCAGGCATCCTCGGTAGCCGTTGACCCTATTGAGAAAAAACCATTGTTCCACTTTTTCCCGGGGAGTCTGGCTTTGTCTCTAGGTACCTGGGGGTGTAATTTCCATTGTAAGCATTGCCAGAACTGGCAGATTTCCTGCGTTGAAGAGCCAGCTGGGGCGACAGATGAGTTACGCCGTATACCACCAGAAGAAGCTGTGAAGTTAGCAAAGCAGCGTAATTGCGGCGGTATTACCTGGACATATAACGAGCCGAGCATATGGTTTGAATATACGCTGGATTCAGCGAAACTGGCTAAAAAGGATGGTCTTTACACAGGTTATGTGACCAATGGTTATCTAACGCCCGAGGCTCTGGATATCATCGGGCCTTATCTCGATGCCTGGCGGGTAGATATCAAGGGTTTTTCCGATGCCTTATATCGGAACCTTGCCAAGATACCCAGGTGGCGAGGTATTCTCGAGGTGGCTAAGCGGGCGCAGCAGAAATGGAGTATGCACGTTGAGGTGGTGACTAACATAGTCCCAACGATGAATGACGATGATGAGCAGCTACACGGCATCGCTGGCTGGGTGCGGGATGAGTTGGGTGAGCTGACGCCGTGGCACGTGACCCGGTTTTATCCTCACCACAATCTGATGCATTTACCCGCGACGCCGATAGCGACTTTGGAGAAGGCTTACGATATCGGCAAGAAGGCTGGGTTACGTTTTGTTTACCTTGGCAATGTTCCCGGTCACGGAGCGGAAAATACTGTCTGCTACTCCTGCGATGAAGTGGTGATTCAGAGGTTTGGCTACGATGTTCACGTGGTTGGCGTTGACGGTTCCAAATGCAAGTTCTGCGGAGCTGAGCTTAATATTAAGGCGGTTGGTTGGTCTCGTCAGATCTCTGCTTCGGTAGGAGGGTCATCATGATTAGGAGTCCAGTTGTTGCCGGACAGTTTTATCCAGGTTCATCAGACGAGCTCAGGAGGATGATTGAAAGCATGGTGGATAAAAGGGCAGAGAAAGTTGATGTAATCGGACTGGTTTCACCTCATGCCGGATATATCTACTCGGGTGCGGTAGCTGCGGCGGTCATATCCAGGGTCAAATTCAAGGATACCTTTGTCATCCTCGGCCCCAATCACACCGGGCGGGGAAAGGCTTTTAGTATAATGACGAAAGGGACGTGGGAAACACCTTTAGGTGAGACAGAGATTGACTCGGAGCTTGGAAAGCGAATTTTAGCCTCCTCAAGTTATCTGGAAGAAGACCATGTGGCACATCAATTTGAGCATTCGCTTGAGGTTCAGGTGCCGTTTTTGCAGTATTTTAAACCAGATGTTAGGATAGTGCCTATAGTTATTTCCCATGCCAGCGGCGCCATGTATAAGAAAATCGGCAGGGAATTGGCTGGTGCGATTAAGGAGTCGAAGAAGGGGATTATAATCCTGGCCAGCAGTGACATGACCCATTATGAGCCGCATGAAATCGCTCGGAGGAAGGATAGTCAGGCTATTGAAGCCATAGTTGATTTGGATGGGGACGAGCTATTAAGACGAGTTGATGAGTTTCATATATCAATGTGCGGTTATGCGCCGGTGGTTAGCCTTATCACTGCCGCTAAAGAGCTGGGCGCTAAAAAAGCGGAACTTGTCAAATATCAGACTAGCGGTGACACATCTGGCGATTATGGTAGCGTAGTAGGCTATGCCGGGATAATAGTAAAGTAGTCTAGGAGTTAGGCGCTGATATGGCAGAGCAGATTCATCCGATAGCGAAGTTAGCCAAAGAGGCAGTGGAAAGCTATATTTGCCGTGGCGAAGTGCTCAGACCAAAAGAGCTTAGTGCCGAGATGAAGGGAAGGGCAGGAGTTTTTGTGTCTATTAAGAAACATGGTGAGCTGAGGGGGTGCATTGGTACTTTTATACCCGCAAGGCAGAACATAGCTGAGGAAATCGTAACCAATACCATAAGTGCAGCTACGCAAGACCCTCGGTTTACACCGGTTGAAGCCTCTGAGTTGGATGACCTTGAATGCAGCGTGGATGTTCTTACTGAGCCTGAGCCGGTGCAAAGTGTTGACCAGCTTGACCCGAAAGAATTTGGTGTAATTGTGGAATGCGGTTTCAGGCGCGGGCTATTGCTGCCTGACCTTGAGGGTGTGGACAGCGTTGAGGAGCAGATCAGAATTTGCCGAGCTAAGGCTGGCATATCAGCCGAAGAGCCGATAAAATTGTATCGTTTTAGAGTAAAAAGATTTATTTGACATAAACGTATATATCTGCTAGTTTTTTGGCGAGGAGATAAAATACTATGAAATTGATGGTTATCGGTGTCGGAGATTGCGGCTGTAAGTTGGCTCGTGAGTTTGCCGAGTTAAATAAGAAGGCAAGGAGTGAGCGACGCATTAACATAGTTACCTGTGCCTATGCTGTCAATAACGACCAAACTTTATTGACTAAGGTGGCCAAGCCCGGATGGGACTGGCTGAAGCCTGTGCCGATTCGCGGTCCTGTTGACCTTGGTGATAGGTCGACTGAATCTGGCGCCAAGCTGATGCGTCAGGAAAGCGAGCGGGTGATGTTAGCCATGAGACTTGGCTCCTTTGTCAATACGGATGCCTTTCTGTTTGTTGCCGGTGCTGCTGGTAGCGTTGGTTCGGGAGGGGTTCCAGTAATGGCCCAGATGCTCAAGGAACGCCATTTAAATAAGCCGGTCTATGTGCTTCTCGTTTTACCCTTTAACACCGAGCTAGATGACCCGCAGCGCATTCGCAATACCGCTTTATGTCTCAACTCTATCGATAAGGTAGCCGATGCTGTGATTCTGGCGGATAATGGTGGTTCGGGGATTGTAGGAAGTACAATACCACCACAGAAGATGGATAGCTTGAATAAAGAGTTAGTCCTTCTGTTTTATGACCTTCTTTGTTCAGGCGAGATGGTCGGTTCAAAAGATGTTGTCGGTAAAGAACTCGATGCCGGTGATATATTGCAAACTCTATTTAGTTGGACGGCGATAGGTACGGGAAAGACGAAATTGACATCACCAATGCTTCCGTGGAAAAGGTCGCCAGGCTTTGAGGAGAAGGGCTCAGAGACGTTGAAAGCTATGGAAGCCATGAACCTGGCTTTGATGCGATTGTCGGTTGATTGCAAATTGGAAGATGCCGGTAGAGCTCTGTATCTCCTTTCGGCACCAGTCAAACAGGCTAATGTTGACATGATTAAGGTCTTAGGTAATCGCTTACGAGAGTTGCTTCCCAATGCTGAAATAAGAGATGGTAGTTTCTACGGAGCCAAAGGTTTTGCCAAAGTCACTGTGGTAATATCAGAATTGGTTTACGTGGACAGGATTAAGAGCTATTACGACAGGGCAGCCAGGCTGACTCAGGGGGTGGAGAGGGAGGAGAAGACGGGTTAGCATGACTCTTTTCGATTTGGGCAAGTTGGAAGCGAAGGGGGAGGAAGTGCCTGTGGAGGATGGGGGGTTGCTTCACGATGTACCCTTGGCAGCCAGAATGCGACCGCGCAGTCTTGCCGAGTTTGTGGGACAGGAGCATCTGGTGGGCGAGGGACGGGTGCTGCGAAAGTGCATTGAATCAGACCAGTTGCCTTCAATGATTCTTTGGGGGCCACCGGGCAACGGCAAGACAACTTTGGCTTATGTTATAGCCAGTGTTACCAAGTCGCATTTTAGTCCTCTGAGTGCTGTCAGCGCTGGTGTAGCTGATTTGCGCCGTGTTGTAGACGAAGCAAGGCGCAGACGTAAGCTTTCAGGACAGCGGACTATCATGTTTATCGATGAAATTCACCGATTTAATAAAACCCAGCAAGATGCCATATTACCGTACGTGGAAAATGGTGTGGTAACTCTCATCGGTGCTACCACAGAAAATCCTTCCTTTGAGGTTATATCCGCTCTACTCTCCAGATGCCGGGTGTTTAGCCTGAATTCATTGACTGATGAGGAGGTTCGTCTTATCGTCGAACGAGCTATTAAGGACGAAGACAGAGGGCTGGGGAAGTTGAAGGTAAAGCTGCCTGAAGACGCTTTAGCGCATTTGGTTGTTATGGCTAATGGTGACGCTCGAGTGGCGCTCAATGCTTTGGAGATGGCAACTCAAGCCACTGCGTCCGAGGCTGACGGGCATCGTAAACTTAGCCTAGAGACTATCGAGGAAGCGCTGCAGCGTCGGGCTTTGCTTTATGACAAGGATGGCGAGCAACATTATGACCTTATTTCGGCACTTCATAAGTCGCTACGCGGTTCCGACCCGGATGCGGCGTTATATTGGTTAGGACGAATGCTTGAAGCTGGGGAAGACCCTCTTTATGTTGCCCGGCGACTGGTGCGTTTTGCTTCTGAGGATGTGGGCATGGCTGACCCGCAGGCATTGATGGTATCTGTGGCTGCACAACAGGCGGTACACTTTATAGGCATGCCTGAAGGCAGCCTGGCTCTGGCTGAGGCGGTAGCCTATCTGGCTACGGCGCCGAAAAGTAATTCTCTGGATGAAGCCTACTCTAAGGTGCAGCAGGATGTTGAACGGAGTCGTAATGAGCCAGTGCCACTTCACCTGCGCAATCCGGTGACCAAGTTGATGCGCGAGTTTGGATATGGGAAGGGTTACAAATATGCCCACGACTACCCGGGCCACTTTGTTGAACAGCAGAACCTGCCAACTGTATTGAAGGGAAAGCGCTACTATTCGCCCAGTGACCAGGGCTACGAAAAAGAAGTACGTGCCAGACTTAAGGCCTGGTGGGAAAGCAAACGGGAGAAGAAAGACTGAGACAGAGCGCTGTATCTTTCCCCTGCGGCAAGCTTACCCTTCAAGGTATTTGCTATCTTCCTGACGGCGATGGTGTTTTCCCTGCAGTAGTGCTGTGCCATCCTCATCCTCTTTACGGTGGTTCAATGGATAACAACGTTATTCTGGCAGTAAGTTTGGCTTTGGTTGAAAGGTCTACAATTGCTTTTACGTTTAACTTTCGTGGTGTGGGTGGCAGCCAGGGCAGCTATGGGGATGGCATTGCTGAACAAGAGGATGCAAAAGCAGCCATAAGCTGGCTTGTTTCCCAGCCTGTGGTAGACGATAACAGATTGGGGCTGCTCGGCTATTCCTTTGGCGCTGCTGTAGCTTTGCCTGTTGCCTGTATTGATGCCAGGGTTAAAGCGGTAGCACTTATTTCATTGCCTCCTGGACAGCCACAGGTATCTCAATTAAAGGGCTGCACCAAGCCCAAGCTCATGGTCTGTGGAACTAATGATTTTGTGGTGTCGCTTGACCAGGCAAAGTCGATGAATCAGGAGGCGGCTGAACCGAAGAAATTTGAACTTATATCTGGGGCTGACCATTTCTGGCTGGGATATGAGGCAGTGCTGGGGGAGAAAGTAGCCACTTTCTTTGAAGACGAGCAGTAATGCCTGGCACTACTTTCTGCGCTGAATCTCTGAAATGCGTTCCCTGGCTGCTGCAACCAGGTCTGGGTCGTCTGATAGTTCGATGACTTTGTTGAAGTCGGCGATGGCAAGGTCAGCCCGTCCGACGTTGAAATACACAATTCCTCGATTGTAATGAGACAAGGCGTAGTTGGGTTCAACTTCGATTGCCTTAGTAAAATCGGCGATTGCCTTGTCTAATTCTCCGATGTTGATAAAAGTATAACCCCGGTTGTGATATGCCCTGGGGTCATCGGGTTGGAGTTCAATAGCTTTGTTCAGGTCGGCAAGAGCCAAATCCCATTGCTGTTGCTGATTGTGAAGAACCCCTCTAAAGAAATAAGCCATGGCGAAATTTGTGTCGAGTTCTATAGTTTTATCTATGTCTGAGATAGCAAGGTCCCACTGACCTTTAGCCCCATAGTCGCTTCCTCTCAGAAAGTACGCCATAGCCAGCTCCTTTTTGGCTAATGCTGCCTCCGGGTCAAGCTCGATGGCCTTGCTGAGGTCGGCGATGGACAATTCCCATTGCTCCTGCTCTTTGTAGATTAAGCCGCGGCTGTAGTAGGCAATAGCGTAACCAGGCGTGAGCTCTATGGCTTTATTCAGGTCAGCAATAGCCAGGTCGAGTTTTCCAATATTAGTGTAGGCAGAGCCGCGGTCGTTGTATGCCATATAATTGGTCGGCTCAAGCTCGATTACCTTGCTCAAGTCGGCGATGCCCATATCCCACTGTTGTTGGCTATTATAGACTAAGCCTCGATTGTAATACGCCTCAGCCAGTTCAGGGTCTAGCTCGATAGCCTTGTTTAAATCACTAAGAGCCTGCTCAAATTGCCCCTTGCCGGCGTAAGTCCAGCCCCGATTGCTATAGGCCGCCGCCAGCTCGGGGTCGAGTTCGATAGCCTTGCCCAGGTCGGCGATGGCCATGTCCCACTGCTGCTGAGCATGATAAATGGAGGCCCGGTGACTATAGGCCTCAATTAGTTTGGGGTCCAGCTCTAGCGCCTTGCTCAAATCACTGAGAGCCAATGTCCAGTCTTCTTTGGCGGCATAAGCCTGGCCCCGTTTGCTGTAGGCTAAGGCTATCTCGGGGTTGAGCTCGATTGCCTTAGTATACTCGCTAATAGCTTCATCCCATTGCAGCTGGCCAAAATAGGCGTCACCCTGCTCAAGATGTTCTTGTGCTGGATTAGCACATGCCAGCATCAGCAGAGCGGCGCACAAAAAAAGAATAAACCTGAGTTTATCTCTCACAAATCAGCCTCCGGAGCCAGTGAAATTAACAGTTTTGGGCTACAAGTATAGCATACCAGCCGATTCTTTCCCAAACTTACCTTCTTGCGTCGAAGGAGAGCGTGTTTGCCAAACGGATATGTAGCTGCAGGGCTTTAGCCCCACCGAAAACTTATCGGAGCAACCTTAAGGTTCGCAGCTATGGCGACATTCAGAGCGACAGGTTTGGCTTGCCTTATTAGAACGTTAGTGCTAATATAGTTCTGATTATGGCGAAGTTATTGAAAATAGCTTTAGACGAGCGGAGGTATGACCTAGCTGCTTATGTTCTCGTCTATGGGCTTATCAAGGCAATGGAAAATGACAAGAAAAAATGCCACAAGAGGCAAAAAGCACGGGTTTTACGGTCGGGCACTTAATGAAGCCGAGAGGCTGGAGCTTGAAGAAGCCAGGGGCATAGAGGGCATCGATGAAGAAATCGCTATACTCCGCATCAAGCTCAGGGAGCTTATAGTGGCAAAGCCGGAGAGATTCGACCTTCACCTTAGGGTGGTGGTCACCATCGCTCGGCTTGTCACCGCTCGCTACAATATCACCAAGGAACAGAAGAAATCGCTCAGGGAGGCCATCACTAAAGTCCTTACTGAGATAGCTATCCCCTTGGGGATTAAGGCCTTGATCAAGTGAGGATATTTCTATCTCCCTGTCGGCAATCGTCAATCGCGCTTTTTTCTGGTTAGAACAATGGCAAGCAATAGAATGAGTAGTGCAGCAAGGCCGATTATCTTTGCTCTTTCGGGTTTTGGAGTGCTTGGTGCCTCCTCCCTTTCTTTAGTATTGCTTGGTGGCTCTTCTGGCTGGCGTGGCTTCTTGTACGGTAGCATACTTGCGGCAGATGTAGTAAGTGAGAGTGGTATTATGCTGAACAATGCCCATAACATTATGGAATATTGGCGTAGGATTTCCCCAAGTATTAGCCAGACGATTCCTAAGATGAGTGCTAATGCAAAAAGCACACATATGAGTATATTCCGGCGTCTCTCAGTCCAATGGTTGGTCTTATTTAAGGACAAATATACAGAGGCAACAATAGCAAATGGGGCGAGTGCGAAATAAGCCTTTACTTGGTACATAGAATCTAGATCAATGGGTTCTATGCCACAAATCGAGGATATTACAGCAATTAGTATAAGTAGGAGAACCCAAGCTGCAAGAATATTTTTCCACAACTCCCATAGACTAAATGCCAGATTTTTACCACCATTCTTCATGATTAAATTCTACCATATACCAGAGCAAAGTGGTTCATCATAGAGCGAGACCGGAGTTAGCAAGATGGAATTGCGCCCTTATCAACAGGAGGTGGCCCGTGCTGTAATGGAAAGCATCCAGGGCAACCTTGGCCTGACATTTTCAGTTGAAATTGCCCGCCAGGGTGGTAAGAATGAGCTTTCTGCCCATGTCGAAGTGTTGTTGCTGACCATGTTCATGGCTGCCGGCGGCAATGCCATCAAATGCTCACCCACCTTCAAGCCGCAGACAATTATATCAATGAGCCGGCTAAAGGAAAGGCTTGACGACTTCGGCTTCGGTGGCATCTGGTTCACCGAGGCTGGCTACATGGTCAGGCTGGGCAGCGCCAGGCAGATATTCCTGTCTGCGGATGAGTCTAGCTCAGTTGTCGGTCATACTGCTGATATCCTTCTGGAGATTGATGAGTCTCAAGACGTAGCCAAGGATAAATACACCAAGGAATTCAGGCCAATGGCGTCAGCTTCAAACACCACCACGGTTCACTATGGCACAACCTGGGACGATGCTGCGTTGCTCGAAGAGGTTAAACAGACCAACCTGGAACTGGAGAAGAAGGATGGCATCAAGCGTCATTTCCGCTATGACTGGCAGGAAGTAGCCAAATACAATCCTGACTACAAAGCCTTTGTTGAGTCTGAGCGGGAACGGCTCGGCGAAGGCCATCCCTTATTCAGAACTCAGTATGCCCTCTTGCCGATTCGAGGTGGCGGTGGCTTTGTGACAAACCAGCAAATAGCCCAGTTCCGAGGAAACCATCCCAGGATTAGCCAGCCCGAGGAATGTATGACCTACGTAGCTGGCGTAGATTTCGCCGGTGAATCCGAGCAGCTTGAAGACGAGATTCTAACTCGCTCAGGTAGGGATGCCACGGTCATAACCGTTGCCGAGGTTGTACATAATGCTAAAGACATTATGGCCAAGGAGCCCAGAATACATGTGGTGGAGCACTATAGCTGGGTGGGCAAGAAGCACTCGGAGCTATATCCTCAGATGGTGGACATACTCAAAAATGTCTGGCATTGCAGCCGCATTGTCACCGACGCCACGGGTGTCGGCGAGCCTATCACCAGCTTTTTGCGCGGGTCTTTCGGTAGCAAGGTTTTACCCTTTAAATTCACCCAGAAGACGAAATCGGAGATGGGCTTCGATTTGTTGGCTGCAATTAACTCAGGCAGGCTCAAGCTTTATAAGCAGGACGGCTCTGAAGATTACAGGGAGTTGATATTTGAGCTCGAGAAAGCTAAGAGCATCTACAGACCTAACCAGACCTTGAGCTTTTTTGTTGATGCCGGCGATGGTCATGATGACTACCTGATGAGTCTGGCTCTGGTGGTTCAGGCGGCTAACAGGTGTGTGCCGCGAAAGGCTAGGGGCTATCATCCGGTTGATGGCTAACATGTAAAGTGGGAATGAAAAGAGGCGAGGCTTAAACCTCGCCTCTAAATTATTTGCGAACAATTACGATTCAAAGCCGTTAAATCAGGCTGGGCAATCCCTTAGCAGCTTCCTCCATGTCACGGAGTCTGCCTGTGGTTTCCTTTATCCGGTCCTTCTGTGTCTGGGCAAAGGCTGTAGCCCTATCATAGTAGTCTCTTACCTTCTGGATAAAGGCAAGCTGGGAAAGCATTACGGTGACATCGATAGCGTTTCCACCTCGGGGGAAGTCGCCGGCTCTGATTACGGCGTTTTCTGCCAGCTCTCTGAGATAGTCACCCAGCCCTTTGGCTATATCCATAGACATGTCTTTGGCTGGAGCTGCCATCAGATATAAAGCTCTGCCGGCATCCTCGGGACTGCAGCCGACAGAAAGCTCGCTAAAGGCGGCGTCCATCGCCTGCATAGCTCTTAGAGTCTCCTCGCCCTTCTCCTTGAAGCTGACCTTTGCCAGTTCCCAGGGGAAGCGGAAAGCGCGCGGTATCTCGGTTCTGCCAACACCGATTGCTGTCCAGCCATCGATGGATTGCATAATGTCACCGGCATCCAATACCTTAGCACCGACGTATTTGAATTTGGATATCTCGCCGGCACACATCATGTCGTAGAAAGGCTCGGCAATTGCTGAGTTTATCCTTTCCAGGTTCATTGCCAGGCTTACGTCCTTTCTGACATAGCGTTGATTGTCCGCCAGAAAGACGCCGTCAGCCACTGATTGTATTGACTTTAGACAAGTCGCCGTATTATAAACGCTTCTCAGCTCGGCCATCTCTTCGTGCTCGAAGGGAAGAACAACCAGGGCGTAAACCGGCTTGCCTACGTATCGCTCCTTGAGCATTTGGGCGATTACGGATATGGCACCGGAGCCGGTGCCGCCGGCTGCCCCGGCGACAAGCAGGAACGCATGGGTCTGGTAGAAATTAGATGCAGTCCTGACAGCATCTACTACCTTGTCACCGTCTTCTCTGGCTAACTCAGCCCCCATCTCGTTTATCTTGCCTACACCATGTCCCCAGGTCTTGCGCCCACCGATGAGGATGCGGTGCATAAAATCGGAGCCGATGTGAGTTAAGCCAGTGAGGTCAGTCTGGTCCGTATTGACAGCAAAGGTTCCAGTGACTATGTTTATGCCCCACTGAGATTGTGCCCGCTTGTTTAGGCGAACAAACTGGTCAGCGACTCGAGAGCCGCATTGTCCCAGTCCGATAACCAATAGTCTCATGATACCTCCTAACTTTCACTGACTGAATTATCAGTTTTTTCAATATTAAGCTATAACCCGTCTATTTGTCAAGTTTAGCTCGTTTATTTCCATTCATCCCGCCGCCTGACAGATGCGAAACGCCAGATCACGATGATTACAATGATGACAGCTACGGCAATGAGTAGCACCAGCCACCAGTCCAAGCCACCAACCTTGAAGAGTTGTCCGTTTGTCCATTCACTCTGATTTTCAGCGCCATCTTCAGCTTTGACTCTCCAATAGTATTTCCCTTTGCCCAGAGCCTCGTCCTTGGCCAGTGTGTACGCTGACGCAGTCAGGCCTTCTTTACGAATTACCGTACCCGAGAAATTAGCGCTAGGGCTTATTTCCAGCATATAGTAGACTCCGCTAGGGTCTTCGACATCTGACCAGTCGAAGCTAATGGTGGTGCTGCCAATAATGGAGCCAAGCTCGGCGCCGGCTTCTGGGGATATGGGGCGGGGTGTAGGAGGAGGTGTTGATTCTACGCTCAGGCTTACTGAAAACACGGAGGCCTTGGCGTCAGTGACGGTTACAGTATGGTCGCCAGCTTTGCTTTTGGGGATTTTGAAGCCAGCCGTGAACTCACCTTTGGAATCCGTAGCTGTGCCAGTGGCCACCTTAGCTCCATCGTAGCTGATGGTTATAGCCTGCTTTGCTGAAAAACCAGTGCCCTGAACAGTTATGTCACTATCTATAGCTCCTGAAGTCGGACTTAGCTCTATTTTCGGTGAGATGATTACAATGGCGTCGACAGTATCGCTGGCTTTAGTTATTTCTCCGTTAGCGTCAATGGTATGCTCACCATTAGTACATGAGGGCACATCTAACTTGTCTGACCATGAGCCTTTGGCATCGGCGACGATATTGCTGGCAGCCAAGTTGCCGTCAAAGGTAACTTTGATGTTGGCTTCGTTGGCTTCAAAACCAACGCCGCTAACCCAGAGACTATCGCCGACATAAATGTCGCCGCCGAGATAACCGGAGGTGGGTTCGAGCTTTATAAATGGGGACACGTTGAAGTTAGCTTTTATTATGTCACCGTCAGGTGTAACTGCTCCAAAGGCATTTATCATGTGGCTCCCCTTAGTTGACGTAGGGATGGAAAAACTGGATTGCCATGAGCCTTTGCCATCAGCAAATATGCCAGTTTTTACTGTCACGCCATCGTAGATTACCTTGATGTTAGTTTCCCCGCTGGCAAAGCCACTGCCGGCTATGCCCATTACCGTGCCTACCCAGCCTGAAGTTGGGCTGGCCTCAATTTTGGGAACTACGGTGAAAAGCAGGTCTTCGACATCGTCAGCTGGTGTAATGCCTTCGGCATCGAAGACGTGTTGGCCCCTGCTGCTAGGAGGAACCTTGAAGGTTATTTGCCAGCTCCCTTTGCTGTTGGCTGTGATTGCGGTTTCCAATGGGCTGCCATCGTAGATTATCTGGATCACAGACTCATTACCATTGAAGCCCCATCCAGTAACTGTCAGATTTGAGCCCACGGTAGCTTTGTCACTGCTGAGACTGATGGATGACATTACGGTAAACTCAGTAGTGAAGTAATCATTGGCTACTTTCAGGGTGACTCTCTGCTTGCCTTTGGCAGATTCAGGGACAGTGAAGCTGATGGTCCCGCTATCTTTCGTGATCTCACCTTGAGCGATTAGCTGGTCAGTTTCACCCCAATAAAGCTGGTAAATACCTGTACCGTAGGCTGCTGGGTTTGGTATAGACACCTGTGTACCCACGGTTCCTCTTGACAGGTTCAGTGTTAGGCTACCGCTAGCAGCGGTTGGCACTGGTATTAGGCTCACAGCCAGCATGAGAAGGGCGAGTACTGTAGCCGTAGCTCCTACTTTCATCGCTTCCTCCACGCAGTTTTGATTGTTATCATAACACGAAATTAGTCAAAGATACAGCAGGGGTAGCCGAGCATTCTAGACACATTTTTTTACATGTCTTTTGATAAGGTTGCCAGGAACTCAGCATTGGTTTTCGTTTTGGCCAGGCGGTCAATAAGCCTTCCGGTAGCTTCGGTGCTGTTTGGTGTATCTTTGGCTAGCATGTTGACCATGCGCCGGAGCAGCCAGACCTGTTTCAGGGTAGCTTCGTCCAGCAGAAGTTCCTCGCGGCGTGTGCCACTGTGCAGGATATCTATAGCTGGGAAGATCCTCTTTTCAGCCAGATGGCGGTCGAGGTGTAGTTCCATGTTGCCAGTGCCTTTGAATTCCTCGTAAATCAGCTCGTCCATGCGGCTACCAGTGTCGACGAGGCAGGTGGCGATGATAGTCAGGCTGCCTCCCTCTTCAGAATTACGAGCTGCACCAAAGAAACGCTTTGGCGGATAAAGGGCTACTGAATCGATGCCTCCAGATAGGGTTCGCCCGCTTGGAGGCATCGCCAGGTTATAGGCGCGAGTCAGTCGGGTAATGCCGTCAAGCAGGATAACCACATCCTTACCGATTTCCACCAGTCTTTTGGCTCGTTCCAGAGCTAGTTCGGCTACGCGGGTATGGTTGTCCGCAGGCTCATCAAAGGTGGCGGCAATGACTTCGGCTTTCACCGAGCGCTTCATGTCGGTGACTTCCTCAGGCCTTTCACCGATTAGACAGACCATGAGATGGGGTTCGGTGTAGTTGGCAGTGATGGCATTGGCTATTTGCTGAAGAAGCACAGTTTTGCCGGCTTTGGGAGGTGACACAATAAGCCCACGTTGACCTCGACCGATTGGAGCTATCAGGTTTATGAGCCGCGTTGATAAATTATGTGAATTGGTTTCTAGATTGAATAGCTTATCAGGGAAAGTCGGTGTCAGCTGGTTGAAATGTGGTCGGCTACTGGATTGCTCCGGGTCGAGTCCATTGATGGCTTCGACGCGGATTAGGCTGCAGTATTTCTCGCCTTCTTTAGGGGGTCTGCCCTGCCCGGAGACAGTGTCACTAGGTCTTAAGCTGAAGCGGCGAATCTGTGAGTTGGAGATGTAGATATCGTTGGAGCTGGGGAGGAAGCTATCCTGGCGCAGGAAGCCATAGCCCTCGCCCACACTGTCTAGGACACCGCTGACGAACAGGTAGCCCTGCTGTTCCGCCTGGGCTTGGACAAGCCGCATGATAAGCTCTTGTTTCTTCAGCCCGCTGTAGCCTTCAATTCCCTGTTGTTTGGCAATATCGACCAGTTCCTCTCGAGTTTTAGGTTCAAGTTCAGCAATGTTCATGTTAGTAACCTCTCATATAAAGTGTAATTCGTTACCTAGCGCTTAGTATCTGCTGCAGCAGGTTCCATTACTTTGCTCCAGTCCTCCAGGAATCGCTTGATGCCGATATCGGTCAGCGGGTGTTGAATCATCTGCATCAGCACTTGGTACGGAACGGTGGCGATTTGGGCGCCAGCCTGGGCTGCCTCGATACAGTGCTGCGTATGCCTGATACTGGCGGCGAGTACCTGTGTCTTAATCGAGTCAGGATAGTTTTTGTAAACTGCGACGATCTCCTTTACCAGTCTCATGCCATTCTCGCCGATGTCATCAAGCCTGCCGACAAAGGGACTGATAAAGGTAGCTCCGGCTAAAGCGGCGAGCAGGGCTTGATTCACAGAAAAACACAGGGTGAAGTTCACTTTCACGCCTTCCTTAGCTAGTTGATAAGTAGCTTCAACACCTTGTAAGCTGGCTGGTATTTTTACCACCACATTTTCTGCCCAGGAGGCAACCTCTCTGGCTTCGGTAACCATCCCCGAGGTATCCTGGCTCAGCACCTCGGTTGATACCGGACCGGGGACGATAGAACAGATTTCCTGGACATGGCGTCTATAATCTACCTTGCCCTCTTTGGATATCAGGCTGGGGTTAGTGGTCACCCCGGTAATTACTCCCAGCCTGACACCGTGGCGGATGTGTTCAATATTAGCTGTATCTAGAAATAACTGCATTTGCTCCTCCCAAAGGTGAGATTTAGGCACATAATAGCTTCATGATAGTGGTAGTGTCACTTGAGTGCCTTCAACCAGAGTTTTCTTGGCAGCCCCGACGAAGCTGTAAAACAGGGGGTGTGGGTGATTGGGGCGTGACTTGAATTCAGGGTGAAACTGGCAAGCTATCATCCAGGGATGGTCTTTGACTTCAACTATCTCAACCAGGCGATTGTCTGGCGATAGCCCACTGGGGATGAGTCCCTTCTGCTCCAGCGACTCGCGGAAGCGGTTATTGAACTCAAATCGGTGACGGTGGCGCTCGTAGATTATGGTTTCTTCGTAAGCTCTGGATGTCTGTGTCATGGGAACCAGATGGCATGGATATGTACCCAGCCTCATGGTGCCTCCCATATCGGTGACCTCATGTTGTTCTGGAAGCAAGTCGATTACTGGATACGGGGTGTTTGGGTCAAATTCAGTAGAGTTGACCTGTTTGTTGTCCAGAGCATAGCGCCCGAATTCAATAACCGTGACCTGCATGCCCAAGCATAAGCCTAAATAGGGGATATTGTTCAGGCGGGCATAATTAGCAGCAGTTATCATGCCTTCTATGCCGCGGTAACCGAAGCCGCCCGGCACGA
>JACKQG010003186.1_pt1 | contig 20438 bp, 17 predicted proteins | sample 8237621 | NCBI WGS metagenome assembly JACKQG01 (sample SAMN15677084, study PRJNA649215) | marine metagenome | biome: marine; feature: Black Sea; material: saline water; isolation source: suspended particulate matter (SPM) from the Black Sea western gyre | collected 2013-06-09/2013-06-10 | depth... | reverse complement strand
GCTACCGCCCCTTGTTGGCGAAACAGGATCACCACGCAACCGCGGAAATCCTCAAGGAGGCCAACATCTGCTTTCTCGACGCCGTGACGGCGCGGACGTTTATATACAACAACCATGAGCTCGGCCTCAGGTTCCTGGAGCAAACGGCCCGCGCCCTCGGTGAAACCGAGGAAAGGCTTTACGAGGTGGCCGTGCTCGACGTCCACGTCCGGCTGATTCATTTGCTTTTGCTTTTCCGCGACAATTGGGGCCAGACGTTGGAGGACGGTTCCGTTTCCATCGTTCTGCCCGTCACCCGCGAGGAGATTGCCTCCATGGTCGGCGCCCGGCCGGAATCCATATACCGGGCAATCCGCCGCCTAGAGAGCGACGGTCTCGCCCTGTTCAAGGGACGCCAGGTGCATATCGAGCATTTCGAACTTCTGGCCGAGGAACTCCAAATTAACCTCCAAACGGTCCAATAATTCTTTCTTTTCCTATGCTTGGACCCCTGCCGCGCCGGCCGGAGGGGCAAAACTATTTCCTCAAACATGACATATGCCAGATCGCCCGAAACGCGGTTGCGCTAGAGTTTCTTGGTGTTTTTCTTTTTCTTGTTGAAGAGAGGAGATCCAGGAAATGGATGCGAAACTCTCTGCTACGCGCAGACAGTTCATGGGAACTCTTGGTGTAGCTAGCGTCGCAGCTGCCGGAACGGCAATTGCCCCCAAGGTTTCCTATGCCGCTACGAAAGGCGCACGGTACGCAATGGTCATCGACACCAGGCGGTGTTCGGGGTGCCATGCGTGCAGCGTCTCGTGCAAAAGCGAGTATGATGTCCCGCTTGGCGGGGTTCGCTCGTGGGTCGAGTACGTCGAGTATGGTGACTATCCGGACGTCAAACGCGGATTCCTGCCACGACTTTGCAATCAATGCGGCGCGCCGCCTTGCGTGGATGTCTGCCCGATAAAAGGGGCCACATATAAACGTGAGAGCGACGGCATTGTGGTCGTCAACGACGATCTGTGTAACGGCTGTGCGAAGTGTGTGACGGCTTGTCCATACGACGCCCGGTTCATGAACCCGACGAAAGGCGATCCGTCCCTTACCAAGGGTGTAGGCGTCGCAGATAAATGCGATTTCTGCCTGCATCGAATCGAAAAAGGGGTCGCCCCCGCTTGCGTCAACACGTGCCCGGGTCGGGCTCGTGTTTTCGGTGATTTGAACGATCCTGACAGCGAAGTGAAGAAGCTGGTTCAGGGAAACAAAACGGTGGTCCTGTTACGGGATGAGAAAACCAAACCGAGGGTTTTCTATATCGGCGCCGATTACGTCACCAATGGCGGGTTCAAAGACCACGGAACCCATCAACAACTGCTGACGCACCGGCTTGAGCGGTCCACCAAACGCCACGACAACTTGAGGGGATACCGCCATGTTTAACCGCAGAAGCTTTCTGAAGATGAGCGCCCTGGCGGCGTCAGCCTCTGTCGCCGGCGGAGCTACCCTGAGCAGCGCTGCCGAACTGCCGATCCACGGCGGCGTGGATTTTTCACCGAAAACCGGCAAAAAACGGGAAATGGTGCCCAGCTCCTGCTGGCAATGCGTTACCCGTTGCCCCAACGTCGGTTATCTGGAAGACGGCAAACTCGTAAAGATCGAAGGACATCCGAAGTCCATTCGCACGGAAGGCGTGATGTGCGCCAAGGGCCAGGGCGGGATCAATCATATTACCGATCCCGACCGCATCCTTTACCCGATGCGCCGCGTCGGCAGGCGGGGCGAAGGGGAATGGAAGCGGGTGTCCTGGGACGAGGCCATCGGTGAGCTGACCGAACGCCTTAAGAAATTGCGTGACGAGGGCCATCCGGAGAAGTTTGCCTTCCACTACGGCCGCATGAAGTCGAGTTCGAGCAAGGCGATCAAGGCGTTCCTGTCCAATTACGGGACGGCCTCGATCGGCAACCACACCTCGATTTGCGAATCCGGTAAATGGACGGGTCAAGAGCTGACCTGGGGCAAGCACTACGACAACTGGGATTTCGACAATACCAAGTTTGTCCTCAACTTCGGCAGCAGTGTGCTCGAAGCCCACACCAACCATATCCCGACCGCTCATCGCCTGTTGTGGGCGATGGCCGACCGTGGGGTGCGGATGGTGACCTTCGACGTGCGGTTGTCGAATACGGCCGCTCGCTCCAGCGAGTGGGTTCCCGTCAAGCCGGGAACGGACCGCGCCGTCATCCTCGCCATGTGCAACGTCATCATGAAAGAGGGGCTCTTCAAGGGCGAGGGCGCGGGTTTCCTGAAGTTTGTCAGAGCGACAAAGAATACGAACGCGTCGCTCGGCGACAAGGTCGCTACATTGAAAACCCACCTGGCGCCGTTCTCGCCGGAATGGGCGGAAAAGATCAGCGGTGTCCCGGCGAAGAAGATCGTCGAGATCGCACGTGAATTCGCGACCACCAAACCGGCAACCCTGATCAGCTATCGCGGTGCCGTCGCCCATCACCATGGTGCCGACACCGAACGGGCGTGTCAGATGCTGGCGTCCATCACCGGCAATATCGACAACCCGGGCGGCCGTCTGGTGGCGGTCGGCGCCAAATGGAAGTACCCGAAAGGCCCGAAGAAGAAACCCAAATCCAGGAAGCTGAAAATCTTCGACGGTCCCAAGGGTGCGGCGGCGTTTCCGACCCACCACATCAGCCATAACGTCCTCGAGATGATCAAGGACGGCTCGGCCGGTCGGCCGGATATCTATATGTGGTACTGCTACCAGCCGGTCTATGCCAACGGCGATGTCCAGAAGAATATCGATATTCTCAAGGACGAGTCGTTGGTTCCGTTCCTGGTTTGCTGCAGCCCGCACTATGACGAGTCGGCGGCGCTTGCCGACCTCATCCTTCCCGACGCGACATACCTGGAGCGCTGGGACTACGAGGACATGGTGTCGCCGACCCAGGTCGCGGAATATGCCATCCGGCAACCCCTGGGGAAACCCATGGGCGAGGTCCGTGACCTCAGCGACGTCTTCTGCGATATCGCCAAACGATTGGGCTTCCCGCTTGGCTTTAATTCGAAGAAGGAGTTCGTACAGCAGGCCTGCGATATGACGTCCGGCATCAAGAAGGCCGGCGGGTTCGAGTTCATGCGCCGCGAAGGCGTTTGGCACGACCCGAAAGCCAAGCCCAAGTTCTACTCGTACAAGAAGGAGATATCGGCCAAAGCCCTTAAGAAGGCCGGTGTAATACTCGATGAGGAGACGGGCGTCTATTGGAACTGGAAAAAGGCTAAGGTGAAGAGCGAGGCCGAGGCCCGCAAGAAAGGCTACACCCATACGAAGAAGGCATATAAATCCTATGTCGGTCAGAAGATCGGCGATATGGTCTACAAGGGCTTCGTGCCGGATAAGGTCAACAAAACCGGATTCATGGAACTCTATTCGGCGTTGATGGAGGAAAAGGGGCTCAACCCCCTGCCAACATGGACACCGATTCCGGAGCACGAAAGGATGACCGGCAAAGAGCTCATCCTCACCACCTACAAGGAGCCAAGCCAGATCCATTCGCGGTCTCAAAACTGCAAGTGGCTGACCGAGATCACCCACGAAAACCCAGGTTGGATAAACCCGGAAACGGCAGCGAGCCTAGGGATTCGCGACGGCAACCGGATCGAGGTCAAGTCGGCGGTCGGTGCGATCGAAACGACGGCTCGTGTCACTCCGGCCGTGGTGCCTGGCGTCGTTGCCATCTCGCACCACTGCGGACACTGGGAATACGGTCGCTATGCGTCCGGAAAACGAACACCTAATTCAGAGGGCGATGCGGACTTTGCCCGGAAGTGGTGGCAGAATTCCGGGGTCCACCCGAACTGGATCATCCCCAATGCACCAGACCCGATCAGCGGTCAGATGCGGTGGATGGACACGGTAGTCAAGGTGACGCCGGTTTAGGACGATGACGAAAACGGATGACAAAAGCATTGTCGATCATCCGGACGACTTGGCCAGGATAGCCATGGGGCGAAGCAGCCTTTATGGCTTCCTGGCCTCTATTTTTCGCAAGGAACTCGACGGCAAGACCTATAACGAAATACGGTCGCCTGAATTTCGTGAGGCTTTGAGCGAGTTCGATGTCGAGTTGGACGGCGCGTTCATCGACGAACCGGCGGAAAATGTTCTCGAATCTCTGGCGGTCGAATATGCGGCTCTTTTTCTTGGGCCCGGCGGCCATATCTCGCCGCACGAATCCGTCCAGCGGGGCGGCGGCAGTCTGGATGGACCCGAAACCGACGCCGTGAAATCCTATATCCAAGCCGCGGGAATGCGCTTCGACGAACACGATCAGCAAATGCCAGACCACATCAGCATAGAGCTGGAATTCATGGGACACCTGGTCGGCGAGGAAGCGAAGGCATGGATCGATGGTGATTCGGAAAAGGCCCGGAACGCGCTGGAGTTCCAGAAGGATTTCCTAGGAAAGCATCTTGGGGGATGGGCCGGGGATTTCTTTACCGAAGTGACGGACCGGACGAAGGCTCCATTTTACCGCGAAATAGCGCGCCTCGCTGCCGATTTCATCGCCACCGAAAAAAAAGAGATTGAAACCCGCCTCGGGGTGCAGTGAAGCCCTCACATTCTATTCGGGGCCGGTCTTTCATGGTATTCCACTTTCAGGAAACAAGTAGGCATTCATCGCCGATGCGTGTTTAAACATACCATCGTGCGTCATGGTTCCTGGCAATTTTCTAGCCAAATAATATGGCAACCATGGATTAAATCCTGTCAGTTACCATGTTGAAGAATGTCCGCTTATGACCCAAAGCGGACGTTCAGTGGATTTCGAAATTAGTTGGTTAAAAGCAAAAATAAGCCACCTGATTGCGGGGGCAAAAATTCAATTGCCCTCATCAACAAACGTTATTGGCGGCATGGAACGGCGATCGATTTCCAAGTGAAATAAATCTGGGCGGCCATAATGGCCTGTCACATCCAGTGCTTTGCGTGAACTTCGCGCAGCCTCCGGATCAATGGTTGCGTACAGAATGCCCTTTTCGTTATGGAGCGGCCCGGCGACGATACCGCCAAAGGGCTTGACCACGACAGCGTCGCCAGAGTTTATCCATTCATCGTTCTCGAACAGCTTATCCCGCTCCGGAAACGCCTCGGGTATATCGGCCCCCTGCAGGGCAGTCGCCGTGCTCACAACCCAACAGCCCCCTTCACGGGCAATGTGATTCATCGAAGCTTGCCAGGTTTCACCGCAATCCCAGGTCGGAGCGACATAGATGTCAATATTCTGCGTATAGAGGGCGTAACGTGCCAGCGGCATATAGTTTTCCCAACAGATGAGGCAGCCAATCCTGCCGACCGGGGTCTCGACGACCTTTAAGCCGCTGGCATCACCCATACCCCACACCATCCGTTCGGGATTTGTCGGCATCAATTTGCGGTGACGGTTCAAAATCGAGCCATCGGTCCCTATAACGACGACGGTATTGAATAATGTGGTTCCGCTGAACTCCGCGTCGATTTCATTGAGCCCCATCACGACAACGACTTGGTGTTTCGCCGCAGCCTCGGAAATGGGATCGAGACCGCCCGCCCCGATATCGACCGAATTGTTTCGCAATTCGGCATGAAGTGTGTTGCCAAGCGTCATGTCTCCACCAGGACGAAGCCGCCATATCCAAGTGGGGTATCCGGGAAGGTAAGCTTCGGGAAAGACGACAAGCTGCGCCCCCTCGCCGACAGCCTCATCAAGCGTTTCCAGTGCCCGATCCATTGTGGCCTTCAGGTCAAGAAGCACCGGTGGTTTTTGGCAAACGGCAACCTTTACGTCCATGACACCCCCTTTATATACAACTAATGATCTAATTTACGCATATAGGAGCTGACGAGACAGGCTTCATTGCCAAAAGACGTCAGGAGAAGCCTGAAAAGCATGTCCGCTTTGCCCCCGAAAGCGGACTCTTTTACGGGTTTTTCTCTCAAGCGGTGACCGCGTTCATCCGTCTGTCCACCTCGACGTGCACATCCCGCCGCCTGCGGTCGGGGCCGAAGAATTTTCCGTTTCGCACGAAGACGCGCTCGTTCTCGACGACCGAACAAATCCGGCTGTAGATGCTTTTCGGCGACACCGGCTTGGCCAGGTATTCGGACATGCCTGCGTCCCTGGCGGCAAGCACCTGCCGCCTTTCCGTATTGCCGGAGCAAACGATGATCGGGACGTAGGGATTGGGGCTGTCCGGGTCGTTGCGGACACGTTCGATAAAGGAAATCCCGTCCAGTTCCGGCGCCCAATCGCTGATAATAATGTCGGCCTCCGTGGCGGCGAATAACTCGTAGGCCTTGTCGGCGTTATCGGTACTGCGGCCCTTGCTGACGCCAAATTCCCTGAACACGTTGGTCATCAAACGGCGGATCAGGCTATTGCTTTCCAGGATAAGGACGTTGATTTCCGAAAGGTTATAACTCTGCATGACATGTCCCGGTCTGTTGAGGTTAAGGTTTTATTAAGCAATCGGGATGCCAAAACGGAAGCCGGGAACGGAAACCAGGAAATCAGGGCATTGCCAATGCCCTGCCCTTTACAAGTTTTTGAAAATCCACAGGCCGTGGAAAGAATCATCCTACCCGGTGGGCAATACTTACCCGCCGTCCATAAGGCATAAGACTCTCTGAAATTTATGAAAAAGGCCGGGTCAGGCCATCAGGTCTGGGGCCGCTGCTGGCTCATCTGGGCGAGGAAGTTCTTGGCCGAGCCCGCATGCAGGAGCGCCAGCGCGCAGCCCAGTTCCCGGTCTTTCTTTTTGCCGATGGCGGGACAGGAATTTTCCGGCACCCGTGGGCGTTGCACGGAATTGCCCGAGTCCTTGCCGACGGCGGGGATGGCGCCCGGCAGGTCTGTCTCGTGGCGATCTTTGCTTTCCTTGGCCGGATAGATGACGATATCCGGCAGTACGCCGCGAGCCTGGATGGTGTGCCCGGAGGGCGCGTAATACAAAGACGTCGTCAGCTTCAAGCCGCCTTCCACCGGCATCGGCAGGATGTTCTGCACCGATCCCTTGCCGAAAGATCGGGTGCCCATCAGAAGGGCCCGGTGATGGGATTGCAATGCGCTGGCGACGATTTCGGATGCCGACGCCGATCCGGCGTTGATCAGCACCACCATCGGCGCGCCATTGGCAAGATCGCCGGCTTGGGCCATATGGGACCGGTCGTGGCCCCGGTTGCGGCCGCGCACGGAAACAATTTCGCCTTTTTCGAGGAAGCTGTCGGCCAGGATCAGGGACTGGTCCAGCAGCCCGCCCGGATTGTTGCGTAAATCAAGAACGACGCCGGCCAGCCTGCTGCCAAGCTTGGCGTGGATATCGGACATGGCGTTTTCGATCCCGGATTCCATTTTTTCGGTAAACCGGGCGACGCGGACATAGCCGATATCGCCTTCGATGCGCCAGCGCACGGCCTTGACCTTGATGACGGCGCGGATAATGCGGACCGGAAAATCCGATCGGCCCGGACGGCGGATGGTCAGGGTGATCCCCGTTCCCGGCCTGCCGCGCATCCGCTTGACGGCTTGCGAGATGGTTTTGCCTTTGATCGGCTCGCCGTCGACGTGGGTAATCAAGTCGCCCGCTTTGATCCCGGCGAGCGCCGCCGGGGTGTCTTCGATCGGCGAGATCACCTTGACCAGATCTTTTTCCATGGTGATCTGAATACCCAGACCGCCGAATTCGCCGCGCGTCTTAACGAAGGTTTCGTGGAAATCATCGGCGTTCAGATAGACCGAATGCGGGTCCAGGGACGCCATCATGGATGTCAGCGCGGCCTCGACCAGGGCCTTGGGTGCCAGGGTTCCTGGCTTGGCCTTGGTTTCGCGCACCCCCTTGATGGCGGCGTCGATCAGCGTGGCGTCTGGAATTTTACGCACATAACCGGCGCGCACCCGGCGGAAGGCAAAATCGAAATAGTCCAGCCGGTCCATCTTGTCCGGTTGGCTGGAATAGGCCCGGTAGACGGTCTTGAAACGGTCCAGTTGTTTTTGTGTTTCTTCTGAAAGGGGCGCGCTGTCGGTGCGCAACACGCTGAGAACCCTGGACAGGGTGGACTGTCCCGAAGAACACCCCGAAAGAGAGATCGACAGGACAAGCGCTAGAATGCCGCCCGCCATCAATTGCCAGGAGCGGGCCCCTGACGGAAAACCGTGTAGAAGGCGCCGAAGGGCCCTATTTCCTGTATCAGACGCCATTCGGCCCCGCTTAACCGTCCGCCGTGATCTGGCTGATCAATTCACCAAGAACCCGTTCGGCATCATCGTTGTCGACCTGACAGGTGCCGGCATTCTCATGACCGCCGCCGCCGTATTTCAGCATCAAGTCGCCAATGTTGGTTTTCGACGTGCGGTTGACGATGGATTTGCCGGTGGCGAACACGGTGTTCAGCTTGTTCAGCCCCCACATGATATGGATGGAGATATTGGTATCCGGAAACAGCGCGTAAATCATAAACCGGTTGCCGGCACAGATGGTTTCCTCCTCGCGCAGGTCGAGGACCGCGAGGTTACCGTGTACCGTGGTACAGCGCTTGATCTGGTCCTTGAAGTCGCCCAGTTGCTCGTTATAGAGATCGACCCGTTCCTTGACATCCGGAAGGTCCAGGATTTCATCCACCGTATGATCGCGGCAATAGTCGATCAGCTGCATCATCAGGTTATAGTTGGAAACGCGGAATTCCCGGAACCGCCCGAGCCCCGTGCGCGCATCCATGAGATAATTCAACAAAGGCCAGCCGTCGGCGTTGAGGATTTCGTCTTCCGTGAACTGGGCGGAATCGCCTTTGTCCACGGCTTCCATCATGTCATCGGACACGTTCGGGAACTTGTCCTTGCCGCCGTAATGGTCATAAACCACCCGGGCCGCGGACGGCGCATCGGGATCAATAATATGATTGTCCGGCTGATGTCCGTTGGCGCGGGAAATTTCACTGGAATGATGATCAAAAGCCAAATGAACACCTTCCACAAATGGAAGGTTGGTGGTGATGTCGGTTTCGGAAATCAGAATCGTGCCGTCCTGCATGTCCTTGGGGTGGACGAACTTGATATCGTCGATGATGTCGAGTTCCTTCAACAATACGGCGCAGACCAGACCGTCGAAGTCACTGCGGGTGACCAATCGAAACTTGTCGTCGCTCATAATTCCTTACCTTCCCTTTAATTCTGGCCCTTTAATTCTGACCCTTTAATTCTGGCCCTTAGATACCCCCATTTCGGGGTATTGGTAAATGACGGCTCCATCTTACCCTAACCATTCTGCATAGTAGAAGCCCTTAAAGAGGCCAAAGACCCTACCCTGGACCAAGTAAACGTTCGGTTAAGGGGCTTCGCCGGAAGCCGGCCCCGACCTGAATTCATGCACCAGCCAGACGTTGACGCCCAGCAAAATAACGGCGCCCGCCTGATGGAGCGCAGCCAGTGAAATCGGCACCACCAGCAAAAGGGTCGAGATGCCGAGACCAAGCTGGACCACGACAACCGCGCCCAGGACCTGAGCCGCAAGGCGTTGCGAGTCCGCCAGTCCTGCCCTTCCGGCCCGCCACCAGAACACCGCAACTGAGAGTAGAACCGTTATCGCCAGAACCCGGTGATCGAACTGCACGGTCATGACGTTTTCAAAAATATTCAGGTATGGCGGCGACATGTCCCCCAGACCGTCCGGGATCAGATCGCCGTCCATCAGCGGGAACGTGTTGTAGACATGCCCGGCGTCAAGACCGGCAACGAACGCGCCGGACACGATGGTCACGGAAATCAGGCCGAGCAGCGCCCAGGCGGCGCGCCCGAAACGGCGGCTGACCTGTTCTCCGTCAGCAGGAACATCGGGAACCGGTTTCAGAAGGCCGAGGGCGACCCACAGGACTGCAGCGAAAATGACAAGCGCCAACCCTAAATGCGCCGCCAGCCGGTACTGGCTGACGTCGGGCCGGTCAACCAGCCCGCTTTTCACCATATACCAGCCCAGCACGCCTTGCAGAGCGCCCAGAACGAAAAGTCCGGTCACCTTCCAGAGCAGCGCCCCCTTAATAAAACCCTTGAAGGTGAATACCGCCATGGGCACGAAAAAGACGATGCCGATCATCCGCCCCATCAGCCGGTGCAGATATTCCAGCCAGAAAATCGATTTGAATTCATCCACCGTCATGCCGGCGTTGACCTTATGGTATTCTGGAGATTGGCGGTAATCAGCGAACACCGCTTCCCAGGTCTCCGCATCCAGCGGCGGCAGCCAGCCGGTCACCGGATGCCAGTTGACCATGGACAGGCCCGATTCCGTCAGCCGGGTCACGCCGCCCAGAACGACCATGAAAAAGATCAGGGCGCAGATCGAAAAAAGCCAGGCGGCGACGGGTTTTGCGTGTTGGGGAATCATGAGGACAGATTAAACGTCAGCGCCCGGAGATCAAACGTCTGGCTCAATAATTTCCCGGCCCAAGGCGCGCGATAGCAGCATGTACACCTTGCCGACATCCGAGGACAGGAAGACGCTCTTGAGCATGCCTTCCTGATCGCGCTTCTTGGCTTCGCCGAGCATGACCTCGAAGTCGCTGAAATAGCGGTTGACGTATTCGCGGAATTCTCCGTCTTCCTGGTATTTGTCGCGGATCGCGGTCAGGCGGGCCTTTTCCCGGAAGCCCAGCATCTTGCGCACGAAGACCCCCTTCTCGCCCCGGGTGAAGCGCCGCCAATCGTCTTCGGTGATCTGAGTTTCCAAAACCCGGCTCATGTCGACGGCGACGGATTGCAGGCGTTCGGAAATAAAGCTCGACTGGTGGATAAAGTTCTCTAGCCCGATTTCCTCTTTTCGCCCTTCCAGGGCTTTCAGGACGGCATTGGCCTCGTTGGTCGCTTTTCGCATTTCCGTAGTCTGATAATCCAGCGCCTGGCTGACCTGAGACGCGTTCTGGGCGACGGCTGCCGTAACCCGCGTCAGGGAGTCGGAATGACCGCTTACCCTCTGGTCCCAGGCTGCGACCTTGCCAAGAGCGACTTCGGTGACGCTGCCCAGTTCGTGAGCGCGCCGGGTCAGCGCCTTGCTCAACGATTCAACGCCGGCTTCGGCTTGGCTGTAGGTGGTCGCCATGGTCGACATCTGGCGTTGCAGGGACTCCGTCGTCCCGCCCAGGGTGGACGCCGCATGTTCGGCTTCCTGGCTGGCTGCGGAGGCCTGCTCGCGGAAGGCGTCGAGCACCTTCGTCAGTTTCGAGGCATTCAGGTCCGACGCCACGGTGGCCTCGGCCGAGCGTTGGGTCAGGGACTCGCCGACACGGGACAGACGGGCGACGGCTTCCTCGGATGAATTGCGAACCAAATCCGTTTGATGGCTCAGGTTGTCGGCGGTCTGCTCAATGGTCGCGACAGAGCGTTTTTCGATGGCCTCCAGTTCCTGCAATCGTGCACGAAGTTCATTGCCGGCGCTTTTCAAACCGCTTCCGGCGGCATCGGACATCGCATTCAGTTGTTGGTAATTGCTTTGCAGATCGATGCTCAGGGTCTCCATCTGAGACACCGCCTTGTCGGAAATCATGGACATGGAGTGTCCATGATTTTGCAGCTGATCAGCGGCCTGGGACAGAGACTTCGATGCGTCGCCGGAATTCTGGACGACCTCCCGGGCCCGGACCTGCAGGCGTTCACCGACCTTATCCAGATCGACGGACGCTTTGCTGGAAATGTCGGAAAGGCCGCTCGCCTGTTGGCTCAGGGTATCGGAGAAGCTCCGCACATGTTGGGACGCCGTATTGTAGGTCTGTGTCATTTCCCGGGAACTGCGCCCCAGCAAACCGCTGACATCATCGAAGCGTCCGCGCGCCTGATCGAGCGAAGAATTCAATTCCCCGACATGGGTGGAGAGCGATTCCGCAATGCCCTTCAGGTTAGCCGCGGCGCGTTCCGATTCTCCGGTCGCCGTCTCCACATGATTACGCATCTGCTCGCTGACCTGGGTGATTCCGGAAACGGCGGCTTCCGAGGATCGCGATATCTCCACGGTGCCGGCCTTCAGAGTCCCCGTCACGTTGTCAACCCGGGTGACCGCCAAATCCGAGATCGCGCCCAGACGGTCCGTGTTTTTGACGATTTCCGCATCAACCGCCTTCAGGCGTTCCGCCGCCCCGTCACTGAGTTCGTCAAGTTCCTTGGTGTGTTTTTCCAGTGTCCCGCCGACCTGATCGATCTGTTGCGACGCCTTGGAGGAAACACGAGACAAATCCTCGGACTGGCGGTGCATGACTTCGGTCACCAGGGACAGAAGCTGCGCCGCACGGTTGGCGCCGACCTCAAGATCGCGCGACCGGTCGATAAAGGCGGTCCCGGCCTTGTCCACGTCGGCAACGGCCTTGTCGCCGGATTGGCTGAGGGTCTCCGACGTCCGGGTCAGAATTTCCGACACATCCATCATTTTATCGGCGGCGCGATCGGATGTAATTTCCACCTCGGACAACGAGCGGCGCATGTCTTCCCCGAAGTTCCGCAGTTTTTCCCCGGCCTGTTCGCCCGCGCTATCCAGTTCGCCGGCCCGTTGGCTCATGATCCGGCCGGTGTTCAGCATCATCTTTGCCGCCCTGGCGGATGTCTGCACCAGCCGGTGGGTGCGGTCGTCCAGCAGGCGGGACATGCCCTCTACCTCGCCCGTAGCCTTGGCGGTGACCTGACTCAGGGTTTGCGCCCGGTCGTTCACCATGTCTCCCAGTTCCTTGAGCTGAAGCGTGGCTGTTTCCGAACGCCCATTGATATCCTCCAGGTGCTGGCGGAAGGTATCTGCGACCTGGACCGTCAATTCGGATGAGGTATCGATTTCCTGGGCGGCCTGCTTCAAAGCCTGACGGACCAGCCCTACGTCCGATGCGCCGCGTCCGGAAACCTTGCTCAGATCGGCTGAATGTTTTTGCAGGGCTTCGGCCAGTTCGCTGATCTGACCACCGGCCTTCTCGGACGCCTGGGAAATTTCCTCGCTCCTTTGGCGCAGCGAGTCCCCGACCGCGCCGACTCTGAGGACGCTCTGGTTGGCGACCTGGGCAAGGACATCGGCCCGCTCGTTCAGGGCCTGTCCGGCCTCATCGACATCCCGGACGGCCTGTTCGGCCAATTGGGACAGGTCCCCGGACCGGGCCTTGATTTGAAGTCCCGCTACATCGATCTGGCCCAGGGCCGTTTCCGTGATCTGGTTCAGCTCCTGGCCACTCCGTTTCAAGCGCTCGCCCACGGCATCCGCGCCGACCGCCGTTTGCTGCGCCAGCTCATTGATTTCCCGCGCCTGCTGCCGGAAGGCATCTCCCGTGCCACGCACTTTTTCAGTGGCCTTGTCGACCGTCACCGTCAGATCCTGGGATTGTTCCTTCAACGCGCCGCCCATGGCGTGAATTTTTAGGGTCACGGCGTCGGCCGTCTGATTCACGGCTTCCGACTGACGGACCAGATTGACCTCAATCTCCGATGTCTTGATCTGAACCCGCTCCGCCGTCGCCGTCAGGGCGTCCTCCTGGTGGCGTAGGGTTTCGCGCATGACATCGACCTGCCCCTGGGCCTGTTCCGTTTGCAGGGTCATGTCGCGGATATGGCCTTTCAGGTTCTCCGCCCCGGCGCGGACGACGGAAATGGAACTCTCCGCCGTAGCCTCAAGCTTGCCGATCCGCTCATCCAATGTGTCACCGGCCTGCTCTACGCCGCCTTGAATCATGGTCACGGAGTCTTCCACGCTTGCGCGAAGGGTGCGGACGTTCTGTTGCGTGGCTTCCGCCGCGCGCCCGGCGCCGTCCTCAATGGCGGAAATCGTTTCGTCCGCCGACAGGCGGACATCCCGGAAACTCTGGCGGATGGTCTCTCCCGCCTTTTCCGCGCCCTCGGTAACGGTCGAAACCGTTTCGTCGGCCGCGCCCCGCATTTCCCGGATGCGCAGCTGGATGGCGTCCGCCGCCTTGCCGGTGCCATCCTCGATCACGGAAACCGTTTCTTCCGCCGACAGCTGCAAGTCTTCCATATGCTGATGGATGGTATCGCCGACCTGGCTCGTGCCGTCCCGGATAACCGTCACGGTTTCGTCTGCGGACTCGCGCAACGCCGCGATCTGGCGTTCGACGGCAGCGCCCGCATGCTCGGCGCCGTCCTCGATATGGGACACCGTGTGATCGACCGATTGGCGCAGCGCCTCGCTCCGCTGCTCCAGGGTTTCGCCGGCCTGTTGGATGCGGGCGGCGGACTCGACCGAGACGGTGCCCAAATGGTCGGAGCGGGCTTTCAGGGCATCTGCCGATTCATGGGTCCTGGCTGTGGCGTTATCGGCGGCCTCCATCAGCTCGGCGGTGCGGCGGTTGAGAATTTCCGAAAGGTCCTCGACCCGCGCCGACGCCCGGTCGGAACTGACGGTCAGGTCGCGGGTACGCAGATTGAGCACATCGCCGGTCTCGCGTGCGCGCTCGGACGCGCGCTCGGATACGGTTTCCAGCTCGACGGTCTGGTTGCGCAAGGCTTCGGCGACGGCGTGCGCCCGCAAATCAGCGTCTTCGGAGACCTGGGATAATTCGATGGCGCGCTGGCGGACCAGGGCGCTGGCTTTTTCTCCCCGCTTCAGCGCCTCTTCCGACGCCCGGCTCAGGTCGCGGGACTGCTTGCGCAGGCTTTCGGTGATTTCGCGGATGCGCGTTTCCGCCTTATCGGAGGGGTAAATCAGCCGCTGCAGATGCCAGCGCAGCGATTCGGTATCGCGTTTCAGGCTTTGCCCGCGTTCCCAGAAGGCGATCACCATCCACAACAAGGCCAGCGGCGTAAACGCGCCGGCGGCCAACCCGCCGACTTCGTGCGGCAGCAACTCGGTCAGGTTGCCCCAGCCGAAGACGCCTTCGACGTAATCGTAGACGCCCCATACCCAGGCCCCGCTGAGCAGCAATCCGAACAGACTGTAAAACCGGAAACGCAGGGAAAACGGCTTCTTCCAGAGATCGCCGTCTCCGAACGCATCGCCGGTTCCTTCGGGAATACTACCGGCGTCCTCGCCCTCCGGCGGAAGGTCGAAGTCATCCTGTTCCGGTTCCGCCGGCTTCCCCGCTTTTGCGCCTTTTTTCTCGGCCATGCCTGCCGCCCCAATATGTCTTCGTTATTCGTCCTTCGCCCAGGGACAGCCAAGATCATACACCGCTATATACGGTGGGTAAATGGGGCATTAGTCACAAGATATTGGGAATTTTAGCCCTGATAGGACACGTCCAGCGGCACGGAAACCGCCGATAGCCTCCTAAGGAACGGACTTCATGAACTTAGGGTCTACTTACGCCCATATGCAGACTTTTAGAGGCCAGCCTCAGAATCCCGCTGTTAACCCCAAGCGGACCATGCCCTTTACAGGCTCGCTAATCGATCTAAGTATCCGAATTTCTTTCGGGCAGGATGTTTTCGCCTGCCAGTAAATCCTCCACAAAGTAGGCCGCAAGTTCGTTTCGGCCTGTGACTCCCGCCTTTTGATAGACGGCGCTGCTTTGGCTCTTGACGGTTCCGGGGCGGGTGTCCCGGACGTCTGATATTTCTTGGGTAGATAGCCCTTTGATCAGCAACAACGCTATCTCACGCTCGGAAGGCGTCAATTCCCAGGCATCGAATTTTGCATAGATCACGGCCAACAACTCGCCGGAGGCGACTTGGACAAAGGCTCGTGCCTCACGGTGTTCCCGCAGCAGCCGCTTGATCTGCCAGCCAATGGCCACCAAGGCAAATGCCAGGGTGATTGTCGAGATGAATTCAATGACACCGTGATCCACCCACGGGGCTGCGATGTCCATATGGAAAATATCCGCCGATACGTCCAACAGGAAGAAGGCTTCACATATGGCGATGACCACAAAGGAAACGATGAGAGACTGAACCTCAAAGGCTTTCTTATTCTTCATCGCGATTCTCGATCACACTTTCCTTTATGTCAGGATGTACCCGCGCACGATCCCAACACAAGTATAGCGTCCTTATCAATCATCGTCATAGTCGCCGCTATTGGCCCGTTTATGGCAGGCAATACAGTTTGCTTTGGATTTGACCTTAGGGTCTTTCCAGGCCCGCCCCGGAACCTCCTCATTGTGTTCCCGGACCCAGTACGGTGTTTCCGTAATCCGCAAGGGGGCGGAGGTTTTGGATAATCCTCTCATGAATTTTCCACCCAACCAACTGGAATCCGCGGCATTTTTCAGGTGGTATGCTGTAATGTGACGGACCGTTTTTGCATCCAAAGACGCGTCCTCACCAAAGTGATTGGGTAATCCATCCATGATTTTCTGCCACGATTTTTTGGGCAGCATTTGAGGTTGGAACGCCATATGGCAGGCCCCGCACTCTTTGGCAACGACCTGATCCATGACGGGTTTGTAGCGTTCGTCGGCTTTCACCGCCGTGCCGGCAAGAAGAACCATTGCGGCGGCAGTGAAATAAATTCCTCGGTTAACAAACATATTCATTCTCCTATACGGCGGGGGTTATTGAGCGATCATGAACGTCAGGAAGTCGCCCTTTTCCAACGCGGTGCAAACCCGCCCGAGGACGCTATTGCAATTACGCCGGAACCACTTTTCTACCTTTTTGATGTTGGTGTATCGGTCGGGAGTTTTAGACAACGCCAACGGGGCGATTTCCTTGCCGGCCCGGGTTTGGCCGACACCGGTCGGGCTGCTGGTATGGCAAGAGGTGCAAGACGGGGTGTCCGGCTTTCCCGTCGCCGGACGCGAGGAAAAAAGGATGCGTCCCCGGTCGGCGGAAAAGGCTTCAAAGGTTTTGTCCCGTGCCTTGGCCTCAGAGGCATAGCCGGCAATGTTTTTCTGCAGTTGGCTAGCTGACGCAGGGCTCATACTCAGCACCACCCAGCCGGAAGCTAAGGCGAAGATGATCAATCGGCGTGCGGATACAGTTCTGAATAAACTCATTTTGGATCTCCTGAGGGCAGATGAATTTTGGCGTCGTCAAACCGGCCTGACGCCGCATCTTTGTGACAACCATTGCAGTTAACTTTTGATCCAACCGCTTTTTGGCGAAATACGGATGGGCCAATGTCCTGATGGCGCATTTTCCAAAAAGGGGTGTCGGTGATACGAAGAGATGCCGTATCGATCCTCCCCACCCATTGCGCGGCTTCGGTATCAAACGTCTCGGCAGGGTTCCCGTTGAGGTAGACGTTAATGCTCTTGGCGGTTTCCGCATCGAGAGAGGCATCCTCGCCATAGTGATCCGGCAAACCGTTCATAAGGACGCGCCACGCTTGCTTGGTCCGCAGGCTGGGATGGTAAGCGTGGTGGCAATCTCCACACTCGCTTTCATAAGCAACCGGAACCTGCGCGACTCTCCAACCGGAGGGCGGCTTGTCGGCAAGCTTCATTCCAACACCGAGCAGCACAACGCCCAGCGTTAAAAACAAGACGCCTCCCCGGACCGTGTGCGTTCCTCCCGGGGCGTCGGACGGCAATTCCGCCGTCACCTTTTTCCCCGTAATCATTGCCGTGAGAACGGGATGCCGAAAAATACGTGTTTCAACAAATACACCGAGCAGATGAATGGCGATGGCGCTGACTAGGCCCCATGCGGCGATTTTGTGAATTTCTCCCGCGACCTCCCCTGTTTTAAAAGTCGTCACGGAGGCTAGGGGGCCAAGATTTTCCTGCCCCCCCAAGACCACTAAACCGGTCACGACCAATGAGATCAGAACAAGAAGCAGAATGACGATCATCAAGGCCCCTACCGGATTGTGACCGGTGTGATCTTGAGGTTTCCTGTGAAGGATTGAACGGAGATGCCTGTGCACGCCATCGCGCGTCAGAGGAAAAGTCCTAAACTTGCTGTAGTGACTGCCAAAGAAGCCCCAGACAAACCGAAAGGTTAAGAGCGTCCCTAGCGCATAACCGGCGAAAACGTGGAGATCGAGCCACCATTCTGGGGGAAAAAATCCCGTAACACCGGCAACAGCGACGACACAGACCATCGCCCAGTGGAAAAGCCTGAGCGGCAAATCCCAAACCAGGGTTGCCTGCAAAGACTGCTTTGTGTCTATCCGAGAAGTATATGGGGGTAAATTGCCGTCCATTGCGCTGACCGCCGAATTGATTTCGATGCAGACAACGATGTACGGTTTCGGTGCACCCAACAATCAACCAAAGTGTCGAACCGGGGCGTATAGAACTATGGTTTATGCGTGATTGGGTGCCGTTTGCATGACTTGGCTATCGTCTTGCCGACCGCTTCTGGCTAAACCCGGAAGTAACGGGAGTTCCGCCGGAGGCCTGCTTTCAAGCGCTTGAGCTAACATCGACACGGTAAGCCCTTAGCAAATTGCGGCGTTATTTCTGATTGCAGAATCTAGAACATGTGCTGCCCGCCGGTGACCCAGATTTCGGTGCCGGTGACGTAGCCGGCGTCTTCGGAACACAGGTAAAAAACGGTGCCGGCGACGTCTTTGGGGGTCCCCATGCGGTCGAGCGGAATCCTGGGGATCAGCATTTCGTATTCCGGCCCGACCATTTCCGTTTCAATTTCTCCCGGAGCCACCGAATTGACGCGCACCCCCAGGCTGGCGAATTCGTTGGCCATTTCCCGGGTCAGGCCGGACAGCGCGGTTTTCGAGATCGAATAGGCGGAACCGGCGAACGGATGGATCAGGTGTCCGGCGATGGAGGTAATGTTGACGATGGCGCCCCCGCCCCGGTGCAGGGCGGCGGCGAAGCCGCGGCTGAGTTTCAGCGGCGCGAACAGGTTAAGCTCGAAGACATCGTGCCAGGCATCGAGGTCGCCGTTCAGGCAGCCGAGGCGTTCCTTGTAATCGGACTTCGGCGACATGCCGGCGTTATTGACCAGCGCATGCAGCGGGGCGTCGCCGAGAACTTCGTTGGCCTCCTTGATAAACGCCGCCAGGCTGTCGGCGTCGCCGAGGTCGGTCGGGATATGGCTGGTCCAGTTGGGATCGCGTTCGCAGGCTTCCGGCGTGTCGTCGCGCGAACAGGTAATAATGTTCCAGCCCCGGTCGAGAAACATTTTCGCCGTGGTGTGGCCGATGCCCCGGCTGGCGCCGGTGATGATGACTGTTTTTCTATCGTCCGCCATGGCTCAGACGTTAATCTTTCCAGCACGCTTTGCCAACAAACTCTGCCCTTAATAGAATGCCGCCATGTGCTCGCGTTTTGAACTGACCGCCACGGCGGAAGAGATCGCCCGCCATTTCGGACTGGCCCAGCCCCCGGCGCTGCCCAATGCCGCCGAACTCAGGCCCACCGACCTGGCTTTGGTGCTCACGCAGGATGGTCCGCGCCTGATCGGCTGGGGCCTGGCCGTGGACTGGGACACGAAACCGCTGATCAACGCCCGTGCCGAAACCCTGACGACCAGGAAAACCTTCAGCCCCTTGCTGGAAAACCGCTGCCTGATCCCGGCCACTGCCTATTTCGAATGGCGCAAGGAGGGGGCGGTAAAGCTGAAAAACCGCATCGGCCTGGGCGACGATGCGTTGTTTTCCTTTGCCGGCCTGACCGACGGTGAGCGGTTTACCATCGTCACCTGCGAGCCCACATCCGCCATCGCCCATATCCACGACCGCATGCCGGTCATCCTAGAGGCCGATGCGGAAACCCGTTGGATCGACCCCGGTTTGCCTTTCGGTGCAGTGGAAGAGAGTCTCGCTCCCTACAGCGAAACACCCATGCAGGCCAAGGAAGAAAACCCGCCGCCGGTCACCCAGCCCGACCTGTTCGACTAAGTCTCGTCGTCCCCGGCATCTTCGCCCCCGTCCTCCTCGTAGGGAAACGGGTTTTCGGAATCATAGTTCGGCCAGGAAAACTTATAGGTGTTGGCGGCGCGCTGCTTTTGCGTCTCGGCTTCCATGATTTTGTGATGTTCGAGGGCCGAAGACAAAACCTGCAGCACGAATTCCTTAGTGACTTTGGAAAACAACCCCGGGTTTTCCAGATAGCGCGGATCGAAGAGGATTTTGTTGAAGCACGCCCGGTTGGTCCCGACGAAAACGAACAACTGTTCCATCAGGTCGGATTCGGGCAGATCGGTGGAGAGATACGGAATGCTTTCCTTGAGCACCAGATAGACCAGATTGGCCATCCCTTCGGTGCGGGGGTCGCGCTCGATCCGGTCGACGAGTGTATTGAAATACTGCGCACGATCACCGCTGAGGGATGCCAGGGCCGGATTGACGAGACGTCTGTGCACGGGTCTTTTAAGTACTCACTCTAATGCGCCATAAACAAGGGCAAGGTGGCGTTTTCAAGAACGTGCCGCGTCACCCCACCCAGGATCAACTGCCGAACCCGGCTGTGCGTATAAGCACCCATGACCAGCAGGTCCACGCCTTCTTTTCCGCATTCGTCCAGCAGGGCCCCGCCGATAGCCTGGCCGCCATCGATGCTAAAGGTCCGGGTGTCGGGAACAATCCCC
>JACKQG010003185.1_pt1 | contig 20442 bp, 19 predicted proteins | sample 8237621 | NCBI WGS metagenome assembly JACKQG01 (sample SAMN15677084, study PRJNA649215) | marine metagenome | biome: marine; feature: Black Sea; material: saline water; isolation source: suspended particulate matter (SPM) from the Black Sea western gyre | collected 2013-06-09/2013-06-10 | depth... | reverse complement strand
AATCCAACTTTTTTTAATATTTCCTCTAGCTTCATATCTAATTCTTTAGTATCAATTGGCATTTTTCATCTATCAGTTTTTTCTAATTATCCTGTTTCAAAATTTTACTTAATTTAATTATAGCTTCTTCAATTTTTGAAGGATTATTAATCAGTGGTCCAAATGAAATTCTAACTGCGTTTTTTCCTGTATTTCCAAATCCCCAACCTGGAATGAATAAAATTCCTGTTTTTTTGAGTATTTCTTGAACAAATTCTTGGCCATCAGTATCAACTTTCATAAATATATACAAACCACCATCCGGTTCAATAATTTTAAATTTTAAATTTTGTTTTATCAAGTCAGCTGTTTTTTTTGCAGCATGTTTGTACAATTTTTTTGTATCTTCAATATAGTCTGTTAATATGTTATTATCAATTGAATCATTAATGAATTTTGTTAGTGCCATTTGATGTAATGTATCTGGACATAAGATTGTTGAACTTTGGATTGATTCCATGGCATTAATGACAAATTTTGGGGCTTCTATCCAACCTAATCTTCTTCCTAAACCCCTACACCATTTTGAATTTGATCTTAATGAAATGAAATTATCATTTGGTGGCCAAGAAAAATATGATGGTAATTTATCTTCATAAACTAATTCCTTATACGCAAAGTCAATTATCAGAAAACCTCCAATTTTTTTTACGGCTTCTAATGTTTTTTTAATGAATTCATCAGATAGTATTTTTGATGTAGGATTATCAGGTGATGTTAATAAAACAATTTTAGGCTTTTCATTTAGTATAAAATTTGAAAATTCATCAATTTTTTCATCGGCCATAAATTTCCATTCATTTTCATCTATTATCGGGAATCGAAGAATTTCAATATCAGAAAATCCTACTGTTAATTGCGGTACAAAATTTACATATGTAGGATCAAGTAACAGTATTTTATCCTTAGGATCTAGAAGTACTCTAAGAACTTCCATAGTAAGTTGCGTTGAACCTGAACCTACTGCTATTTCATCTTCATTTATTTCCATATTATATAATTTTTTTTCGAATTTACAAATTGCTTTTTTAAATTCTTTTTCACCTAATGTTGTTGAATAACCACCTGATGTATGAAATAAATCAATGTTAGATGATATTGTTTTATATGCATCTCTTAATTTTTCTGGAGCATTATGGTTTACCCAACCTCCTGCAAAGGATATGAGATCATTTGGATTTTTTATGATGCTTTTAATATAATCTAAATCAGCATAACGGAGTATTTCGCTTACTGGAGAAATTTCATCTTCAAATTTTCTTGCCTTTTCAGATAAGCGACTTGAATTATCCACGAATTTTTAAATTTACACATGGTTTTAAATTGTTGGATGATTTTGTATTTTCCAAAAAATTAATGCATAGAGTAACCACCAGTGATAAGAATATTTTCACCAGTGATATAATTAGCACCGTCTGTGCATAAGAAAAGAACTACTTCTGCAACTTCTGAAGGTTCTGCTAATCTATTTTCAAGCGGTACTTGTGATTTTATCATTTCTTTAAGTATTCTAGGTAAAGGTTCGGTTAACGGAGTATTTACCATAGATGGAGATACAGAGTTAACTCTAATACCAAACGAACCTAATTCTGCAGCCATACACTTTGTAAGTCCCAATAATGAATATTTTCCAACTACATAGTCTACTAAACCATTAGGAGGTTTTCCAGCTACATAAGCAGTCAAAATAGATATTATTTTGCCAGATTTTTTAGATTTCATATGAGGAATAAGATATTTTGAAATTTGAAAAAATGACTTGGTTTGCAAATCAAATTGTTTTTGAAAATCATCCCAGGTTGTTTTCATAAAAGGCTTGTGTTGAGCCGGATATGCTGGAGAATGAATGAAAATATCTATTGGGTGTTTTTCCAAAATAGAAGTGATAATCTTATCCAATTCCGTTGTATTTGTAAGATCCACTTTTTTAATTTCAATATCACATGATTCACTTGACTCATTCTTCAGTTTTTCAATATTCTGATTATTTTCGTGATAAAGTAAAGTTAATTTAGATTTTTGTTTTGCTAATAATTTTGTAATTGCAAAACCAATTCCGCCGTTGGCCCCAGTGATTAGAATATGTTTATCGGCTAGCAAGATCAGATTCCAGAATTATTACTTTTGCATCCCCAGTAATAAGTCGTATATTATTTTCTTTTTTAATTATTGTTTTGATTGTAACCATTCCAGTAGAACGACTGATTTTAACGATTTCCCCTTCTACTGTAACTTTATCATCAATAAAAGCAGGTGAAATAAAGTTTAGAGATTGAGAGAAGAATAAGGAACCCTTTCCAGGTAAATACATTCCAGTCAACCTAGAAAATAATGATGCCAACAACATTCCATGACAAATTCTTTTTTTAAATTTAGTTTTCTCAGCGTAAGACTCGTCCATATGATGTGGATTATAATCTCCTGACAACTTAGCAAATTTTTCAACCATTGATTCAGAAATAACTTCAGTAAATTCTATTTTTTGTCCTATATGGAGATTGTCCAATTTAGCCTCGGTTGGTTCAATCATCTATAAAACACCATGATTTTTCAAGTGTCTTTGCTTATTTGTAATCAGTGACATTATTTATAATATTATTCGCTAGTTAGTATTTGATAGTTACTATTGTAAAAAAAATTAATGAAAAATATTAAGATTATTTTTATCTACTAAGTAGTCAGATATGTAATAGATGACCAGATAATGATAAATTAATTTGTTTTTCCAAGAATGTTTTATGTTATAGTATTTATTTATCGAATATCTATTATAAGAGTATAATTTTTATAAATTCATGATTAAAGATAAAGTTACTTTTTTAACAAACAAAAATTTTAACATTGATTTATTAATTAAAAATTTGAAAAATAATTTAAATTTAATTGAGAAAAGTCAAGACCAAGAAATATTAAATGATATCATAACTTTATTAGAAAAGGATGATTATAGACTATTATCGCCACAGGAAATTCATTTTTTAGAATATAATGATCCAAATACGTGGTCTGAATATTTAATTTTTAGATATAAAATGAATTTTTTTCCAAGAAAGAAGATTGTTCATGATTTTCCAATTTATTTACTAATTGAGCCAGTTTCTGCATGTAATTTGCGATGCATAATGTGTTTTCAGATTGATGAAAGTTTTACATCAAGCAATAAATTTATGGGAATGATTGATTTTGAACTTTTTAAGAAGATTGTTGATGAATCAGTGAAGGGTGGAACCAAAGCAATTACTTTAGCATCAAGAGGAGAACCAACTCTACATCCAAAACTAGGAGAAATGTTGGAATATTGTTCGGGTAAATTTTTTGAAATAAAGATTAACACAAATGCGACAAAGTTGACTGATAAGCTAATTCATCAAATTCTAAAAAATGGTGTAACAAACATGGTTTTTTCTATCGATTCGTATTCTAAAGATGAATACGAATCGATACGAGTAAAAGGAGTTTTTGAAGAAGTAGTAAAGAATGTGAAAAGATTTAAAGAAATTAAAGAAGAATTTTATTCTGACTCTAGATGTGAAACAAGAGTTAGTGGAGTAAAAGTAGATAAAAAACAAGATCCAATTAAATTTAAAAATTTTTGGAAGGATTATGTAGATAATGTTGTGATGGTAGAAATGGAAAATAGATGGGATACATATCATAATCCAAAAGAGATAATGGGATCTGGAGCATGTAATTATCTTTGGGAAAGAATGTACATTTGGTACGATGGATTATGCAATCCATGTGATGTTGATTACAAGAGTGAATTAAGCGTAGGTTCTGTTAAAGAGAGTTCATTACAAGACATATGGAATGGTGAAAGATTTACACAATTACGAAATGATCATTTAAGCGGTAACAGAAATAAAGTATATCCTTGCGATAGATGTCCAGTTGACGCATAAATTAGGAATTATAGGGCATAGGAACCATGCTAAGAGAATATTAGATATTATTGAAAACTACAGTGAATTTGAGGTAACACAAATTTATCACCCCATAAAAAAAATTGATGATTCACGAGGGACCAACAGATTAGAAGATTTGTATAAATGTAAGGGAGTTATTATTGCATCCCCAAATATAACACACTTTGATTATATTCAAAAATTATTGGAAAATTCAAATTGTTATATTTTTTGTGAAAAACCACCAGTAACATCATTAGAAGCAATAAAATATTTAGAGAATATTTCATTAGAAAATAAAAAAAGGATCTTTTTTAATTTTAATTTAAGATTTAGTAAAATAAACCAAATCTTAAAGGAGTATTTAGATTCAGAAAAAATTGGAAAGATAGTTCAAGTTAATATTATATCATCAATGGGATTCGCATTTAAAGAAAAATATCTAGATTCATGGAGATCAGATGGAAAAAATAACCTACATAATATCATTGAGAATAGTTCAATTCATTGGATTGATTTGATGGTTTTTAATTTTGGAGATATTAAGAGTGGAAATTATTTCCCACGATTAGTTTCTAATAATGGAACATCTTATGATACAAGTTCAATAAATTTGGAGTTCAAAAATGGAGTTGTTTGTTCTATCTTTACATCATATGCAACACCACTGATAGAAGATATTACAATTATTGGAACAGAGGGTTTTATTAGTATTAAAAATGATAAATTAGAAATTTTTTCACCACGTGATACATTTGATAGTGATGGATTATTCAAAAAGCCTCCAGGCCAGTTAATAGATAATTTTAGCTTTGGAGAATCTTTAAAGACATCTTTAGAAGATTCGGTCAATCATTATCTCAATCACGTTAAATATTCTGAAAATTTTAACATAACTGATTTTGAAATTAGTATCATATCTAATAAATTGGTACTAACATTAGAGAATAAATGAAAATTGAGATAATTTAAAATTTAAAATATATGAAATCGGTTGGATTACCATCATATAATAATAAAATTGATAAAATTCCTGATACTAAGAACAAACACCAGTAATAGTAGTTCATGTTAGCAAATTTTTCGACTAGATTATTCTTTTTGTACGAAATAAAGTGTATAACCATGAACAAAATCATTAAAAAGATCGATATTTTGTGTGATTGAATAACTGAAATTGTTTCAATGATTTGGAAATCAAGAATAATATATTTTTGCATCGAATAAAATAGATGACTCATATCAGGTATTCTAAATGCAAGAAATGAGAAAAATATCAAATATTGTGTGGTTAAGATCGAAAAGACTTTTCCAAATTTAGTTTTAAAGAATTTATGATTATATAAAAATGGAATTTTACGTCTTAGAATAGTATGAATTCCTACAAATATTCCTTGTAGGATACCAAAAATGAGAAAATTCCAACCATCTCCATGCCAGAATCCAATTAACATAAAAGCAATCATTAGACTCAGGAATATCCTTAATGATGAGTTTCTATTTTTAAAAATTAGTGGTAAGTACAGATAATCTCTAATCCATAATGACAAACTGATATGCCATTTGTTCCAGAATGCGGTTGGAGATGTTGCAAAATAAGGTTTATTGAAATTTGCAGGTATTTTAAATCCAAGAATAAGAGCAGCGCCAATTGCAATATCAGTATACCCTGAAAAATCACCATAGACCTGCACCGCAAATGCTAACGCACCTAAGATTATGGTAAATGATTCAGCTCCAATTGGGTTGAAAAATATATCATCTACTAGAGGTGCAATATTATCTGCAAAGAACATTTTTTTAATAAAACCAAATGCCATCAATGTAATTCCAAATTTTACATTAGTACTTTGGAAAATTATTTTACGTAATTTTCCACCAGTTTCATAATCCTGCATTTTTTCACGTAGTTGAGGCAAAAATTGTTTGGCTCTTAAAATTGGACCAGCTACAAGTTGTGGGAAGAATGCAACAAATAATGCAAATTCAGAAAATGTTTTGCTTGGTTTTAGTGTACCACGATAAACATCAATTGTATAACTTATAGTTTGAAATGTATAAAATGATATTCCTAGAGGTAGAATTAGATTTATGAACGGTATATTTTCACCAATATCAAGATAATTTCCTAATATATTGAATTGTAATATTGCAAAATCACTATATTTGAAAAATCCAAGTAATCCTAAATTACCTACTAAACTAATAATCAAAAATAATTTTTTTCTGAAAATATTATTAGTAGAATATATGACTTTAGCTAGATAGAAATCAAGTATTGTAGAGAATATCAATAAAACAATTAGATAATTGCTAGAGAAATAAAAAAAGTAATAACTAGCACCTAGTATTATCAGATGCTGAAATTTTCGATGACGAATTATAGCAATAGCTCCTAATACAAAAACAAAAAAAACAATGAAATCGATAGAAGTAAAAATCATTATTTATCAATTTTAGTTAAGAGCATTTTTGCAATTTCTTCAGAATAGAAATTTGTTTTCTTATTATTTGCAACTAAATGATCATGATCTTGCCATATATCTAGTGAATCATATTTATCATGTAATTTAAAAATTTTAAAATTAAATTCTTTTTCTAGATCATCTAACATTGAATTAAAGATTTGTTTTTGTTCTTCAGGAAGATTTGACAACCATGTTTTAAGATGAGGAGTTGTAAAAATTATAACATCTATATCACTATCATGAAGTTTATAGATTAGTTCTTTTAATGCAGAAAAAGTTCGATTTTTATTTATAGGATAAATTTCATTTCCCTTGTAATTTGCAATCTTACCATTAATTTCAAGATCTTCTTGAGTAGCAAATTCTTCACTAATCAAATTAAGTTTGAAAAATGGAGTATTTTTGTATGGACGAATTGGTTCTTCTTCAAGAGTTCCGGACTGTTTTTTGAGAAAATGATTTATTGTGTTAATTGTAGCAAATTTTGGATTATTTAATAATCCATCATTTCCGGGTAGTGAGATTGAAGAAAGTGATTCACTAACTTTTGGAGGAGATATGAAAGATTCCAGAGGTTGATCAACAATATTTCTACCATGACTATAGAATGTCTGGTATGAAATTCCATAGATAACAATATCAGGAGATTGAGAAATAATTAGATCAGCTGTACGTAATCTTTCTTCAGGATCAAATGATCCTTGTCCCAAATGATATACAATATGCTCATATCCTGCATCATTCAAAAAATCAGTTACAATAGTTGGATTAATGGCATAAGTTTGGCTGGAACCAAATAGAAAAATTTTTTTTTCTGGTAATACTTGTGAATAGAATTTTTCATGTTGGAGATATGTATAATCAGGGAAAGTCAGTATGATAGACAAGAATAATGTTACAGATAATACAAACGATATTGATACGAAAGATAATGTTTTTCTTAAAGTATACATTTTTGCCTCAGGTAACCAAATCAAATTTTTAGCTTTAATAAAGATTGTAATACAATTCTATGTGAGTTATGAGAGAAATTTTAAAAAAAGAATAAATTATTGTGGTTTGTTGCGTGAAATAGTAAGAACCTTAAGCAAATAACTAATAAAAAATCATATTGGGATTTATAAAAAGTTTGAAGGACATATCAGTAATAGGAATAGGTGATATTGCAGCAAGTAGTATTTCAGCCATTTTTTGGTTTTATCTAGCAACATTAGTTTTACCGGAAGAATATGGAGAAATACATTATTTGATCGGGATAGCCACCATAGCATCAACGTTGTCACTTGTTGGACAACAAAATACACTTACAGTCTATATTTCAAAGAATAAAGCTATTTTTTCAACATTATTTTTTATTTCTTTAATATGCTCAATTCTTTCATTCATTATACTATTTGTATTTTTTAATAGATTTGATATAGGATTATTAGCAATTGGATTTGTCATTTTTGCACATGGAATTGCAAGTAATTTAGGTTCTCAGAATTTTAAAAAATATACAACTTATTCAATTCTTCAAAAAAGTTTAATGTTAATTTTTTCACTTAGTATTTTTTACTTTTTTGGAATTGAATGGATATTATTAGGAATTGCTTTTTCATATTTCATATACACTAGAATTTTCTTTGATGGATTAAAAAAGAATAAATTTAAATTTTCAGAAATTAAAGATAATAAGAAATTTATTTTTTCTAATTATTTTTTGATGTTAACTAATATAATTACAACTCAAGTTGATAAATTACTTATTGTTCCTATTTTGGGACTAGCCGTTTTAGGTAATTATTCATTAGCAATTCAGATATTAACAATTATGAGTATTTTGCCAAGTGTGATTTTCAAGTATATTTTACCTAGAGCATCAAGAGACATAATAGATATAAAATTACGACAGAATGTTATAATTTTTTCATTTGTACTTGCAGGTGTAGGAATTCTTGTATTACCATCAGTTATTCCTATATTTTTTGAGAGATTTACAGAAGTAGCTGTAATTATACAAATAATGAGTCTTTCAATTATTCCTTTAACAATAAATTCATTTTATTATTCAAAATTTTTAGCTCTAGAGAATGCCAAAATTCCATTGTATGGAGGCATAGTTTCAAGTGTAGTATTAGTATCTGGAATGATCATTTTAGGAAGTGTTTACGGTACAATTGGAATTGCGATAACACATGTTTTAACATATTCTAGCTTGTGTTTAGTTAGTTACATTATGAATAAAAGAATGTAGGCTAAAATTATAATTTGGATTTATTTTCAAATGCCATTTTTGAAAATATAAAAAAGGTAATTTTTAAATTTAGGATTCAATTGTTGTTGATTTTTGATTCATAGTTTCTAAAAATCTAGATAAGTCTTCTGGCGTCCCAAGACCTCTCATTTCTGCAATTGGATAATGAAGGATTTTTTTCTTTGATTCTATCATTTCATTATAAGTTGGAGCAATATAGAATTCATTATTAGTACGTATATTTTTTCTAATCATTTGTTCTGCAGCATTAACAAAATCTCTACCTCTTTTAAAATAATAAATTCCAACAGTAGCAATATTACTAATTGGTTTTTTTTCTGCAATTAATGTAACTTCACCATTATCATTAACTTTTGCAAAGCTCCATTTTGGATGTGTTGCAATAAATGTTACAATCCCTCCATCTGCATCATTATTTCTTAGAAATGACAAAAAGTGTTGATTATTCCAATTTATCCATTGATCACTATTTGCAATAATTAATTCCTCATCATTGTTAATTAGTTCTTTTGCTAACAAGGCAGTACAAGCTGCACCTTCAGTAATTTCATTAACTTGAATCACATTACACTTTGGAGATATCAGAGCTAAAAGATCTTTTAATGCATATTTTTCATAATGCTCTTTTTGACAAATAAAGGTATGTTCATCAGAAAAATTAAGATTTTCAATTATTACTTGTATCATAGTCTTTCCATTAATATCAATCAAAGGTTTTGGAAAAGTATATCCAGCAGACTCAAATCTTTTACCTCTACCAGCCATGGGAATTAAAATTTTCACTAATTAATTTAATTTTTAAACATATAAAACTACTTTTATTCTTAATTTACTATTCCATACTTTGCTTAGAGTAGTAAATTAATTTATTCTATTAAATATTAACAAAAGTACTTGGAAATTATTAAACACAGAGTAAATAGATTGGATGATATAGATCCAAATTTAGGAATTGAAATTGATGTTCGTGATTATAAAAATGAAATAGTTCTCGCACATGATCATCCAAATGATCAATGCATGAAATTGAAAAAATTTCTGGAGGAGATTTCAAAGAACCAACTTATTGCTATTAATGTAAAAAGTTCAGAAATTGAATTAGAATTAAAAGAAATTTTACACGATTTAGATATATCGAATTATTTCACTTTTGATTGGGCTTTTCCATCTCTTAGAAAAGCATTAGACATCAACATTACATGTGCATTTCGTTTAAGTGAATATGAAAAAGAGATTGTTTCAAATTGCACATGGGTATGGATTGACTGTTTTGAAGGTATTTGGTATGACATAGATTTTTTGGATTCATTAAAAAGATCTGGATTAAAGTTGGCCATAGTTTCTCCAGAACTACATAATAGAGAATCAGAGATAAGTAAAGTTAAAGATATAATCAACAGTACTAAGATCGATGCAATATGCACTGATCGTCCAGAATTATGGTAAAAATGATTAAAGCAATTCTTTATGATCTGGATGGAGTGTTAGTGGATGCTACAGAATGGCATTACGAATCACTAAATGATGCATTAAATGAGATTGTAGGTTTTAGAATAAAGAGAGATGAGCATATCAGCACCTTTAATGGAATTCCTACTATGAAAAAATTAGAAATTTTACAAAAACAGGGTAGGCTAGATAGATCAATGTTTGAAAAGATATGGGAGAAAAAACAAGAAAAAACTTTTGAGGTAATTGGGGGGAATGCTTCAACTGATTCAAATAAAATACGATTACATGAACAAACAAAAAATATTAAGAAAGCCTGTGTCACAAACAGTATTAAAAAAAGTGCATTGTTAATGCTAAAGAAAACAGGTCAATTACAATACATGAATTTTGTGATTTCTAATGAAGATGTCAAAACTCCAAAACCTTCTCCAGAAGGATATAATCTTGCAATCAAAAAATTTGATTTAAAACCAGAGGAATGCATGATTGTAGAGGACGCACCAAAAGGATTAGAGGCAGCCAGACAGACAGGTGCAAATGTTTACGAGGTTAGTGGATATAATGAAGTTACATTAGAAAATATTCTAACAAAAATAAATTACTTTAACAATAAGTGATTTTTTTTTGTTTCTGAATATTGAATCTGAAGATATGATATATTCAAAAAATATTGAAGTATAAGAACAATGATTTGGTAATATACAAAGTAGAGAACTATTTATTTCGATGAATATTAAAAAACATAAAATATGTCTGATTATAGATATGGAGTATTATTACAAGGAAGAGTAAGTAAATGGTTAAAAGATATAATTACAGAGTATAAAGCAAATTTTCCTCACGCACAGATTGTATTATCTACATGGAACACAGATAATGTGGATGGGATAGATTGTGAGATTGTTCAGAGTGAATTACCATTGCCAACACATCCACATAATAACACTACAAATCACCAGATTATTGGAATTAAAGCTGGTCTCAAGAAAATTAATTCTGAGATTGTTTTAAGATGTAGAACTGATCAGTTCATTCATAATAAGAAAATATTCGAATTATATGAAAATAATTGTCCTTTTGAAAAAATTATGACACCGGATGTAGGCAGTGTTATAGATGATGATTATAGATTATCAGATTTTTGCCAGATAGCAAAAAAAGAAGTTTTAGAAAATTTTTGGAATAATATACAATTATACGATGGAAAGTATGCAATATCTCCTGAGATATATCTAGCAAAAAATTATGTTGTGAATACCATGAATGATCATGACACATGGGAACATGTCATTAAGAAATATTTCCACATTATGAAATATCATTCAGATTTTCAAATTGAATTTGAAAAATTAGATCGTTATGAGAAATATTCCAGATATTATGATAAAATTAGACATGTAGAAGAAATTGAAAAAGAAAGGGTAAAATTTATTATCAGTTCACACTTTTTCCAATCACAGAAATCTAGAATAGAGTTTTCAAAAAAATATACTAACGGCAAAGTATTATTTTCTTCACATGGAATAAATATGCAATATGCATGTTCAAGAGTACTTTTAGATTCAGGATGTAAAGAGATATGGCATAGACATAATTTTGATAATAATTTATCTTTAAGAAAAATAAATTCAGAAAATAATATTGATTATGAATCAAAAATAGATATTAAAGATGTGAATGAAAATAGTTTTGATTCTATTTTATCATTTGAAGAAATGCAATTTCATAAAGATCCAGATTCATTAATAAGAGATTATAAAAAAATGTTAAAACCAAATGGCATCTTGATTATATCAACAAGTAATCAAGATCCAGATAAAATTATAAAAAAAGATGAAATAGAAGTTACAGGATTATCCATAGAACAATTAAATGAAATTATTGAGCCTATTTTTCCAATTTCAGATAGATTCTCCCAAGGAGACATATCAGAAGATAGATCAGGAGATGTGGTTTTTGAGGGAGGGTTTTATAATCTGAAAAAATTGGCAAAAAAAATTTTTAACAAATTTGATGGAAAAACAGTTTTTTATAAATCATATTTGCAATCCAGTGCATTAAGATTACGTGAGAAGAAGTATGAAAAGATGCGAATAGACTTTAAACCAATTCCTCTAAAAAATGAGCATAATCCACTATATTTTTTAATAATATGCAAAAAAATGACATGAGATAATTTCTTATCCAGTTTTATGTAACATACAATACTTAATTTTATTATCTATTGTAATTTAGACAAATAATGATTGGTTGTATAATTCAGGCACGGATGGGTTCATCCAGATTACCTGGAAAAGTGATGATTGAATTAGATGGGAAAAATACGGTGTTAGATTATGTGATAAACCAGTTATCATTTTCTGAATTGATAGATAAGAAAATTATTGCAACAACTAATTTGGAACAAGATGATATTATTGAACAAGCTGCAAACAGATTAAATTTAGAATGTTTTAGAGGGAGTTCCGAGAATGTTTTAGAACGATATTATCAATGTGCCAAGAAATATAAAATAGATAATATTTTAAGAATAACTTCAGATTGTCCTCTTATTGATCCACAAATTGTTGACAAAGTAATTGAGAAATATTTAACAGGAAAATATGATTATGTTTCAAATACACTAGTCAAAACTTTTCCTACAGGTACAGATGCAGAAATATTTTCATTCAGGATACTAGAAAAAGCATGGAGAAATGGGACTCTACCATCTGAAAAAGAACATGTAACGCCACATATCAGAAATAATAAAATAGATTGTAGACTAGGAAATTTGGAAAATACAAATGTAGTAAATCATTTACGATTGACACTAGATAGAAGTGAAGATTTAAAATTGATAAAAGAGATAATAAAAAATATCGACAAGAAACCAATTTTACTTAAAGATGTATTGAGTTTATTAGTAGAAAAACCAGAATTGGTTAAAATTAATGCACATATACCTTCTAACGAAGGTATGTTGAAATCACTCAAAAGAGATAATGATGAGGAAAAAGCAGTATGAAAAAACAAATTAAATTATTTGATCCACAGATTGGAATTGAAGAAAAAAGATCAATTAGTAAGATACTAAATAGTCATTTTTGGGCATCAGGAGCAGGTACAAATACAGTTTATAAATTTGAACAAGAGTTTAAGAAATATGTAAATTCAGATGATTGCGTGGCAGTTAATAGCGGAACAGCTGCATTAAATTTATCATTATCTCTAAGTGACATAAAGAATAAAGAAGTTCTTGTTCCGTCACTAACATTTGTTTCAACAATTAATGCAATTAAATTAAATCAGGGAAAACCAATTTTTTGTGAAGTTGAATCAAAAACAGGTTGTATTTCTATAGATGATGTAAAAAAGAAGATTTCAAAGAAAACAGCAGCCATTGTACCTGTACATTTTGGTGGTTTACCTTGTGATTTGAAGAGCATAAATGACATCTGTAAGAGTAACAAACTACATTTGATTGAAGATGCAGCACATGCAACTGGAGCATCATTCAATGGAAAGATGATTGGAAGTAATGGAGAATTTGTGTGCTTTAGCTTCCATCCAGTGAAAAATCTTGCAATGCCTACAGGCGGATTAATTTCCATAAATAATAGAAAATTCAAACAATTGAAAAAAAAATTAGAGTCAAGAAGATGGTGTGGAATTACAAATAGGAAAGGATTATCATATGATGTTAAAGAGATAGGGGATAATTATTACATGAATGAGTTTTCTGCTGCAATAGGTTTGAATCAATTAAAAAAAATAGATAAAATGAATGAGAAGAGAAAAAGGATTGCTAAAACATACAATAATAAAATAAATCTAGAGACAAAAATGCCATTTGAGAATAATTGTTCATATCATCTATACTGGATTGTGGTAAAGGAGCGTAGTAAATTTATTAGAAAAATGAACAAAGCAAAAATTGAGGTTGGAATACATTACAAGCCAGCTCATCAAATGAGTTTATATAAAAATCAGGCTAGATTACCAATTACTGAAGAAATAGGAAGAAAGATTGTTTCATTACCAATTCATCCAAATTTAACTAATGACGATATAGATAGAATTATTTCATCAGTAAATGAGTACTGTAATTAAATTATATTTTTAATTTTTCGATAGTTCTAATTTGATTAACTAGAAGTTTTAGTTCTTCAGTATCAATTGATGAAGGTGCATCTGGTCCTTTAGAATTTTTAAGTTTGACATGTTTTTCAATGAATATTTCTTTAGATTTCATTTGCTTTTTAATTAGTGTGAATACTATTGATGCAGTTATACCTAAAGTATGATCTGAGAATCCGTTAAATTTTTTTGCTTCATTCCAATTTATTTTTTTAAAATTAGTAGGATATTCAGATATACAATAACAAAAAGTAGTTTTATTATTTTTTAAAATATTCTCAATTTTTTTTTTACTTCCACCCATACCCATACTAATTATAACAGGTTTTTTGGTTTTTGCAATTTGATGAACTGTTTCATTTGCATATGGATCTGAAAAAAGACATGTTCTTGATGCAATTTTAAATTTTTTAACTCCTAATGATTTTAAGAAATCAACAGCTTCAGGAAAGAAAGCACTACAAAAGAATTCAATACCAATATCATCAGAAAATTTTTTAAGTTTTTTTACATAATCAAAACTTAGTTCTGATTTTTTAATAATTTTCCAATCAGGATGGGATTCTTTGTACAGATCAGTTGCACGCCACATTTGGAATTTTACTGCGTTGGCACCTGATTTTTTAGATTCAGATATGAGTTTTTTTGCAGTTTTTAGACTTCCTTCCCAATTTGATGCAATTTCTGAAACAACGAAGGTTTTCATGATATAAGATTTTTAATATTTAACGATATAAATAATTATTATTTTGATAATAGAATTCATAAAAAAGGTTTTTCTTAGAGTTTTTTACAAAAATAATATGGCACTTTTCCATGAGAAACTATTAGATGTTAAAAAAAATAAAGATACTGTTATTTCTATTAATTTTGAATCAAATATAATTATTTTAAAAGTAGTAAATGATAGTAAGGATACGGTCGAACTTCTTTATTTGTTAAGAGAAAAATATAGAGAGATGTTTGCAACAGATTTTGTCATGACAAAAGAAAAAACTAAGAGATGGATTAATGAATTAATTTTAGATAATCCAGATAGAATTCTATTCACTATTTCAATTAATAGTAAAATTGTAGGATGCATAGGTCATGGCGGACTTGATGCGAATGAAAATTCATCACAGCTAGATAATATGATGAAAGATCCATCATGTAAGATTCCAGGAATGATGACAGTGGTTGAGAAAGTATATCTCAGATGGATGTTTGAATTTTTTAAATTATCAAAAATTACCGGATATTTGTTTTCAGATAATGAAAGAATGATGAATATTCATTATGAATGTGGATGGAGATTACTAGATAAGGTGCCTATCAATAAAAAAATGGTAAACGAGTATTCAGTTTGGCAAATGTCAAAAGAATCAGATAATGATAATGTAGAAAGATATTTCAATATTATAGAGTTAAAAAAAGAGGATCTGCTGAAAAATTTTGAAAAAATTGAATATGAGATTCACATATGAAGAAAATGAAATTAAAAAATAAAGTCGTATTAATCACTGGTGGAAGTAGAGGGATTGGCAAATCTATTGCAGAATTATTTGTAAAAGAAGGCGCAACAGTAGTTCTTACATCAAAAAATCTAAAGAGACTAAAAGGTACTTCGACCGAAATGAAGAAGACTTCATTTTTTCCAGGAAATATTACAAATTCTAACGATGTGAAAAAGGTCGTTAATTTCACTATTAAGAAATTTGGTAAAATTGATGTCTTAGTAAATAATGCAGGAGTACTACCAAAAATGAAACCTATAGAAGAAATGACAGATAAAGAATGGAACGATACTATTGATGTCAATCTCACTGGTCATTTTAGATTTACAAGAGAGGTAATTCCACATATGAAGAAGACTGGGGGATCAGTAATCAATATTTCATCAGATGCAGGTCTAAAAGCATTTGAGAATTTTTTTGCAGATGCATATGTATCTGCAAAAGCAGCAATCATACTGTTGACTAAATCATGGGCATTACAATATGCAAAAGAGAATATTCGTGTAAATTGTATTTGTTCTGCTGTAGTTGATACCGATATGACAAAAAAACTTTGGTTGAAAAATGAAAAAAAGAGGAAGGATGCAGCAGCAGAACACCCATTAGGAAGAATTGGTAAGACTAATGATATTGCAAGTGCAGCATTATATTTTGCATCTAATGATTCATCATGGACAACAGGGGCAATATTGCCAGTTGATGGTGGAGTTTCAGTAAAATAAAATATTTTGTTATTTTTCTAGAATTTTTCCACTAGAAAGTGAAATTTTACCTTTTTCATCTTGATCATCCCTAGTAATTGTAATAGAAGATGGACCTTCAAGACGGTTGATTAAATCATCAATTAAATGATTTTTTGGATTATTAGGATCTTTTTCAATTAGATAACGTAATGAAATACGTGATTTAGTATTTCCAGGAGTTGGTCGTGTTCCATGTAAAGTGAAAGCAGTCCAAAAATTTACAGACCCCTTTTCACCAGTGATAGTTTTTAATTCAAAGGTTTCTTCACGGCCTTGTTTATTATCATAAGTTAAAGTTTCATTATTGTTGACAGTGATTTTATGCGGAAATGTATCAGCCCCAAAAATATGACTTCGTGGAGCTAAAACTAGTGGAGACATGTTTTCATCAACTTCATCCAGATAAACATACAATGTTACAAAATTTGCGGTTTTGTTATTGTAATCTATCAAGTCTTGATGGAAATCAACTCCAATGAAATAGGTCATATCAGAATATTCAGGTTTAATGTATGGCCCAAGATTTGTTAATGCAATATCTTTTGTTTCTTCTACTATCCAATCTGGAACCCATTCTAAAGGTACACTAACAATAAATTTTTTTAGTAGTATATTGTAATTTGGGCCAAGAACTTTTTCCATTGCTTCTTGTATTTGAGGATTCTTTTCAATAAAATTTAGATTAAGTTTTTCAGCTAGATTATTTTTCCCTTTCTTAGGATTTTTGTTACGAAATTCTGGATTTTTTGAGAATTCATCCTTAGTTAAGAAAAGTTTTGATGAGAATTCGCGTGTTTCTTTTACTTTAGATAAGAGTTCATCACAAGCATCTTTGCCAATAATTGAGCCAAGTTCGTAGAACCCATCATCAACAAATCGATCAATAGTACTCATGAAATAAAGTGATTTTTTTAGCTATAAAAAATATGCTCATGATTAGTAGAGTTAGGATTTTTCAATCTCAACCAAGTCTAACCCAAAACCCATTGTGATTCCAATCATCAATCCTTTTCCTTTAAATGAATTATCAGAAGTTAGTACTTTATCAAAGACCGTAGGAATACTAACTCCTGTTAAGTTTCCATATTCTTTGAGTGTGTAATATGATTCTTGTATTTGTGAATCATTTAATTTATACAAATTCTTGAATCCATCTAATATTTTTAGGCTTCCTGTATGGATCATAATTTTATTTTGTTCAGCCATAAATGATTGTGCTACATTTTCATCAAATTCGTGAATATCATTTCCAAGTGATTTTGACAACACCTTCTTCGAATAATCTAATGAACGTGCCAGAATATCACTTCCTGCTGTTAACTCATGTTCATACATATGATTCGTTTTATTTCCAACTAATCTGACACATGCTTTTCTATAATCAGTATCATTAAAATTGACAGCATGTGTGATTTTTCCAATTTTAATTGAATTACCATTAGGATTATCCATACTCATTACAAATGCTGCAACACCGTCTCCAAAAAGAAATGAAAACATGGTAGAAACCCATTTTGATAATTGTTTATTTCTATCATACTGATTGTTGCTTATTTCTTTTGGGTTGCTTACAGTTTGATCATCTTTAAGATGTGGTAAATACCAACCAGAGTTACAACCAGATATTACAAATAATATTTTATCATTTTTATTATGAATTAATTTTTTGCCTAATTCTAATAATTTTGGAAGAGTTGAGCATGCCATCCCTTGTATATTGAAATGAGAAATAAATTTGGATAATCCCATTTTTGTAAGTAAAATTGAAGATAGCCCAGGACTAAGAAAATCGTTATCTTCGTATCCAGTTACCAAACATGTAATATCATTTTTTGATAATCCAAGATGAGACAGACATTTGTTAGCAACATTACTACAAAGTTCAGATATAGGTTCACCATCATCATCTGATTTAATTCGATTTCCTGATGAAGTTATGTATTGGTCAAATGGTCTAATAAAGAATCTATTTTCAACACCTAATTGATTTATATTTTCTTTGACTAGATCAGATAACTTATTTCCCAGTACGTCAAACATTTCATTTGTAGAATATTTGAATTCGGGAGACTCACGGGTTAGACCAGATAAATAGATGTTATTTTCATCCATAGAATTTTTATTATAATCTACCATAATTAGTTTTCATATGAATTATCATTCTATGCGTATAGAGTTGGAGTTAATTATGGTAAATTTTTTATGTGTGTAACAATATTTTTTGTAGCATTTCCTTGATTAGCCATATATTCATTAAGAAACTTTTTTTGTTTTAAAATTAATTCTCGACAGAATTTATTATCATTAATTATGTGACTTAATGTTTCTTCGAATTCATCTTTTTCTACATTTAAGCAAGAACCATCTCCATAATCTCCATACCACTCACCAAACTTTAATCGTATGACAGGTTTTCCCAGAATAATAGCATCGATAACAGCAGTAGAAATACTCGTACCTAGAGATATTACTATATCCGAACTTAGTAAAAGGGATGTCAGATTCTGTTTTTTAACAACAGATATTGATTTGTCAATCTTTCTTGCAATTTTTTCTTCGTTATGATCATTTTCATAAGGATGAAGTTTCACAATTAATTTCCTCTTGATATTTTTGGATGTGTTAAAAATTTGATTTAGTGAGTTTTTGTATTTCTCTAATTCTTCAACTGTGTACTCACGAACATCATCCCATATAGGACCTTCAGTGAGGAGAAGTAAATGCGGGTTTGTATTTTTAGTACTAGTTTTTTGTAGGAATAGATTATCATGAGTGAAACTTCCTAGTGGGAAAATTTTTTCCATATCCATTCCAAATTTTTGTGTATGTTGATACATGAAATTACCCCAAACAATGAATTGGTCAGAGTCGTTCATGATACTTTTAGTAAATTTATTTAGTTTGAAACCTCCTTCACTATGTTTTAGGAATCCATGTTGTAAGAGAATTACAGGTATTTTTAGCATCTTACATAAAGAGAGTATGATTTGTTCAGTATTACCACTTTCAGATTGTATTAGAACATAATGAGGATTTAGTTTTTGTAACATTTCATTGGCGAGTTCAATCTCAAGTAGTAAGGTTTCTAATCTTTTTTTAAGTAATGTGTATAAATAAGATTTTATAAAGTTCCAAAGAGAAAAATGATTAATTTCAAATATGTTAAAGAAAATTTTATGATTATCAAATATGTAAGATATAGAATTTAGTGTTTTTTGTAGAATACAAGGCATAGTTTTTTCAATTGTGTCATTAATTAAACCAGAATATGTAGGAATTATACAATTACTTTTTCTCATAATATTCAATGATTCAATATCCCATACTGTAGGACGACGTCGGCAATAAGAGATTGTATCTATATTATGAGTTTTAAATTCATTAAGAAGTTCTTGACTGGTTTTTGTATTAAATTCTACGAGTAATACTCTCTTATTTTTAGTAATTTTGTTTTCTTGGACTAATGGACTAAAAATTCGTTCAGACATATTTTTTAATTTATTAAAATTCTTTGAGGATAGTTTTAGGGAAAGAGAATTATTTTCAAATTTAAAACTATCATAATAATATTCAATACTTTTTTCTTTATTACCAATTTTTATAAAATTAAGATCTATGCACTTAGCTATTTCACAAATAATTGGACTGGAAAAAATAGTTCGTTCATTAATTTCACTTGAAATTTTTATTATTTCAAAGAATTTTTTTATTACAGGTATTAAAAACATCCAAAATTCAATATAAAATAACGAACCTAAGTTTACATTTTTGTATATTAGTTTGTCAATCAAATCTTTATGTTTATACCAATTTGAGAAATCATATGTTTTATTTTGAATTAGATCTAATTCATGTTTTTGAATAAATGAATCACTTTTTAGATGCTCAATTTTATGATTTACTAACATTAAATGTGATTCATTATCAAATGTAATGAAATCACTAGTTTTTTCTAGTTCTTTT